>Ga0307414_10000333_pt1 | contig 26767 bp, 28 predicted proteins | sample DK1Ometagenome_FD_203804 | JGI IMG/M metagenome (GOLD analysis project Ga0307414, IMG submission 203804) | Maize rhizosphere microbial communities from greenhouse at UC Davis, California, United States - DK15-O-3 | ecosystem: Host-associated > Plants > Roots > Rhizosphere > Soil | place: USA... | reverse complement strand
ACCCCGAGGTTTCTACAGGACTGGGACTGGCTAATTTGAGCGAACGCTATCAATTACTTTCCGGTAATGCCATTGAAATAAAACAAACTGAAGATGAATTTTCGGTAACCCTTACACTACTGACCAATGAAAATATTAATAATTGAAGACGAAAAAGCTGTTTCAAACGACCTACTTTCCACGATTAAAAAGATCTGGGGGGGCAGGCCACAGCTGAACATCTTTCAGGTATACTCCGTTAAAGAATCAATAAATTATCTGGAAACTGAGGAAATACCGGATCTTATTTTTAGTGATATCCAACTTGGGGATGGAACCTGTTTTGAGATATTCAGGCAAATAGAAATTAAATCACCCGTAATTTTTTGCACTGCATACGACGAATTTGCTATTCAAGCATTTAAGGCTAATGGAATTGACTATATCCTAAAGCCTTTTATGACCGAAACCATCAGAAAAGCTTTAGATAAATACGACAATCTAAGAAAACTGTTTAGTAATAACACTTCTGCACCTAACTACGAAGGTATTCTGAAATTATTAAGCGAACCCCGTGAAGAAAACAGGGTGGCATCTATCCTCGTGTATATCAAAGACAAAATTCTTCCGATTAAACTGGAAGATATTGCTCTTTTTTTTCTGGAAGAAAACGATATCTATTTACTGACTTTAGATGGCAAGAAGTATTCTTCTAATAAAAGCCTGGATGAGCTGGAAAAAATTACAGGGAATTATTTCTTTAGGGCTAACCGACAGTTTTTAGTTGCCCGGAGGATAATTAGTTCAGCACATAATTTCTTTTCCCGTAAACTAGCCTTGAATCTAACCATACCTTTTTCACCACAGATTATCATTAGTAAGGAAAAGAAAACAACATTTCTGGACTGGCTTTCTCAGGTAACAAAGTAATAAACTTTAAACTCCTATTGTTTTAGTGCTTTTTAACTGAACTATATGTATCGATGATAAAAATGAAAAAGCCCATAATTAATGTTTACATTTAAACAACCCACATGTTTATTTCGTAAATTGCATGATGAATATACCATTCATTATGTTACGATCAAACAGTAAGAATATGAAGAAACTTACGACTTTCACCCGCTGTCCTAAGCTCTTTTCTTCTACGCTATTAATGATTTTATTGCTCTTAATTACGGGTGTTTGCAGCGCACAACAAACTGTGCAATACCAAGATAATTTTGATAAACCCTTAGATACGCTAAACTGGAAGGTCGAAATGCTCCCCGGGAATCAGGCAAAGGTGACAACAGAAGATCAAAAGCTTGTTATCAACGCTCCGTATGGCGTTACTGTTTGGTTTAAGCATGAGCTTACAGGTCCCTATTAGGATTGAGTATGATTGGAAGGTAGTTGTTGCCGATGGCATTAACGACAGACTCTCTGATCTGAACCAGTTTTGGATGGCCACTGATCCTAAAAATAAAGATCTGTTCACCCGTACAGGCAAATTCTCGGAATACGATTCATTAAGTCTATATTATGTCGGCATGGGCGGCAATAAAAATACGACCACACGATTCCGCAAATATCAAGGAAATGGCGAAAGAAAATTATTACAGGAATATACAGATCAATCACATCTTCTCAAGCCTAACCATAATTACCACATCACCATAGAGGTTATGAATGGGGTGACTCACTTTTCAGTTGACGATGTCGTCTATTTCTCGTTAACTGATCCAGAACTCTTAACAAGAGGGTTTTTCGGATTCAGATCAACGCACGCCAGGCACGAAATCAGTAAATTTCGTGTGTTAAGGCCATGATCAAAAAATTGAACTTTCCTACAATACGCATTTCCATTAACGCTTATACATCTTGAAATGATAAAAACTGTCATAGCAACCCCTACTTATTTGATCATCCTATTATGCTGCCTTTCTGTATTAGCAAATGCGCAGCAACTCGCCTTCCCCGGTGCCGAAGGATATGGCAGGTTTGCCATAGGAGGAAGAGGTGGCGATGTTTATCATGTCGTTAATCTGAATGATGAGGGTGCCGGCTCTCTTCGTTATGGTTTAGAGACTGCTAATGGCCCAAGAACCATTGTATTTAGTATTTCAGGAAATATCATGTTATCGAAAAAACTAATGATCAGTACGTCCAATCTGACGATCGCTGGTCAAACAGCTCCAGGTGACGGAATCACCCTAGCAGGAAATTCTTTATACATACAGGCTAATGATATCATCATTCGATACATCCGCGTTCGCTTCGGAGATACAAGCGGTCAACAAGCGGATGCTATCAGTATTACTAGAGGGAAAAATATCATCTTGGATCATGTTTCAGCCAGTTGGTCTGTGGATGAGACCTTATCATGTCAGAGTAATCACGTCGATTTGTTAACGGTCCAATGGTGCATGATTTCGGAAAGTCTTCAGAACTCACTTCATGAAAAGGGTGCTCATGGTTACGGTGGAATCATCGGAGCAACCCGCCAATCTTTTCACCATAATTTATATGCCCATCACAGTTCCAGAAGTCCAAAAGTAACGGGACGCAGACATTGCGAAGTTGACTTTAGAAATAATGTCATTTATAACTGGGGATTTAATAACTGCTATGATGGAACAGCATCCTATATGAATTGGGTCAACAATTATTATAAGTCTGGACCTGCAACACAACAAAAGGTGAAACACAGAATTTTCCAATTGAGCGATGCCGAAATAGCAGATGTCAAAAATAATTCAGCCGAAGATTCCCAAACATATGAGACCTCCCTCTATGCTGAAGGAAATTTTGTTGAGGACTCACCAGAAGTGACCAACAATAATTGGTCTGGTGGTATTGACTTTATAAATGGTGCTTCAGAAATTAAAAACAGAGCAAAATCTCCGGCTTTCCTCGCTCCAAATATAACGCAACAAACTGCCGTACACGCATATCCATTAGTTGTTGCCGGGGCTGGTGCATCTTTAGTCAGAGATGGGATCGATCAGAGAATCTCCAAAGAGGTCCTCAACGGAACGTATACTTTCGGTAAAAAAGGTTTGATTGATTCTCCAAAAGATGTAAAAGATCTTCCTGCTCTCACAACATTTCCTGCACCGCCCGATACGGATAACGATGGTATGCCAGATTCATGGGAAAAGAAATACGGACTGGATCCAAATAAGCCAGGTGACCATAATAACTACGCAACGACGGGCTATACCATGCTGGAAGTATATCTTAATGAGTTACTATTAAACAAAAAATAAAAAAAATTATCTTGGTAAATGCCCATTTAAAAGCTACTCCTTAAGCCGTAGACTGATCCCTATTGACGCATAGCCTGATGACTCAATACTACTTCCTTGGCTTTTCATTACGTTATAACTGCTGTCCATAAAATCATATTCTCTTAAAAACTGCATGCCGACTTTTGCTTTAACCCAGAACATTCCCGATATTTTAGCTGCTGCAGTTACTCCAACAGGAACACTGATTATTCTGGTATATCTTGCACCGAAATCATTTTTTGTCCCCATATGATAAATTCCCGTTTCAAAATTGGCATCGATTCCATATTCCCAAAACTTGCTTGGCGTCATGACAAATTGCGCCTTAATTGGCAACAGCACATCGACACGATATTTCGAAGATGTATAATTAACTGCGAAAAGAGGAGTGATTGTATTTTTTGTAAAATCCCTACTGTAGGATGCGCCATACCCCCATTGCAGGCCTTCATGTTTTTTTGACTTATTCATCGCTACCACAGCCAAAGCTGGAAAAAAATCCCGGTTCCCAAAACTATTTTTAAAATTTGAACGGACGATAAGTTGAGGAACGACCATTAGATTCCATTGATCGTTCAGCTTTTGCCTGATCAATAAGGAATACTGGATATCATTAAGACTCCCTGGATAATGATCACCTTTTTCAGTCATAGCCTCCGGATTATAATTTAATGATCTATAAGCAAACATGTTATTGAGCTTAGTGTTCTTACCGATATTGATCGTGGGTGTTATCAAGTTGAGATCAATCACATCAACACCTAAATGATTGCCGTTCTCAAGTTTAGAATTTGCTACACGGGAATAAAAAGCAGAGAAAAATTCGGATTCTTGAGCGCGGCAATAAAGCGGAATTAAGCTTGTCAAAAGCAGTATTTTACTCCACTGCAATCGAGGAGTGCATCTTATTTTCTCATTCATAGGTTTGACTATACTTAAATCGTTTATTTTTACGTTATGAATTGCCTCTTTAATACATTCCTTAGTGTTGAACTGGCAATAATAATTCAGCCCTGCAAATTTGATGAATTCAAACTTCTCCAGACGTTGATCAGAATCAATAATTAAATAACAAGTACTATGGAACTTTTTAATGTTCTGGAAGGAATTATCTCCTTGGATAAAACACACAGAGCCGAAATTTCTGAACTTATTGAAATCAAAAACTATAAAAAGAATGAAAAATTCTTGCTGAAAGGAGATCCCTGCAGCACGATCGGTTTTGTAATTAAAGGGAGCTTTAGGTACAACATGGATATGGATGATAATGACAGGACATTTGATTTTTCTGTAGAAAATGAATTTATATCAGATTATTATGGTATTTTGAAATCAAAACCTGCATCCTTTGAAATTATTGCCAATCAATCTTCAAGTGTGCTTTGCCTTCCTACAGATAAAATATTGAAATTGTTTGATCACGATATGGTATATCAGAAAATCGGAAGAACAATTGCTGAAACTGAATTCTGTAGGCATCACGAACGACTCATCTCACTCATGTATCATTCTCCTCAGAAACGCTACGAGGATCTCATCAATACAATGCCTGAGAGCGTTCTGAAGTTGCCGCAACATCTTCTAGCCAACTATTTAGGGATCACCAAAGAAACATTAAGTCGTATCAGATCAAGAAAAGCAAAGTAAATGACCATTGCTATAAGGGGATCTTCAAAAAGATGAGAAATGAACAAAGCCAAAATATGTTACCAAAAATATCGAAGTGATCATTTCAATTACAGCTTGTAAGTACATCTGCGGGTCAACAGTTTTCTTTAAACACAAATGAGCAAAAAAATACTGGCTATTGCGAATACAATAGCCAGTTTAGATTGTTGCTTTAACTTCTTTGAAAATAAAATCGAAATTGTAGCGATAGGTCAAATCTTAAAAAAAACCTATTCTTTGATCAGATCTTCCATTTGCTTTATAAATTTATCAGAACTATAATCTGCAAAACCTTCGTGCTGGAGTCTCATGTTACCGTTCTTATCAAGTACAGCTGTTGTAGGCAACGCCCCATTGTAAATGATAGTCGGAACATCACCTGCTGCTTTGAAAAACGGTATCGAAAAGTTTTCTTTTTGTAGATAGGCATTTGCCTCTGCAACATCATTGTCTTCATTAATGGTTAAAAAGAAAACCTTTGGATTGTCTTTAAATTTTGTATAAAGTTTCTGAATAGAAGGAAACTCAGCCCGACATGGTGGACACCATGAAGCCCAGAAATTAATAAATACCACTTTACCGCGAAGTGAGGAAGTATTGTGAACAAGCCCTCCTTGATCTTTAAACTCAAAGTCTGCAGTCGATTCTGCTACCGTAGCAGCTTTTTTCTCTTCCATACTGGCATTGAAAATCCCAGTCTTCATGAATTGTTGAAGCATCCACGATTTTGCATCGGGACTCACAAATAAGATGACGATGAAAATCCCCATCAAAATAGTAAAACCGTTCTTTTTGATGCTTCCCCAAAGTTTATTTGTATGAAGCTTTCCATTTCGAAGCTCTTTATTATCTGCCATATATATAATGTTTACAATAATGCATATTTCCTAGTTACTTTCAATCAATTCATCCAAAGCCTGGGTGATTTCTGGACTGCTATAATCCCTTCCTCCTTCTAGACGAGTGATCATATCACCATTTTTGTCCAATATGACCGTTGCAGGAATCGCTCTTCCCAAAAAGTTTGTGGGAATACTACTTTTAGGGATATATACCTGTAAATCGTAATTATTCTTTTTCATAAATGCTTTTGATTTCTCCATTTTTCCGTCCACATCCACCATCAAAAATATGATATTACTATTACCCTTATAACGTTCTTTCAGTTGAGCAATAGAGGGCATTTCATGGATACAAGGCGGACACCAGGTAGCCCAGAAATTAATAAAAACAACCTTACCTTTGAGTGACTTTAACGATACTGCATCACCATTTTCATTTGTAAATAGTACATCCGGTACAGCAGCTTCCGTATTTTCAAGTGTCATTTCTTCCGCTACGCCGATAGATTTCGATTGCTTTTCTTTTCCCTGCTGGCTGCATGCCACAAAGCTAAAGCTCAGAACCATAACAAAGGTTGATACAATTCTTGCCCGTGTATTTGTTTGTATTTTCATCTCTAAAAATGATTTAGTTAATTTTTCCATCCTCAATCTCCTCAGATGGCTTCGTAATAATGTGATCGTCCACCGAAAGATTACCAAAAACTTCTACCAGACCGTCCAGCTGAATACCTTCTTTTATGCCGATTCTTTTTACCGTCTTGTTGTTTAAGGTCAGCACATAAGTTCCTGACTGCGTACTTAAAATGCTCTGGGCTGGCACCCAATAGGAAGGATTTTTTCGCTGTAGCTTCAGTTTTACCTGCGCATAGTCACCTCCCTGAAGCTCTCCTGAATTATTATTGACATCAAACTCCAGCTTTAACGAACGATCCTGCTGATCCAGCAGTCCTGATGTTCGGGAAAGCTGCGCCGTGAAAGTTTTCCCGGGTTGTGAGCTCACCGTAAATTCGGCCTTTGCCTCTTTACTTACCGATGCTGCATGCTTTTCTGGCAATGACAGTGTCAAACGGAGCTTATTGCCCTGCGCCATCATAAATAAAGGTTTGTCAGCCCCTGAGCCTACCAGTGCCCCGACAGAAATATTCCGCGCTGTGATCACGCCATCAAAGGGTGCTGTGATCCGCAGATATTGCTGCAATTGCGAAGATTGCGCTGTACCTGCCTTTGAAGCCTGGTAGGCAGATTTTGCGCTTTCCATCAGACTTTTTGCCCGGTCTAATTCGATCGCTGCGACAGCACCTGTTGTTTTAGCGGCATCTGCCAGGCGGTCGTATGCCTGTTTAGCATACTGATAATCACTAAAAATCTTTTGCTGCGTGGATCTGTCAGACAAATACTTCTGATTCATTTCCGGAGCTTCCAGTACGGCTAAGAGCTGGCCTTTACGTACATGATCGCCCAAGTCTACATATAACTGCTTGACGAAACCCTCAACCCGTGCATGGACAACAACCTGTTCGTAGGGCTTTAGTTCAGCCGGTACCGATAGCTCATATTCGGGATTCATGATCTTGACAGGAGCTGTGGGATATCCTTTAGGTTTAATTTGCCTTTTAGTACCCTGTTCGTTTTGATTTCCTTTCTCTGAACAGGAAACGATAAACAATACCAGCAAGCATCCGATCAATAGGGACACTGGTGACTTTTTATTTCTTGAAATTCTATGATACATCTGATTTTGATTTTTATGATTATGATTGGGTCTGCTCTAAATAATACCGGCTTTCCTTGTCGTCAGGATCCAGCGAAGGGCTAACAATAGCTGTTCTGGACATGAGCGAAGAATAGAAATGCGGAAGCAGTAGTAAAATAGTCGCTGTAGATGCTATAAGTCCGCCAATAACAGCTCTTCCCAATGGAGCAACCTGTTCAGCCCCATCACCTATACCAATTGCCATGGGCAACATACCGGCAAGCATGGCAACAGCAGTCATCAATACCGGCCGCAATCGGGACGAAGCCGCAAGCCGTGCTGCATTGGAAGGTTTTAGTCCGAGTTGTTTTCGGTAATATTCGGCCTGGTTCACAAGCAGGACCGCATTGGAAACCGACACGCCTATGGACATGATCATCCCCATATAGGATTGCAGATTGAGCGTACTTCCTGTCAGATATAGAATAATGAGACTGCCGGCAATAACCGCCGGTAAAACAGCAAGTATAATCAACGGAACCTTAAACGATTGATAAAATGCGGAAAGCATGAGGAATATGGCAATAATGGCAACACCTAAACCTGCCAATAAACTTCCTAAAGTATCGTCCAGCAGTTGTAAAGTCCCTTCTGTCCAAACTGTTGTCCCACGTGGCGGTTCCCCGGCATCTTTAATTGCTTTTTTAACTGCAACTGAAGCAGTCCCCAGATCTTTACCATAAATATTTGCCACAATCGTAACATACCGGTTAGGGCCCTTTCGGTTGACCTGTGCCGGTGATGTTACCCTACGGATGGTAGCGACATCTTCCAGTAAAGGTCGCATGCTTCCTTTTTTCAGCGGTAAGGATTTCAGTTTTTCCTCTGAGGACATGATGCCTTCGGGAATCTGTACCTGAACCTGAAATACCAATCCTGACTTGGGATCAACCCAAAGGTTCTTATCCGTAAAACGTGTCGAGGAGGTGGCTGCAACCAAACTCTTTGTAATATCCTGCATGGTCAGGCCAAACTGGCCGGCAAGATCACGGTTCACTTCAATCTCCAAAGTTGGATAGAAAACGGGGTCAAGAATACGAACATCCCGCAAATAGGGAACTTTTTGCAGATTGCTCTCAATCTTGGATGCATGTGAAAATGCGCCCTTTACCTGGCCAGCACCTACTTTTATTTCAATCGGTGTCATTGCGCCCTGACCCATAATTTTTTCGGTCAGTTCTGTCGGTTCAAAATTAAATTTTGAATCAGGGTGTTTTTGAACAATTACTTTTCTGATTTTTTCCTTCAGCTCTTCCATCGATCCACCATAAACAGATTGATCCACAGATACCTGAAGTACGGCCTCATGCGAGGCATTTGTAAATAGAAAAATGGGATTAATCGGAGAGCCTGCAGGATGCATTCCGACGAAGGCAGATGTAATATTGATGCCATTTTCCGGAATCTGGGCTTTTATTTCATCCGTAATATCGCGCACAAGCCGTTCTGTCTTTTCCAATCGACTACCCTGCGGAGCCTGTATGCGGAGCTGAAAATCGCCACTGTTGGATACGGGCATCACATCGGTTCCGACAGCCGTTAAAAGTACGGCAGACACGCCACCGGCCACCACAACATAGCCTATAAATAACAGTACTGATTTTGTTGACCATCTGCGCATCCGATACGAATAGTTTACCCTAAATTTTTCGAAGAAAGCGCGTTTCCGTTGCGTATTGGCAATCACATTATGTTTGTTCTTCATCATCCAATTCGCCAATATGGGCACGAAGGTCTGTGAAGCGATAAAAGACGCGATCATCGCAAAGGCAACGGCCATGGATAGTGGCATGAACATATCTTTTGGAATCCCTGTCATAATAAATGCAGGTGTCAGAACAGCAAGGATACAGAGCAAAATCAATAACTTGGGCGTAGAGATTTCCAACAGCGCATCAACGATGGCCCGCTGCTTGGTTTTTCGCATTTCCATATGCTGATGGATGTTCTCAATGGTTACGGTAGCTTCATCAACAAGAATACCAATGGACAGCGCTAAACCGCTCAATGTCATAATATTGATGGTCTGCCCCATCAGATAGAGCACCAAAACCGCCGAAAGAACGGCAATCGGGATCGTCATGACAACGATAAGTGCTCCACGGGTATCACCCAAAAAAAGCAGAATAATAAGACCGGTAAAAACAGCGCCCAAAATCCCCTCATGGATCAGGTTGGACAGTGATCGTTCAATGTAAGTGGACTGGTCAAACTCATAACGGATATTCACATCTTCCGGTAATTGATTTTTCAACATCGGTAGCGAATTCTTCAGGTTCTGAACAGCATCCAGCGTCGAAGCATCCGCCTTTTTTATAATGGGGAGATAAACAGAGCGCTTCCCGTTGATCAGCGCATAGCCAACCGTCTGATCCGCACCATCCGTTACACTGGCAACATCCCGTACATAAACAGTACGGCCATCAGCTGTTTTCACCGGGGTATTCAGGAACTCTTCCGGATCCCTGGCAATCGAATTGATCGGAGCCATCAGGTTCTGTTCTCCGATACGGATATTTCCTGCCGCAGATGGCAGACTGTTCTTGGTGATCGCCATGGTGATATCCTCTGCGCTCAGACCATTGGACTGCATGGCTTCCGGGTCGACATTGACAACAATAGACCGAATGTTTCCCCCAAAAGGAGCCGGAGCAGTAATCCCCGCTATCTCGACAAACATAGGTCTGATTTTCGTCAGCACCAGCGTCTGTATCTCATTGACCGATCTTTTGTCACTTTCAAACACCAGCTGCCCGACGGGTAGCGAACTACCGTCGAAACGGACAACAATTGGCGGAACCGCACCGGGTGGTAGGAATCCCATGGCCCGTGAAACGGATGTGGAGACTTCACCTGCTGCCTGCGACATATTCGTCCCTGGATAAAAGGTCAGTTTCATCAGCGTCAGCCCCTGCACGCTTTTAAAATCTATATTTTTGACCCCGCCGACAAAAAGCAGTACTTTCTGAAATTCATTGGCCATAAAGCCATCCATATACGAGGGCGATAGTCCACCATAAGGCATGGCGATATACATCGCCGGCAATTCAACCTCCGGAAAGATATCGACATTTATTTTTTTTATGGCGCTATAAGAAAAGATGGTAATTGCCAAGACCATAACCATAATGGCTATCGGTTTCCTTAAAGCAAATCTGATTAAATTCATACGTAAGAATTAAAGGTTGTTAAAGAGAAATTCGAAATCAGCTGTTAACGCTGCTTCTGAAGCTAGAAGAAGCCAATAATCGCGCGAAGCCTGTATATGGATATTCTCGGACTGTTCCAACAGAGTCCTGACCTGCAGTAACTCACTGAGCGTGATCAGACCACTTTTGTATCGTGCCAGATACATGCTGTAGGCATCCTGTGACTGCTTTACGGCCAGTTTCGTCTTTTTAAGCTGCTCAAACTGATTCAAAATTTCGGTCTGCGCAGAAGAAAGATTGGCCTGCATCTCCTTTTCATATTGCGAATGAAGCAGTTTGACTCCTTCAGCTTCCTTAAAAAGCTGTTCTCCTTTAAAATGATTGGTCCGGATACTGGTCAAATTCCAGGTTATACCAACGCCTACAAGAAAATTATTGGTTGAATTGCTAAACCCGTCTTTCCAGTTTCCCGAAACTCTGCCATCAGGCTGAATCCCCGTACCTCGATAAGCATATCCTCCAAGAAGGTTGAAGGAAGGTAATGATGCTCTTTTTTGTGCTTCACCGCTAAGGGTATAATATTCCGATTCTCGATCTAAGGCTTCAAATATGGGGTGCGATGTTTTAATGATGCTGCCATTATTTTGTTGATTTCCTAATGGTTCAATAAAACGAATGGCTGAAGCCGAAAAATCTACCGAATCGCCACCATATAATTCCAATAATTTGATAAAAGAAGCACTTTTAACACCATTCCACTTGTCATATTCTCCCATTGCCTGTACATACGATGATGACGCGAGCAGACTGTCAGCGGCAGGCCGGAGGCCAGCTGCCGAAAGACCAGCGGTTATCCTGCGTATGCTGTCCAGACGCTCTGCATTTCGCTGCGTAAGATTTAATTTTGCATCATTATAAAGTAAATTGATGTAGCGCTCAGATAATATTTTTTTTAGTTGAAGCAGATAGGCATCTTTTTCACTAACTGTTTTATGGAATAGGCTTTTGGCAGCTTCATTGTCTTTTTGCCGCTTTCCGAACGAAAAGATTTCCCACTCAACAGTGGTGGAAGCAAAACTATTTGCAACAGTGCTGCTACCTGCCACCGGACTTCCTGAACCACTGACGTTAAAAAAGCCCGGCTGTGGAAAAAAGGCCCCGGAACTGCCTTCATAAGTGCCATACGAATTTTGCATCTGCGCCTTCAATTGCGGAAGCATTTCGCTTTTAACAGCTTGCTCATGAAGTTTTGACGCATCTATAGCAGATTGCTTGGCGCCAATACCGGGATAATACCCTGCTATCCTGGGCCATAAAGTACCTAAGGTATTTTCTTTTTGCTGCTGCCCATATAAGGGTAACACAGCAGCAATAGTAAAGCACATGCATGTGATTACTATATGATATTTTATCATACTATTTATAAGTTTACGATAGGCCGCCGAAACGACCGTTTATTACATGAAAAACAATGGAAATACGCCCATTGGAACCTGATAGCCAATAGGTGTAAAGGAAAATAAGAAGGGTATTAAATGATGAGTTTCCGGTATTGCAGAAAGATAGGCAGACGGCCTGATATTTTTAAATTGCCGTACCGGGGATGTGATTTTTCTGCGCCTAATAAATAAGCAAGAAGAAAGAGAAAAGTAGCCGTAAATAAAATTACCGGCGATAGAGTGTTTATTTCCAAGGAAATATCCTGGGAGATTTTTGTATCTGCAGTTTCACTGTTGATACATTTCTCCGAACTGTTCCCATAAATACGCACATTTCCTTTTGCCAAGCCTTGCTCCGTATTAACGGGAAGACCGACTAAAGTTTTAATGCTGCTTTTAACAGGACAGGAGGTAAGAAGAACCAGGACTATCGCAGCCAGTACAAGGAAGTACCGCTGATAATTTTTCGGAATATGTGACAAAGTCCTGTTCATAGATCTGCTAAAATACCGCTATTTATTGAAGTATACAAGGAAATTTTCTGTTTTACCTTACTAAAAAAGCGAATATACATATAATGTACATCCGCTTTTTAGCTATTCCATATGAAATGGACTGCATTTAGTTTTGTCCTGCCAATAATCCACCATCAACAGTCCAGGTCGCGCCAGTTACCCAGCTTGTCTGGTCTGAAAGCAAAAAGTCGATTGTCTTTGCAACATCTTCCGGTTGACCAACACCGCCCAATGGGTGGTAGGCATCAAATGCAGATAGATTCTCCGCAATTTTGTCTTCTGGCATAAAGGTCTTGAAGATCGGTGTCACCACAAATCCCGGATTGACAGAATTGACCCTGATGTTAAATTCAGCTAATTCAATAGCCAGTTGTTTTGTAAGTGCTACCAGTCCAGCTTTTCCAACCATATAGGCTGATGCTGGTCCTGCTTTAAGTGCATGATGCATCAATGCTGCTCCAATGTTAACGATAGATCCACCTTTATTTTCTTTCATAATTAAAGCTGCTGCCTGTGTAATGAAAAAGAAAGCTTTGGTATAGGTCTGAAAGCTGTCATAGTCTTTCTCCGTATGGTCAAAAAATGAGATTGGATTATAATGTCCCGCTCCATTGACCAGATACTTCAAATAAGGCAGTTCATTTTTTAGGTTGGCGTTAAAATCAACTACAGCAGCCATATCGGAAAGATCTACCGAGTAGACCTTAACTGTACCACCTTTGGCTTCCAACTCTTCTTTCGCTTTATTTAAGCTATCAATACTTCTACCTACAAGTGCCACTTCAACACCTCTTCCAATTAATAATTCTGCTGTGGATTTACCTATTCCGGTTGAACCACCCACGATTAATGCTTGTTCCATTTTTATATTTTTTTATATTTCTCGTTTTATTTCCGCCCTGGAAATAGTTTAATTTTTTTTAATAAGATCTTACCTCCGGACTAAGCTCCGTAAGTAAATTCATAGTTTTTCACGATGGCAGGATTAAGACTGTTACCAACGTGACATAAATTCTTTGCTGAATTTTCAATCAATTCCTTTTGTTCTGCGGGATAAGCTTTATCGAAGAACAACTTGATATGGATCGTTCCTACCTGTCCACCTTCGGCTGACATTTCATAAGACAGCTCGCTTCTTGAGCCATTTACTTCGAAATCTTTTTTTCTGGCGTAAAAATCAACTGTAGCTAACATACAGCTTGCATATGAACCCATAAGCAGGTCAATAGGACCAAATTTCAGATCTACTTTGATCGGATCAACATTCGATGTTGACTTTGTACTTGAGTTATATTTACCTTCGTAGGTAGTTGCTATTACTTGTGACATGTTGTTAAATTTTTATTATTAATACTAATTGATCTTTATTTAGAACGCTAATACGGATACCACCTAAACTTACATCTGTTCCCATCTCCCTAGGTGACCACATAACATTCCTTTTCAACTAAATCTTTTCTAACTTTCAGATCAGTAAAAGATGTACGCTATTTTTATTCTGCACCGTACAAAAACTCGTAGTTTTTAACGATAGATGGATTAAGGCTATTTCCCACGTGACATAAATTTTTTGCCGCGTTCTCGATGATATCCTTTTGCTCCGCAGTATATTCTTTGTCAAAGAACAACTTGATATGGATCGTTCCCACTTGTCCGCCCTCTGCTGACATTTCATAAGACAGCTCACTTCTTGATCCGTTTACCTCAAAATCCTTTTTCCTTGCATAAAAATCTACTGTTCCGAGCATACAGCTTGCGTATGACCCCATAAGAAGGTCAATAGGACCAAATTTTAGATCTACTTTGACCGGATCTGCGCTCAATGGTGATTTTGTGCTTGAGTTATATTTACCTTCGTAGGTAGTTGCTATTATTTGTGACATTTTATTTGAATTTTTTATTGTTAATACTAGATTACTTTTATATTGAAATTAGATGCTACAGCCATCAATTCCACACATATTATCTCCGGATTCCTGCGAAAGATCGACAATGCTTTCCTGGTAGGTCTGCGCAAGAGCCTTAGCAAAAAGTTCAACAGGCTGCGCTCCCGAGACGGCGTATTTACCATCAAGAACGTAATAGGGCACACCTGTGATTCCCATATTTTGTGCCTCCATGATGTCCTGTTTTACTTCATAATCATACGCATCATCAGCCAATACTTTGCTGGCCTCTGCCGGATCTAAGCCTAAACCTTCAGCAAGTGAAACCAAAAAATCCACGTCTGCAATGTTTTTTCCGTCGACAAAATGAGCTTCAAACAAAGCTTCTTCCATCGCATCTGCTTTACCATGTTCTTTTGCCAGATGCAATAACTTATGAGCAGGAAAAGTATCCGCAGCAATTACCTGATCGTAATTAAAAGTTACTCCGGCATTTTTTCCCATTTCTTTCAATTGACTCAGAAACTGATCAAGCTGCATTTTCGAAAAACCTTTACGGTTCATCATATACGCACTGATTTTCATATTACCGGAGTTTTCTTTTAAAGTGGGATCCAGCTGGAAACTTTTCCATTCCACTTCCACTTTATCTTTGAAGGAGGAATCTGCTAATGCTTGCTCAAAATTTTTCTTAGCGATGTAGCAAAATGGACACATGATGTCCGACCATACCTGTATTTTCATTGTCTTGTTATTTTTAAAGTTATTTAGAGATTCTCATTCACGATTTCAATCAGTTGCTGAGATGAGAGTACACCAGAATGTCTCCATTTCATTTGGCCTTTTTTAAACAGCATCGTTGTAGGTACTCCTCTGATCTCGAATATTTCTGCTAAACCCGGGTTCTGATCGATATCGACCCGCTCATAATGGATCGCCTCACCATAATTTGCAATGGTCTCATCTAAATGCGGTTTCATGGCGATACATGGACCACACCAGGAGGCGTGAAAATTGATCATTGTCAATTGATCAGATTCTATTTTATTAGCTAAATTCATTTTTTGATATTTTAAAATTGAACACAACAGCAACATTTTGATTAAGAACATCACTGTTGTCATACAGTGAATTAGATCACAGCGTTTAAGCCCTTATTGATACTAATTTTTACAGGTTCTGCAATTGTTCTGTATCCCGGAGATACTTTACGTACATGTTCCGCAATAGCTGCATAGTCTTCTTCGGTTCCGCTACCGCTAACTTCAAAATTGAATTGAAGTTCTTCAAATCCAACCGAAACATTCGGATCAACTTCTAAAAAGCCACGTAGATCAAGATTACCTACAATAGTTAAGTTAACACTGTCAAGCTTGATTCCTTTACTGGTAGCCCCTACCACAAAACCCACCATCATACATCCAGCTAAACCTCCTAAAATGTAATCTTGAGGATTCGGACTCAGGTTGTCTCCCAACAATTCGGCGGGCTCTCCGATATTATATTTGAATTGTTTTTCAACGAAAGCGCTTCCTATCTTTTTACTGTGAGTGGTAATTTCGGTATTTACACCACCTTTCCAGGTTGCGGTTACACCTAATGCTGCAATTGCTTCAGCAGGTTTGTTAGTAATTACTTCTACATAATTTCCTAATGCTTCTAAATTTACATTGTTTAACATAACCAATTGTTTTAAATTTTATACTACAAAGGTACTGGGTAGAACGCTTCAGGAAAATGGACAAAACTGAAAACAAATAGCACTTATTGATCCGGTTCCAACCATTTTAGACAGTCAAATTTCCTTTGTAAAATGTATTGGTAAAAAGACTGATCGCACCATACAAATCTACTCGACTGAAGAATCAAGCACTTAGCTACCTTGCACTTATAGAAAAGGAAGTTCCCTATATTATGGGGAACTTCCTTTTCTATCATGAGGTCTTTTGCTATTTTAAAATGACCTGATTTTGTTTCGGATAAAAACAGGATAAATAGCTCTCTTGACCGCTTCTCGAAATCTTTTATAAGCGCTAAATTCCTCAAATGAGCATCAATTAGCTACTGTGCAAAAAACTCTTTTGCAATACAGCTGGCCGATTCAAGTGCCTTCGAAAACTCTTTTTCTGCCTCTGGATTCACTAGATTTCCTAAAAATTTAACTGAATGAATATCAGTAATGCCTACAAGTCCAAGCCACCAGTTGAAATAAGTGGACTGGAAATCAAGTCCCAGTTCAATCGGTACGCCCGCACCGTATACGCCTGAAGTATACACAACACATGCCTTCTTATCTTTCAACAAAGGAAAGTACCCTTCTGCTCCAAAGCCAAAAGTTAAGCCCGGCTGTGAAATGGTATCGATATAGTGCTTCAATACCCAGGGTATTCCACCATTCCACATCGGAACAGTGATCAGGTATTCATCTGCCGAGGAAAACCGTTCCGTGACCTCAACAACTTTATCCCATGAAGTTTTTAACTCTTCATTTAAGGTTCCATCACCAAAAAATGTCATCTTAGCGGCGGCTTTATCTCCATCAAATGTGGGTATATCAAGATCCCAAAGATTCAGTTCATCTATGATAGCATCCGGATTCAACAGTTTATACTGTTCCAAAAATTCATGCGCTATGGCTCCTGATTTTGATTTCTCCTTTCTCGGCGAGCTGATAATATGCAGTAGTTTTTTCATTTCTATTCTTTCTAGTACAATTAAAGATTCTCTTTTACTATTTTACTCAGTTCATGCGATGATACTATACCTGAATATCTCCATTTCATTTCTCCCTTTTTGAAGAGCATCGTAGTAGGTATACTCCTGATTTCAAATAGGGTTGCTAAATCCCTGAATTTATCGATGTCCACACGTTCATAGTGAATAGCATCATCAAATTCTGCAACCACTTCATCTAAATTTGGTTTCATGGCCACACATGGAGGACACCAGGTCGCATGAAAATTAACCATGGTCAATTGTTCCGATTCTATTTTATTTGCTAAATCCATTTTTTTTTATATTTTTTAATTATTAACTGTTGTATTGTATTGCGTTATGTTAAGGCAATGCAGGATATTCGTCCTGCTAATAGCGATCTTTCATATCATTAAAAAATGATGCTATCCCGACACCACCAGACCACGGGAAAGCGAATCTTAACGATTTAGATCATCTATCACCTCTTTCATGATCATCATACTTTTTAATTTTTCCTGATGGTCATAGATCGGAGAATGGATCATCAATTCATCCGCTCCTGTCTGCGCTATAAAGTCCTTTAAGTCCCTACTGATCTTTTCTTTACTGCCCACAAAAGAACAGGCTGTCATTTGTTGTACTTGTAAACGTACTTGCTCAGACATGCTGTCCAGGAGCTCCGCCAACGATTCAACCGGAGGCTGTAAAAATTTCCCTGAGTTTTGAGCTAAACTTTGAAACATCTGATACAGGCTGGTCGATAGCACTTCTGCCTGCTGATCAGTATCTGCGGCAGTAGCATTAACAGCTGCTATCGTATAAGGATGTTTCAGCGTTTCGGACGCTTTAAAATTCTGACGGTATAATGCAAAGGCTTCCATCATCTGTCTTGGCGCAAAATGACCCGCAAAGGCGTAAGGCAATCCTTTGGATGCTGCTAAAGCGGCACTCTCTGTACTCGATCCCAATATCCAGATCGGAACATGAGTATCTTCGGCAATAAAAGCACGTACTTTGGCATAAGGATTCCTATGCGTAAAATACATTTCAAGTGCGTCCACATTTTGAGAAAACCGCTGGGATTGCTCATAAAAATCTTTTTGAATAGCTAAAGCTGTTTGGATATCGCTTCCCGGTGCTCTTCCCAGACCCAGATCGATCCGGTCGGGATAAAGCTGCGCTAAGGTTCCAAATTGCTCCGCAACAATCAGAGGTGAATGGTTGGGCAGCATAATACCACCCGATCCTACCCGTATGTTTTGCGTGTGACCGGCAATATGTCCGATCAAAACTGAAGTTGCAGTACTGGCAACGTGCGCCATATTATGGTGCTCAGCTAACCACAGACGTTTATAGCCTAAAGTATCGACCAACTGGGCAAGTTCTTTCGTTTTTTCGAATGTAGAACGGGCATTGCTATCTTCAGATATGAACGCTAATTCTAATAATGATATAGGTATCATAATCTTCTTTTTTTTGATGTTTAAATGCAGCCACTGATGAGTTTAATGCTCTTTTTAAGGATGAAATTATTGGAACTGAATTTTCTTTTTTTTATATAACCAATAAAATAGCTGTTATACGATCATACTGTCTCAATGATCAGTGCTGATTTGTTAAAATTTTATAATACAAAGGTATTGGCTGGGAAGCTTCAGAAAAATGGACAAAACTGAAAACAAGTGGTACTTATTGATACGATCGGTTCCTTTTCAGCGGAAGGTTTGGACTCTGCAAAGTTGGACAACTGAAAGTAAAATCCTAAGATGGATTGCTAAACTTTTCCTTTGCTCGAAGAAAGAACCGGCCAGTCCTTCAATCAAGCTCTTGGGATGCTGATTGAGCTGTTTTTCAATGGCTATAATTTATAGAATATCCCGTCCAAATAACTATTGAAAGGACTTTCGGAAAGCCGTCGGCGATTGATTGGTGTATTTTTTAAAATATCTTATAAAGTAAGATGAATCTTCAAACCCGATTTTATCTGCTATCTGGTTGACATTTAATTCTGAATGAAGCAAAAGACGTTTTGCCTCCAATACAATCCTTTCATGGATCATTTCAGATGGTTTTTTATTGAGCAGCTGCAAAGTAAGATTAGACAAAGTCCTCAGGGAAACAAAAAGCATTTCCGCATATTTTGAAGCAGGGAGTCCTTGGGTATAGTTTTCTTCAATCAGATTCACAAAATGGATCAGCTGGGTACGTTTTTCGTCGACAACAAACGGTGCTAATCCCTTATTGAGTTCTTCAAGTTCATATTTACGGCGCTGAACCTGAATCAGAAACGCTTTAAGATAAAGCCTGAGTAATTCTTCCTGACCATATTTATCATGTTCTTTAAGCTCAGTCTGCATCTGGACGATATACTCATCCAGCTTATACTCATTCCCACTGCCTACACAACATGAGGGAATCTGATATGGATTATTGAACATACTGCACTTGAGAAAAAAATCGACGTCATTTTCCTTCTGGACCAAAAAATCCTCCGAGAAATGAATAACAAATCCCTCATAACCGGGAAAGTTGTCAAAAGCGTGAACTTGATTTTTAGCTATGAAGAAGATCGTATTTTCTGATACATCATATTCATTGAAATCAACGAAGTGTTTCCCATTACCCGACTTGAACCAGATAATCTGATAAAAACTATGAATGTGTGGTTTGGCCATATCTTCCTTGTGATTTTGTATCAGATCTTGTAAAGACAAGATCTCAAACTGCATCTGACCCGGAGCATCAGGGTTTAAATGATATTCATAAATAGCTTCCTGTTTCTGCTTCTTCATAGAATTACTTTAGATTATAGGTTGCATTACTTATACAAATATAAAAGTATTTCCAGATTAACTCATACAAGTCTGTAAAACCAGGAGGCTGAAATAAGATTATTGTCAAAAAGTACTATTTATTTTCAGTTTTGTCCATGTTTTCAAAGTGACCGCAAGCTTAAATTTGGAATATTTAATTAAGCTAAAAAAATATCATGTCAGATTTACCCAATTTATCTTTAAGAGGCAATCGTGCATATAATACAGTCGTTAGACCAGACTTCGAACTTTACTTTGAAGCATCTAAAAATATCTATGATGTGCTAGACAACCCGCAAGGTGCTTTTCCTTTAAATGTGGCTGACAATAAACTCAATTGGTCAATACTACGTGAAAAACTTCAACACATTTCTGCTACACACCAAATTCCAGCTTGGGTTTCTGGTTACAGCCCCGGGCTTGGTAATGAGACTTTCCGCTTATCATTAGCAGAATTTTTATCAACCTTTTTAGCAAATCAACCTTTAAATCATGAACATATAGGGGTTGCGGCTGGTGCTACCGCTGTCGTCGAGCTATCGGCTATTATTCTTGCAGATAAAGGTGATGTGGCCGTATTCCCAGCTCCTGCATATCCCGTATACAGCAGAGATATTTTGAATAAGGCAGGTGTAGAACGATATGATTTAATTACGCATCACGATATTAATGTTATCCTTGATGGACCCATTCTGTCGATTGAACATCTGGAAAAGGCAAAACAAGATATTGAGCTTCAGGGTTCAAATTTCAAACTGTTAGTACTTACTAATCCCGATAACCCGACCGGAGGAACATATACATCAGAACAACTCGAAGCTATCGCCGATTGGTGTATAGAAAGAAAAATTCATTTTATCGTTAATGAAATTTATGGACTCGTTACCATCAATACGCAACATCCTGCGATCGCTGCTGATTATTCAGACCATCGCCAGTTTACATCTTTCCTTTCAATAATCATAAAGAAGAACAGCCCGTATTTACACCAATGGTATGCTCTCTCCAAAGACTTAGGCATCTCAGGAATGCGCGTTGGTATGGTATACTCACGCAATCAAGCGTTCTTAACTGCCTTCAATAATTTAAGCCTTCCGCATATGGTTTCAAATCATACGCAATGGTTATTGCAAAATGTTCTGGCAGATCAAGAGTTTATGCGCAATTTCCTGGATGCACAACAGCAAGCCTTAACCAAAGGCTATATTGTTGTTGTGAACCAACTAAAAAAGTTAGACATTCCGTTCGTTCCTTCCTACGGAAGTTTATTTGTATGGGCAGATTTTTCCAGCTTCTTAGAAGCTGAAACATTGGTAGCTGAAACTGCTTTCTGGAAAGAACTCTATAGAAATACGGGAGTTTTATTAACACCAGGTATCGGTTTTGGTCACACAAAAAGAGGAATATTTAGAATAGTGTACACCTGTTTTGATGATGAAGCGCTGCTAGTAGCCATGACCAGAATTGATCATTACTTATCAGGTCTCATCAATCTACCAAAATAGCTAATCCTGAATCTTTTTAATTATAATGCTCTGCTATATTTTAACTAAAAGACCTCATAAATTCAAAGAAACGCTATATATACTTATGACAAGCAATTTTCCAAAGAATTTCATATAACTATAAGAGAAAAAGTATGGTAAATTATTTTAAAAATTTTCCTATAACAGGATTGATGAAGTTAGCATTCGGCGTATTTTTCGTCGCCATCGGAATTAAAGACAAGGAAACCTATATTTCAGTTCTGGGAGCTATCCTAATCGCTATAACGCTATTGAATAAAGGAACATGTCCAGGAAATGCCTGTTCATCAAATCTTCATAGCAGAAAAGTCAACAAATAAAAGACATCCGGTCCCAAAAGAGAGTCTTATAAAAATATCATTAAGAATTTTTACATATTTATTGTTGTTTGCTACGCAGGAATGCATCATAATTTAAATACCATTTTGAGGGTAAAGGAAATTCAAAAAAAAATATGATGATCATGATTTTTTAGCTACTTATGCTCTTTCATATTTGGGAATGTAGATAGGGATTTTGATGATGAATGGAAAAGAGAACAATTGGTCAGAGAGATATCTGGGTCGCTAAAAAAAATGGCAGTTAGCCCTGAGTTAGAGTCGGGGTACCTCCTAAATAGGAAATAGAAAAAAGCATAAGAAAAAGACAAAGGTTTTCGCCAGTAGCTGTTGCCTAATTTGATGAAAATCAGTAAATTTATTGTACGGAAAAAGTAGTTGACAAATCTGTAAACACAAATCTTCGTCCCAAATTTTTTGGACACGAATGTAGATAAGCTGGGATTGACAGAAAACAGATAAGCGATCATCGCAAGTATCCTTGAACAATGGTAGTCTGAGTGAAAATTGATAAAATCGTTCACATTTATGGCCGTGATTTAGTGATTAATACGATTCGTGATGAGATAATTTTCTTCCGAACTATGCAATTGACGAAGCTCTCAAATTCTTTCCAGAGCTTAGCATAGGAAAGAAGAAACTTACTGTTATTTAAGTCGCAAGGATAAAAACCTTATGATTGGACTAATTCTTTATGATGATTAGGCAAATATAGGACAAACAGCGCCCCATATCGCCAGTTTAGATCGGGCGTCTGATTTCTCCTATAGATTTATGATAAAATCTGAAAGACAGATTTTATCATAAATCTAAATCATAGGATGAAATGGAAAGCGGCAAAGACAAAACAGAACATGAGTGGGCTCCCTGTAATGAATTGGATAGCAAGATTGAGGAACTGAAAGAACATCGGGAGCAAGAAAAAGAAGACAAACTGGAAAAACTTATCATACAGATGATAGTCTCATCAACTTTAAAAGAATACTATGAAAAAAGCAATCAGATATCTAAGGTTCAGTAAACAGGGACAAAGTGTCTGCTCAATAGAGAGGCAGGAAATGATTACTGATAATTGGCTAAAGTTCAATAATGTGGAACTGATCGACTCTTTTGTAGATCAGGGAAAAAGTGCCCAAACTTTTGACCGTCCCGACTTTATCAAATTGAAAGACTTTATAACGAAGCATCATAAATCGGTTGATTATCTGGTCGTAGACCAACTTGACCGCTTTAGCCGTATAGCTGATGAAGCGATGACGATGGTAAAAGAACTGCAAAAGAGATACGGCATCCAGATCGTCAGTGTTACCGAAGGAATTACATTTGATTATAATACTCCCGGAAGCTATTTCCGGGCAGGGCTACAGTTATTATTGGCTGAGGAAGAAAACATCAACCGGAGCATTAAGGTACGGGGAGGAATATACACCGCAAAAACAGTAAAAGGAAGATACACATATAAAAATCCACCATTCGGATATAGGAAAGAGGGAGCAGAAAAAGCTCGGATACTGGTTGTTGATGAAGCCCAAGCGAAAATAGTACGTTTTATATATGATTCTTTTCTAAGAAATACCCCAATCTATATGATACGGCGGCAGGCAGAAGAACTAGGGTTCAATATCAAAGGTAATATGGCCATCGAGCGTGTTTTAAAAAATCCTGCTTATACGGGGCTTATAAAAGCCAAGTCGCATCAAGGCGCGCAGGGTGGATTATTTCCAGGTATCCATGAACCGATCATTGACAGGACTACCTGGCATATGGTACAGGAAAAGATAAAACGCCCAGAAAAGGCAAGGACAATCATTGATGATGAGATTCCTTTGCGTGGTATTTTAAAATGCCATTGTGGCAATCCACTTTCCGGGGCTCCATCAAGGAGTAAGTCGGGGAGATACTATCACTATTATAAATGCAAACATTCTAAACATAATAACATAAGCGCCATCAAAGCCCATGAGCAATTCTTGGAAATCTGTGAACTTATGAGCCTTCCCGCAGCCCGGGTAAGGAAGATCAGAACAGAAAGCCGTGAGTCAGTTGACAGGGAATTGGAATTCAATTTGAAAAAAGTTGCTGAAAAGAAAAAGCAATTGCAGGAAAATGAGGAGAAACTATATTCCCTTGAAGAGAAATGGATAAAGAATGAAATTAACAAAGATACCTATGACCGCTGGTATTCTATTTACAATACAGATATTATAAGCTTGAAAGGAGCTATTGAAAGATTGAGTGCTAATAGAAGTCTTGCATTTGGAATACTGGAAAATAAACTGGATATGTTGACTGATCTACGCTACGTATATGATTCATCGGAAACACTTCAAAAAAGGGAATTTGTAAACTTGGTGTTCGACAACAACCTCTATTATGAAAATCGAATCTATCGAACACCTACAATGATGGATATACTGTCGCATAATCACTTGAAAATGAAAGAAAAAGGATTACTTATATACGAAAAAAAAGAGGGTCTTCTTGATGAAGACCCTCTCAGCGGAGAGAGAGGGATTCGAACCCCCGGACCTGTTACAGTCAATAGTTTTCAAGACTATCGCAATCGACCACTCTGCCATCTCTCCTGAATAACGGTTACACCGTCGTTTTCAGTGGTGCAAATATATAAAGTTTTTTAAAACTGACAAAATATTTTTCAGCTCTTTGTAAAAAATATTGAATCCTATGACAATTTTTTTCTGCAGGAATCCATTTAAGAGGTCAATATCCATCCTGCTTTTATTCTCCAGGCCGTATAACCAGCATCTTTTGCATCTATTTCAGGAATCTCTTCTATGCCCGGAATCCTATTGATTTCTTCCTGAGAAAAAAGTTTTAAATTGACTTTCAGCCGTTCTTCATTCAGTTTATTTTTACTTTCTACCGGATATGGCACTCCTTCTTCAGTCAGCTGTGTCCCGTATTTTTGAGGTCTGCTCTGAAAAACCTGGATTCTGTCATGCAGATAAGCAATGTTTAAAGGATTGATATCAGTTCTATTTTCAATCATCATTTTATAGCATTCTTTCATAAATTCAGGCTCACCAATAGAATGTTGAACAACCAGCCATGCAGCATCACTCGCCTTCTCCCCTACTTTGGAAATCGTAGGAAAACCTATCTTCCCGATGATTTTCCGAAGCTTTTCCGCATTTTGCCTGTGAATCTTTTCCATTTCAGGATCATAGCAGTTGGAAAGCTTTCCCTCAGAAGCCAGCTTTTCTCTTAGCGACAGATCTTTTTCAGCCAGTTCAATTAATTCTTCAGAACATATTTCATCCATATCGTTCATTTTAATGATCTATTTCAGGTCTGTTTTCATTTCATTTAAAATAAAGATAGGCCTCTGTTCTGTACTGGGTCTCCCGGAACAAGAAATACGGTTAATGTCCATTTCTCTGCTGATTAAAAAAACCGTCTATCATCTTAGAACTTTCACCCGGCGTTCTCAGATTGACAAACTCTCCTTCTTCATTCGTTGTAAAATGTCCTTTAAAAGCATCGGGCATTCGCTCATACTGTTCATTAACCTGGGCCAGCAGGTCCTTCAAAGAAGTATACCGGTACCTTTCAACAAGGTAGGGCAATGCATTTTTCCCTTTCAGCAGTTCGTACTCCTGGTAATTGTAAGGTGTTGACTGTTCCCGTTTTGCAAGAGTCATTTTAAGCTTTACAGTCAGCTTTTCAATCTCTTTTTCTTCTGCGAATTGAGCCAGGCCACGAAGAGCATAGATTTTCATGTCCAGATACCTTTCCTTTTTATAGGCGGACTCAAAAAAATCTTTGAGTTCAGGAAAGTCAAAGCTGTACAAAAGCCTCAGGATCTTATTCCGGAAATCAATCTGTTTGGTTGACAGATAAATCGCAGTCAGAGTTGAAATATTTTCCGGAGCAATGCTCTTTTGATCAAGACTGAATAACGCACTTCTAAAATCAATATGCCTTTCATCTACTTTTCCATCGGATAAGATCTCAGGGAATTTATTTATCATATTCCTTATTTTCTGGTTAATATTGTTCAGGGCTGCAAATTGCCAAAAAAATTCCAAATATTTTCGTTCATAAGAGTTCATTTCGTTAAAAATCTAAAATTTCAGAAAAGAACGGTCACGTTTTATTCATTAAGTTTGTCTTCAAAAGAAATATCATGCAGGAAAACTACAGCAGACTGCTTACCTATGCTTACAATATCACAGGATCTTACGAAGATTCGCAGGATCTCGTGCAGGATGTGATAGAAAAATATATTTCTTTAGATAAATCCGGGATCAGGAACGAAGTTAACTTCCTAATTAAAAGTACAGTTAACCACGCCATCAATTTTAAAAACAGACACAGTAAAAAAATGGTTTATGGGGAATGGCTGCCTGAACCACTGTCCTTTGACAATGCAGAGAATAAACTGATCAAGGAACAGACAGCCCGTTACACACTCCTTGTCCTCTTAGAAAAGCTTAATGCCAGGGAAAGAGCTGTATATATTTTAAAAGAAGCTTTCGATTATTCTCACCAGGAAATCGCTGAAACCCTGGATATTTCCATTGATAATTCACGACAGCTGCTGAGCCGCGCCGGAAAACAGCTCCAGAATATAAAATATGCTCCCGATACTGCCAGTTCCATAGATACCGATATACTCCACAGATATCAGAAGGCATTGAGTGAAGGAAATATTCCCATGATTGAAGAACTTCTGAGAGATGACATCAGACTTTCTGCAGACGGTGGAAAACGTATCCGCGTCATTAAAGCTGTGGAAAACGGCAAACCGGCAACAGCATCCCTTCTTGCTTACGTACAACAGCAGTTTCTTTCAGGGAAATCTTTTACTTTTAACATTTTCAACCATCAGCCTGCTTTGTGCTTCTGGCAGGGAGAACGTATGTA
>Ga0307414_10000332_pt1 | contig 26901 bp, 18 predicted proteins | sample DK1Ometagenome_FD_203804 | JGI IMG/M metagenome (GOLD analysis project Ga0307414, IMG submission 203804) | Maize rhizosphere microbial communities from greenhouse at UC Davis, California, United States - DK15-O-3 | ecosystem: Host-associated > Plants > Roots > Rhizosphere > Soil | place: USA... | reverse complement strand
TGTAACTTCATCCTATTATCGATATCAATTTCAAATTGAAGAAAATAGTGAATCTCAATTCCGAATAATGAATATTGAACAGCACCTTATCACCACTACTATAAAAAAATGTCAAACATCGAATGCTGAATAACAAATATTGAACAAGGGCACCATCTTACAACTTTACCACCTTCTCACCGTGACTGGGTGAAGTTTGTAACTTCATCCTGTTATCGATATCAATTTCAAATTGAAGAAAATAGTGAATCTCAATTCCGAATAATGAATGTTGAACAGCACCTTATCACCACTGCTATAAAAAAATGTCAACCACCGAATGCTGAATAATAAATATTGAACAAGGGCACCACCTTACGACTTTAAAACCTCCCCAACACTAAGCCATTTGTGCCTCCGATGAGTGAACTTCCAATGCAGTCCAACCCTCAGGATAAATATCAGTACATTCCATGTTCTTGATCCAAGGGCTGGGCATGATCACTTTCTTAGCATCATTGTCTGCAAGCCAAGCAGCCCACCAACTAAATGAGCTATTGGCGATTATGAAGTGACTACACAAACTCATCAAATACATGTCCAAATAGCTGTTTGCCCCTTGGTTGTGCGAAAGAAAAACAAGGTTCTTTCCCTTGAAATTTTCCCTCGCCCATTGAATATCATCAGAAAAAATATAGAACGTGGGATTTTCCACCGTATCATTTATGATGCTAAAAGCTCTATGGTAATAATCGATTGAATCTATCACCATTCTGCTTTTTGCAAGCCCCGGCTTTATGAAATCACCTCTTCTGACATGAACGGCAACTGCATTCTTAGCCTGAATTTCATTTGCAATCTTAATATTAAGGTTGTCCTTCGGCTTGTTGAAATTAAAGACTTCCCGAATTAGATCATTCTGTGACTCAAAATATTTGAGCGATTGCCACGTACCTATCAAGAAGGAAGATTCTTGCTCAAATACCCGCGAATCATAGCTATATTCAAGGTGTTCACGATAGACATTATCGCTATCTAAAAACATCTTGGTCATGATCTGTCTGACATAACTCGTATTCACATCAACAAACATCGGCCTGAGCCTCTTCATTGCAAATACCTTAAACCGGTCCCGGATCGGAATTGGCACATTGAATGCCTTTAACAGTTCAAATCCCTGGTAATGCCTGTTCAACAGATAATCATTGACAGAAATTTTGGTAGGTATACCACTGGCATCCATTGCAATGGCTAAAGCGTATTGAAACATTTGGTTACCCAATCCACCAAAAATAGCTACTCGGTTCATTTTCTTACTGTTTAAAATTTGACAACTTGTTAAACATGTTATGTTTTACTTATTGTTTGACGGTAGATTAGTATCATCAAAACAACACCGATTAAAATCAAAAAGATAACTAATTATGTTTCCGGCTTCCTTCCACATGATTGGATAAAGCCGGTTGATTATTACTCAACTCATAAAACCGCAGTACTCTTATGGCGGCATCATGGGCAATACTTACAGCATAACTATCATCCATCACGAAATTTCGGATCTTCCAGGAAGTAGCAAAACTGGAGAGGTCTGAAGGAACCAAATTCAATCCATCACAACAGTTGATATCTTTCAACCGATCGGTGAGTCCCACTCCTACTCCTTTTAACAACGCTTCTTTCCGCGTCCAATGCTTGTAAAATATCTCTCTTGGCAATCCACTGTTTAAAATTGACCTGACTTCCACACTGGACATTGTATTGTAGATCAAATTATATAGATCCACTTTGGAATTCATTAATTCTATATCAACGCCTACAGACCATCTATTAGCAAGACCTATTATTAAATAGTCCCCTGAGTGCGAAATATTAAATTTGAAATTTGAATAAGTCGTTAACACAGGTTTATTAAACTCCAAAAAACCGAAACTAATCTCCTTCGGATCCACCTTCAGATAAGAAGCGATGAGTTTTCGAAGATAAATTCTGCCTATTAAATATCGGTTCCGGTCAGCCTCTTGAATATAACTTTCACTTCTCACCACTTCAACATCACTTAATAAGTACATATTTTCCTTGATCTTTGGGACAAAATCGGAAACACATATTCTCCAGACATCCAAATAGTTCTGTAATTCAAAATCACATTCCTTCCTCCACTCCATTACCTTTATCTGCGAACAGAAAACTCTTCCGAAAATCATAATTAACTTTTAGATTTAGTTAGCTTTTTTTGCAGCTCTTTTGAAAACTCAACTCCATAAGGAGGCTTGAGCATATTTGCATGCTCCCCTGGCATGTAAATCGACTCCACAGATTTGCAATAGGGAGACCATCCAAACGTTTTGAAATCAGACACAAAGAAAGTTCGCTTCTTTGCCAGGAATAAGGTAATGGTGGTATTTATATATTCATGTGAGTAATTTTTCCAGGCATTCATATTTATTCTTTCTACCTGCTTAATTCTGGACTTAAGATTACCCATATCCTCATCAGAAACTGGATTGATGTAGTCTTCAAATTTCTCGGATAAATAATTCTTTCTATACTTGAAATAATATAAAGGATCATCCAAAAGAAATTCCATTTCAAAAAAAAGTTTCTTCATGACTTTCAAAATTTTACCAGAGATTGAAGGTTTACTTTCATCTTTCAGTGAAGCTATCGTATCAATCATCCCTAAGAAATTTATCTTCTTCCCTTCCTTCAAAAGTTGCTTCGCCATTTCAAAAGCAATCTGGCCACCAATGGAATTTCCCAATAAGTTATAGGGGCCGCTAAAGCCTTTCTGCTTGATTGCAGTTATATATAATCGCGCTATCTCTTCTATAGAACCAATTGGATCCACCTCACTGTTCAAGATCGTAGGCGACTGCAGTCCCCAAATAGATTGATCTTCATCCATATGTTGATTGAGCGTCTTAATTTCCAATGGGTTGAGCCCCACTCCATGAATGAAGAACAGTACATTCTTTGGGCACCCTTTCTTGAGCTCCACAAGAATCCCACTTTCATCCGCCTCATGTTCAAGTAGTTGATCCAACTTATCCGCGATAGCTTGAACGGTTGGATATTCATACAAGAATGATAGCGGTAAGGTCAGTGCAAACTCTTTTTCTATCATTGAAATCAGATCCACAGCCAGTAATGAATGGCCTCCCACATTGAAAAAGTCTTCATCAAGCTGAAAATCAGAATATTTCAACACTTTCCCCCACAGCTGTTTTACACGCAAGGTGGTGCTGCTGGCCAATAGTTGCTCTTTATTAACCGGTGATCGATCATCCTGCACAGAAGACCCAAGTAATGAAACTGCTGCAGCGCGGTCGATTTTTCCGTTTTGGTTCAAAGCAAAACTTTCTACCACGATGTATTTGGAAGGTACCATGAAACTCGTCAGCGTACTGGACAATCTTTGCTTACAACTAGCTATCCAACCAGACATATCAGCTGGTACTGCCTTGTTCTTTTTGAACGAGATCAAAGCAACCAGAAATTCATCTCCGCTCACAGCTATGGATTTCTCCACAACTACATGCTGGATGTCATCATTCTGAGCGATTAAGTTCTCTATTTCCCCTAGTTCAAGCCGTTGCCCCCGGATTTTGACCTGATGGTCCAGTCTCCCTTTGCAGATCAATTCTTCCTCTTCAGTCCATACAGCAAGATCCCCGGTTTTGTAATAAACGCCTTGTTTTTCAGGTGTAGGATTTAGAACAAACTTTTCTTTAGTGAGTTCTTCTCTATTCAAATAGCCTTTGCTTACACATGTTCCGCCAATATATATTTCCCCAAGTTCACCTGAACTTTGAACCAGATTTCCCTTTTCATTCAATAGAAATATATCCGCTCCGGCTACGGCTCGGCCTATGGTGATGATTTCAGTATCTGTAATCTTCTTGATGTTGGAAAAAATAGTCGTCTCAGTTGGACCATATATATTATAGACCTGAGATGCCGCATGCTGAAGCGATTTTGCTAATGCAGATGATAGCGGTTCACCTGCAGAAATAATAGTCAAACCAGGCAGTTTTCCATTTAGACCATACTCAACAAGTGATTTCAAATGAGAAGGTGTTGCAAATAACTTTGTGATTGCACCAGCCTTAAGTACTTCTACTAGTATTCTCGGATCCCTTCTTTCGTATTTGTCAAATAGATGCACAGAAGCTCCATACACAAATGGCAGGACTATCTCCATGAACGACATATCAAATGAAATTGACGTCAGTCCCAATACCGTGTCATTTTGCTGGAGTCCCGGAGCCAATGAGAAATGCTTTAAAAAACCGGACAAATTACGCTGTGACATCACCACACCTTTAGGATTCCCGGTAGACCCAGAAGTGTAAACAATGAATAACGGATCATTCTTGCCTGGTAATTTTGGCACAAATCCAGGAGCTCCTTTTCGAAACACGTCCTGATCTAGCTGAAATTTGCGCGCATTAAGTTCCCCCCATGAATAGCCGTCAGAATCGGTGACAAAAATCTTCACATTGGCATCATTGAGCATAAATTTCACACGCTCCTCAGGAAACTCAGTGTCTATTGGCATATACGCTGCACCAATTTTCATCACTGCCAAAGCAGTCGCTACCAGCTGAATAGTTCTTTCCAAATGAACGCCTACAATGGTGCCTGGCCCAGCACCGTTTAGCATCAAATAAGAAGCTATGACATTTGTCATATCATTCAGCTGACCATAAGAATAATCAATATCACCAAACCGGACAGCTAATTTGTCCGCTCCGGTAGTAAGTTGTGCATCTATTAGCTGACCTAGAGACTGAAACTCCTCATCGTTCTCCTCTTTGTTAGTTGTTGGGCTATTTTTTAAATGAAGTAGTTTAAAAATCTCTTCATTTGGATGGGCTACAAGTAAATCGATCAATTCAAAATACCGGCTTGAAGCTGATTTAATGGTTGATTCATTGAATAAATCAGTGTTATAGATCCATTCAAAAATATGGCCATTGGAAGACTCAAATAAGTTGACCGTAACTTCAAAAATGGAAAAAGACTTTGGATTGGAAATCAGCTCATGTTCCAGCCCATTGAATTCAACCTCTTTATCCATTCCGGAGTCAATATTGAAAGTAATCGGAACCAATGGAATCCTGGAAGGATCACGTGTCAATGGAATATGCTTTATCATATCCCCAAATGATATAAAACTATGTTCTAATGCAGAATAATAGTCTGCCTTACGTTGTTTCAAATACTCAGTGAAGGTAATTTCTGAAGAAAGATTACTCCGCAACGGCAGCAAATTGACACAGTGCCCGATCAAGTTCGGCATGTTGAAGCCTATTTGACCAGCAACCGGCAGCCCTACGACAATGTCATTTTGCTTGGTCCACTCGTTCAAAAAAACCTCAAATATCGCCAGAAGGGTAAGATTAAGGCTTGAATTAAGTTTGGCTCCAAAGCTTTTCACCTTCATTAACTTCGCTGCATCAATCTCCTTTTCATAGACTTTGGAGTTGTAGGTTCTGACCTTAGGACGTGACCGATCAATCGGCAAATCCAGCTTTGGAACTGGATTGCTTAAATAGGATCGCCAATAGGCTTTAGTTTGCTTATAGATTGATTTTCTAGTTAGCTTGTAGAATTCATCTGCATAGTTACCAAGGCTATCTGTTGCTGATAAGGCCGGAGCAAGTCCAAGAATTAGGCTTGAATAGATCGTACTCAATTCTTGTAGCATGACGCCCAAAGACCAGCCATCAAAAATCAAGTGATGTCCTGTAAATGTCAGGATATGTCTCTGATCATCCAATTTTATAAGATCCATTACGTACAACGGCCCTTCTGTCAAGTTGAAGTGATAAGCTCCCACCTTTTCTGTATGTCGTTGTAGAAAAGTCTCCTTTTCAATTTTACCCAGATCACTTACATCCCTCATTCGGATTGGCAGCGAATAATTGCTGAATATCATCAGACTCTTCCCATTTGGGCTCAACACAGACCGCATTCCCTCATGCCGATCAATAACTTGGGAGAAGGCGTCTTGTAGTATCTTTACTGAAAGTTCCCCCTGAAGTAGCAACGATATAGATTCATTGTAAGCTTTATTGGCATCCTTCCCTCCCATTTTACATGCCAACCAAATTTCCATCTGAGCAGGAGTAGTAGGAATAACTTTTTCAATCTCAGACTTCTCACTCAGCGCGTGATATTTTTCAGAGGACATTTTTACGGAGTTAATCATAAAAAATTTGATTTTCTACTTATAAAAAGGATGAGTCTTTAATCCAGCAAGGGTTCCCATCTTCATCCAGACCGATCTTGGCACCAGCAAAAGGCGGATTATGGATATCCATGAAAGTACTGTCAGGATTCGGAAGATCACCTTCCACCAGCTCATTCTCGATTAAGGAGATTAGAACTTTTTCCAGTCTTTGGATAGTATACTTAATGTCATTTTCTACATGAGCAGCAGTCACGAAGCATGGGAAATTCTCCCAGATATGAATGCCCTCATTCCGTAACATAGTGAACAGTAGTTCCCAATATGGAAACTCATTCTTAGTCTTTATTTTCCATAACGACCGATAGTTTACCGCATAGTAAGCCACATTATATTTCTCGAATACCTCATTCATTCCAGCCACAAGTGCGGAGGTCAATGAAGAAAGATTATCCTGAAATGCAGGTCCCTTCCGCTCCAATTCAATAAGGGAGGCTTTTGCAGCTGCTAATGCTAATGGATGTCGTACAAAAGTCCCAGCAAAGTAGGTTACTCCCGCAGGTGGGACAGAGTCATCACCATATTGCCAATATCCACCATCCAATGCATCCATCCATTTGGACTTTCCGCCGATCACACCAATAGGCATTCCTCCGCCGACTACTTTTCCATAGGTGGCCAAATCAGCGGTTATTCCAAAACCTTCCTGAACCCCTCCGGGGAAAGCCCGAAAACCAGTAATCACCTCATCGAAAATCAAACAAATATCCAAAGAGGCGGTAAGCTTCCGAAGTTCTTTCAAGAATTCAACTGGTACAAATTCAGGTCTTCTACTTTGGACAGGCTCTACAAGTACACCGGCTATTTCGTGTGCACGCTCCTGAATTACCCGTAATGCTTCATCACTTCCGTATTCCAGAACGATCATCTGCTGCACATTTTCGGAAAGAATTCCAGGGGCAGCAGGAAAAGTTTTTCCGGATTTCGTAGCCCGGACCAAAGCTTCATCCACCACACCGTGGTATGACCCGCTAAAACTTACAATAAAGGGTTTAGAAGAGACAGTCCGCGCTATTCTCATCGCTCCCAGGACAGCTTCAGATCCTGTATTGCAGAAAGCTACTCTTTCGTTTTTGGTGAGCTTACAGATTAATTTAGTCACCTCTCCGGCCAAAATATGCTGTGGGCCTATCTCATACCCCCTATCTAATTGATCCTTAACAGCTTCAATAATAAAACCGGGGCTGTATCCAAACATATTTGAGCCAAATCCATTCAACCAATCCAAATATTCATTGCCATCAATATCAGTTAGTCTTGATCCTTTGGACTGTGAAGTAACTATCGGGTAAACCAGCTCTTTTATCGCAGGTTTAAAGCCCGTAACTACGCGTGGATCAGCCATCATCTGACGGTGTTCCTGCGCATAAGACTTACTGCTTCTGGTTTTGACAGTATATTCATTTTCGAATGAATTCAGGAAACCCAGTGCCGTCGGACTTAATTCATTTGACTGGCGCTCAATTCGTGCAATAGCTCCAAATGGCTTTTTTAATTCTTCCAATGCTTCATCATTGCCCAGCTTTACAGCTAATTGAGTTGGTTTGGAAACCGCAGGAATAGCTTGATTTGGCTTTTGAAGAATTGCAAATTGTTGCGTGATTGCCTCCAATTGCTTCTGAAGAAGTTGGATCGCATCTGCTGAACTAACTGATGAAGGGTTTACCTGAACCGCAGTTGGAGCCTGTGTACCAGAAGCTTGCTCATCCAAATAATCCAGAACAGCTTTGGGCGTATTATGGGAATCATTTAACTGTCTAAATGAGAGCTGGACATCAAACTCCTTTTTAATTGAAAAAGCTAGTTGCGTAAGAATAAGGGAATCCAGTCCAAGCTCGAAAAAGGTGGTATTAATTTCATTTTCGGAAACTTCTATTCCGGATGCGTCCTCAAGCATACGCTGAAGTTTCAAAAAGTCTTGGTAATTGTTTAATTGCATAGTATATCGTTCTGAAGTGGGAGCTATTGCGTGTTGGGTGATATGGTCGTTTTTTCTGGCAAACTCTGGGTTGATCTCACTTCCTTCTTGAGACCAGCATAATTTCTTATCAAACGCGTAGGTAGGCAGGTCCAACCTCTTATAAGTAGTATGATTACTTAGCAAGCTTAACTGAGCACCTTTAGCTGCTAATGACCCTAGCTGCTTCATCAAATATTCCAGCTCGTTTGTGCTGCTTTTTCTGTTTAAGGTATGGGCGATTGGGAAGTTTTTGCCGAAAGAATGCTGGAGAGCAAGGCTGTTCAATACATTTCCAGGCCCTACTTCTATAAAATACGCCTGAGGTAGTTCTTCCGTCAATGCCACGAATGCGGCACTGAACCGTACTTCGTTTCGTATCTGTGCGATCCAATATTCCTCAGATTGCGCTTCAGTGTCGGTCAACCATTTACCAGTTTGGGTAGACATGATTGGGATCTGTGGAATATGTCGATCCACGGACCCTACTACCGCTGCAAAATCGGCTAAGACATCATCCATCATATGAGAATGGAATGCATGGCTAGTAGGTACAATCTGACAGGGTATTGAATGGTTATCTATGATTTCTTTGAACCCCATAATGGCATCTACTTCTCCAGAAACCACACATAAATCCGGTGAATTTACGACTGCGATAGATAGGCCCTCCGGCAATAACTCTTTTACAATATCTACTTGCGCCTTAATGGATAACATATTTCCAGCGGGTAATTCACTGATCAGTTTTCCCCGGAATGCCACAACTTTAACTGCATCTTCCAGTGAAAAAACTCCAGCTAAATGTGCAGCTATATACTCTCCAATACTGTGTCCACAGAAAGCAGATGGCCGAACGCCCATTGCCATCAAAGTCTTGGAAAGAGCGTAAGAAACTGCAAATAATGCAGGTTGAGTGAACTTGGTATCAGAAATAGATTCATCCACTTCTCCAAGTATTACGGATTGCAAAGGAACCAATAAGTACTTGTTAAACTCATTGCAGCATCTTTCAAACGCTTCACGATAAACTTCATTGGTGGCAAAAAGAGATTGCCCCATTCCTCTGTACTGCGATCCCTGCCCAGGGAACATGAATACCGGAAAATTAAACTCTCCATTGGAAGTAGTAACCGGCATATCGCCCGTTGCAGATTGCCTTAATTTTACCTTCAGGTCATCAAGATTGGTGAAGCTGAAAACATGACTTAACCCATGGTTGAAATATCGCTTTCTAAGATTAACACTGAAATCTCCCAGCCCAACATCCGCATTCGACTCAATAAACCCAAGAAGCTTAGCAGCATATGCCTCCAGACTTTTTTCTGATTTGGCAGAATACACCACTAATTTATTACCTGTTTCCGGGGCTGATTTACGATATGGTGAAGAAACGTATTCTTCCAGCACAACATGAACATTGGTGCCACCTATCCCATAAGAACTGACCCCAGCGACTCTTTTCTTATCGCTTTCCCAAGGCTGGGTTTGAGCCTGTACATAAAAAGGCGAATTCTCAAAATCTATCTGAGGATTAGGTCGCTTATATCCTAATGAAGCCGGTAATGTCTTCTCTTTTAAAGCATAGATGGTTTTGATAAGACCAGCTATCCCAGATGCAGCTGTCAAGTGGCCGATATTACTTTTTACTGAACCTATCGCACAACTATTTTTTATAAATGAGCTGCCGAAAGCAAGTTTATATGCTTCCACTTCAATAGGATCACCAATTGGAGTAGCGGTACCATGAGCTTCAATGTAACCTATTTTATCTGGACTAATATTGGCATTTTTCAATGCACTTCGTACAGCATCTGCCTGCCCAATAATACTTGGGGAAGAAAAACTCGCTTTGTCTGATCCGTCGTTTGTGACACCTACACCTTTGATCACTGCATAAATCTCGTCACCATCCTCAATTGCTTTTTCCAGATCTTTCAACAGCACTACCCCTGCCCCATCACTGAACATGGTGCCGCTCGCATCTGCATCAAACGGTCTGCAATGACCGTCGCTGCTGAATACAGATCCTTCCTCGTGCCGCTGGCCGCTTCGAACTGGAAAAGTAACCGAGCTTCCTCCCGCTAATGCTGCCGTACATTGCCCACTTCGTATGCTTTCCACTGCCTGAGCTACAGCCAATAAGGAGGTAGAACATGCAGAATGGACACTTACCGCCGGACCTTTTAGATTAAATTGATAAGCAGTTCTGGAAGCCACATAATCCTTTTCATTCAGAGACATCACTTGGATAGCTCCGAACACATCTGCCAGTTTTGGGTCAAAAAGTAGATTTTTGGTGTAATACGTGTTATTATTCGTCCCAGCAAATACACCTACTTTATATGCTGGCCTGGAGGCAATCCATCCTGCTTTTTCCAGTGTTTCATAGCATATTTCCATAAATAGGCGCTGCTGCGGATCCATGATGGATGCTATTTTGGGGTTCAAACCAAAAAAATTGTCATCAAATTTATCTACATCCTGAATGATCCCACGCGCCTTTATATAATCAGGATCACCTGCAACGTCCCTCAAAAGCGGGTCTAATTCTTCATTTGAAAAGAAAGTAATTCCTTCTCTTCCTTCCCGTATCATATCCCAGAATTCAGAAGCACTGTTAGCCCCTGGGAATTTGCCGGAGAAAGCTATTATAGCAATATCTTTTACCTTCTTCTGCTCTAATTGAACATCTAATCCAGCTGTTTGAAAGCTGGTTAATTCATCTTTGGACAGATAACAAGCCTGACTTTTTATAGTGGGATACTGATAGATTTGGGCCACCGGGAATTGCACACTCAACTTTTCCCGAATCTGCAGTGAAAGTTTCTGGGCCAGAATAGAACTTCCCCCCAAGTCAAAGAAATTACTGTCTCTTGAAATTTCAACTTCAGGAAGAATCTCAGCCCAAATTTTTGCCAGCCCAGCTTCCAATCCCGTTTGTGGCAATTCTGTTTTTCTGTTTAGGATCAGAGAAGAATCATTAGACGTAGACAGAAGCTTTCTATCCACCTTACCACTGGTGGTTTTGGCCATTTTTTCAAGCAGCGTAATTCTTGCCGGAAGCATATATTCTGGCAGTTCCTGCGCCAGGTGCTTCCGCAAAACATCAGAACCTATCTGCTCCGTTGATGTATAAAATAATTTCAGGTAAAGTTGTCCATCCTGGTATTTATCAGTGACAACTGCACATTCGTCAACTCCGGTAATTTTAAACGCTGCAAGTTCTATCTCTCCCAATTCTACTCTGAAGCCATTAATTTTGACTTGATCATCTTTCCTGCCTACAAAAAACAGTTCCCCGTTAGGTCCATAATAACCTAAATCTCCTGTTTTATACACACGATAAGGTTCACCTGCTTTATCAGAAAACCATACAAATTTCTCTTCGGTCAACTCTTCCCGGTTGAGATAGCCATCTGCCAAGCAACTTCCAGAAAGGTACAATTCACCCATCTCCCCCGGTGCAGAAATGACATGCCCGCTTTCATTTACAAGGTCAACCCGGGTGTTCTCGATTGGAAGCCCAATAGAGGGCAATTCATCCCAGTTACTTGGGCTTCCTTGTAGTTTAAGTTGGGTAACCACATGACTTTCAGTTGGTCCATATTGGTTAAAGAAAGCACAATCTGGCAATCCTGAGAAAAATTTCCGTATGGATTCATTTACCTTAAGTTGCTCTCCAGCAGTAATCACCTCACTTAAATGTGAAGGGTAGTAGTTATAGGAATTGGCTGCATTTGCCAATCCCTGCAATGCTATAAAAGGTAAGAAAAGCCGATTTATGGCTTGATTTTCAATGTATTGAAGAAGTAAATAGGAATCTTTTAACGTTTCGGCCTGAACCAAACACAATGTCCCACCTGAACTGAGGGTACAAAATATCTCCTGAAAGGAGACATCAAATGTAAGCTTGGCAAATTGAAGGGTACGATGACCAACTCCAGCATGTGAATTCTTATTCTGCCATCCGACCAGATTTGACAGCGCCAAATGAGGCATACAAACGCCTTTTGGGATACCCGTAGATCCAGAAGTAAACAGCACATAAGCGTGGGCTGAAACAACGGCTTCATGACGTTCATCTGAGGTACCCTCTAGGATCCGCAGCCCAATAGTACCATAAGATTCTAAAGGTGAGCCTGGTAAAAAATATTTAACCCCTGCTTCAGAAACAATTTTCTGTAAACGATCCTTGGGAAGATCAAAGTCAATCGGTAAATACGTCTTGCCAGCAGCGAGTACAGAAAGAAGGTTTACAATGGTGTCTATGGACCGGTGACAAGAAATGGCTACAATTGTTTCCGTTGGAATATTTGCCTTTAACCGTTCGGATAATTCATGCACCCGCCGACCCAAGTCAGCATAATGGATGAAATCATCTTCACAAACAATCGCTACTTCGTCTTTATAAGTTTCGAAGGCTGGTGTTAAAAGCTGAAAAATTTGTCCGGACATAATTACAAGTTGAGCTAGTAGCCCATCTAAACAGATTGGCCACTAGCTTCTTTAACAGGTTAAAAGTGTTTAATACTCTGAATTTGAAACAATTTGAAATCCTCCTTCAACTAAGCAGATGTCGCGCTTCAATAGCTGCAAATCAGAAGAAACCATATCTTCAACCAGTTCACTTAGATTATATTTTGGCTTCCACCCTAGTTTCTGAAATGCTTTATCCGGGCTTCCGATCAACAATTCTACTTCTGTAGGTCTGAAATATTCAGGATCTACTTTCACCACTACTTCACCTGCTTTAGGTAGTTCTTCTTTGGTTTTACCCAACTTCTCATAAGCCAAATCATAATCGATACCACATAGGACGCCCATTTCACTTACCCCTTTGCCAATAAAATCAAGTTTGAACCCAATCTGACCGAAAGCGAGGTGTAAAAAGTCCCTTACACTGGTGGTAACACCTGTAGCCACAACAAAATCTTCCGGTTGCTCTGCCTGAAGCATTAGCCACATCGCTTCCACATAGTCCTTGGCATGTCCCCAATCACGTTGTGCATCAAGATTTCCAAGATATATTACCTTCTCCATGCCCATACCAATTCTGGATACAGCACGGGTGATTTTACGTGTTACAAAAGTTTCCCCACGAAGAGGCGATTCATGGTTGAAAAGAATCCCGTTACAAGCAAACATGTTATAGGCTTCACGGTAGTTTTTCACAATCCAAAAGCCATACATTTTAGCTACAGCATATGGAGATCGTGGATAGAACGGAGTTTCTTCTTTTTGCGGAATTTCCTGTACCAATCCATAAAGCTCAGAGGTACTCGCCTGGTAAATCCTTGTTTTCTTTTCCATTCCAAGTAAGCGTACTGCCTCGAGAATTCTGAGAATTCCAAGACCATCTGCATTTGCAGTGTACTCTGGAGTATCAAAGCTTACTTTCACGTGGCTCATTGCCCCAAGATTATAAATCTCATCCGGCTCCACCTCTTTAATAATCCGGGTGATTCCCATAGAATCCGTCAAATCACCATAGTGAAGGATGAACTTTGGATTAGCCTGATGAGGATCTTGGTATAAGTGATCAATCCGCTGGGTATTGAATGAAGATGCCCGTCGTTTAATACCATGAACTGTATACCCTTTCTTAAGTAAAAGCTCAGCTAAATAGGCACCGTCCTGCCCAGTAATTCCAGTAATTAATGCTACTTTCATAAAATGTATTTTATATTATTTTCCAGTATTAGATATGCATATCCACAATCTTCAGACTGTTGATATTTTGTAAGTACCACATGTATGTTTGAGAAATCCCTTCAACCAAAGAGATACGTGGCTTCCACCCCATACTCCTGATTTTACTGACATCCATCACTTTTCTCATTGTCCCATCAGGCTTGTTGAAATCCCAAAGAATCTCACCTTCGTGACCCACTACACTCTGGATCATCGTTGCCAAGTTTTTGATTTCTATGTCATAACCTGTTCCTACATTCAGCACAGGATACAATGGCTCTTTGTCCAATAGAAAAATCGCAGCATCTGCAAGGTCATCCACGTGTAAAAATTCGCGCAATGGGCTACCTGTACCCCACAATCTTACGGGTTGGTTGCCGTTGATCATTGATTCATGAAACTTCCTGATCATTGCAGGCAGCACATGCGAGCTGTTCAAATCGAAGTTGTCAAAAGCTCCATACAAATTGGAAGGCATGATGGAAGTGAAAAGTCTTTTCTCTTTTAAGAAAATAGCCTCACATGCTTTAATGCCGGCGATCTTGGCCACAGCATAGCTTTCATTTGTTTTCTCCAAGGGACCTGTAAGAAGATATTCCTCCTTTATCGGTTGAATAGCTTTCTTTGGATACACACATGAGCTACCAAGGAACAGGAATCGCTCCACATTTCCTTTGAGGGCGCTATCTATTAGATTGTTCTGAATCTGTAGGTTGTCCATCAAGAACTCATATGGAAAAGTGTTATTTGCCAATATGCCCCCTACTTTGGCAGCTGCATCAATCACGATATCAGGTTTTTCTCTTTTGAAGAAGTCTGAAACAGCTCTTTGATCTCTCAGATCCAAAGATTTGCTGGACGTACCGATGAGATTTTCAGCACCACGGGCTTCCAAAAGCCTCCAGATTGCCGAACCAACCATCCCATTATGGCCTGGGATGTAAATTTTCTTCTTTAAAAAGTCCATATAGTTGATTAGTTGTTAAATATGATTTCAGTACTCAAATGCCTCTGCAGTATCTGTTTAGAAACCAGCAGGAACATTCACCTTTTAAGCTTTACGGTTCAGTCACCTTCTTAATCTCCAGTAACTCTTAACAGCATATTTGAAGGAACCCTTCGCACTAACTTGGTAAGGAATTACTATTCAACCTGAACCACTCCCCCCTTTTGATACTCCAAATATAGTAGGTCAAATTGGAAGTAACAAATTTCAAATGCATTTTTATGATATTAAAATACTTTTTTATAGGTTTAAAAATTAAACTTATTCTCAAAAACGAACTTTATTCTGTATTTGTGGAAAAAAATTCATGATTTAAAAGCGTTACAGCAAACTCTGAAACAATATTCCGAACCAGAAACTTTAAAAGTTATTTCCACTCCTTCGACAATGCTCAAAAACCATCCTTCGACTATACTCAGGAACACCTTCGACTATACTCAGGAACACCTTCGACTATACTCAGGAACACCTTCGACTATGCTCAGGAACCTCCCCTGGGAGGCAGGCCATCCTCCGACGATGCTTGCTCATCTGAAGAGGAAGCTTAAATAAAGGCGAGATCCGAACTCGCGTCCATCACTGTGAATACACCGAGAAGAAAAGAACAACCACTTATTCATAAATTCATCTATGAGGAAACAACGATACTCAGAACCAACACCTTAATTATATATACTCACCAGCAGCTTAGCCATAGAATAATAACAGCAACCAAAAACAGATCGAGTAAAAATATTCCTTTTTTAATTTTAAAAATGCATTTGAAATTCATTTTTTTGTATCTTGCATCGATTTTAGAGCTAATCGCTCTGCTGAACCGCAAATAAATCTTGAGATTATGAACACACTAGGATCAGAGTTTTTAGGCTACTCAATGTTCAAAGGTCAATTAGTAGAAGTACTTCAAAAGGGAAAAACAATCATTAACACCCTGAACCAGTACAGCTTCTGTTTGGCTGAAGAGGATGTGGTTTTTAAAAATGCATTAATGAGCTCTGACATCTTACTGCCAGACGGAATTTCAATTGTACTATCTGCTAAGTTTTTAAGTGGCAGCAATTTGAATAAGATCGCAGGAGCTGACCTTCATGAATTTGTATTGAAGTACCTCAACAGTGTCTATGGAAGTTGCTTTTATCTTGGCTCCAAACAAGAAACTTTGGATGCAATTAAAAGTAAACTTGAGAAGCAGTTTCCCAATATCACCTGCGAAAACTATTCTCCCCCGTTCCGTGATGAATTCTCTGAAGAGGAAAATGAAGTCATGATCCAGAAGATTAATGATTTTTCTCCTGATGTATTATTTGTAGGAATGACCGCACCGAAGCAGGAGAAGTGGGTGCATATGAACAGAGAGAAAATCCAAGCTACTTATATATGTTCGATTGGAGCTGTTTTCGACTTCTTCTCCGGAACTGTAGAAAGGCCGTCTGATTTTTGGGTACGGCACGGATTAGAATGGTTTGCCCGATTCGTAAGAGAACCAAAAAGGTTATGGAGAAGATATTTCTTCTACGGAGGTATTTATGTCAAACATATGATTTTCTCTAAAATCAGTCACAACTTTAAATATTGAGCATCATGTCACTTACTATTGATAATTACATCTCCGTAAAGGATTTTAAAACTGACAAGGAGTTCATTTACAAGTCATACTCCATTAATTACCTTGATTCATTACAGGTGGTCTTCAAAAGGGCTGTTGATCTTACCCTTTGTATTGTATTCCTGCTTTTAATTGGATGGTGGTTTTTTGCAATCGTAGCACTTTTCATTTCCCTTGAATCCAAAGGACCGGTGATCTTCAAACAATTACGACATGGCAAAAACAACCGACCGTTCTATTGCTACAAGTTCAGGACCATGAAGTTCAAGCCCAATACTGAATTTCTGCAGGCACAAAGAAATGACCCACGGATCACTAGAGTTGGCGCTTTTTTACGTTCGACCAGTCTTGATGAACTGCCGCAAATCCTAAACGTGCTACTTGGGGAAATGTCCATTGTAGGACCTAGACCTCATGCGTTAACGATGAACCGGGCTTATTCAGAAAAGATGGGCCGCTTTATGTGCAGGCATATGGTAAAACCTGGTATTACCGGTTTGGCTCAGGCAAAAGGATATAGAGGAGAAATCAAGGATGAATCTGATATGAACTTCAGACTTGCCTATGATCTATTTTACATCAAAAAATGGAGTGCATTACTGGATTTTCAGATCATTTTGATGACTATAAAATGCGTGTTGTTCAATAATAAAAATGCCTATTAGTAATCTTATCCTTTGTTTTTTTTTTACAAGCGTTATTTGTTCAGTTAATTAAATCGGATAACTGCCTTTTTAAATTAAAAATGACCGAGCTATTGGTCATTTTTTTTTCAGCTTTTCCCCGTTCACTTTTTCTAGGGATTTAATTTTAAATATCTTACCTCCACAAATTACGCTTTACTTTATGCCTAAGGAGGTTTCGAAACAGTCTGGATCAAAATTAGAAGCTACGGAAAACAGAAGGACATTTCTGAGAAAAAGCATTCTATCTGCCATGGCCACCGTATTGGGAGCTGACATCGTATACGCAGCCTCGATGCCGGATAGTTATATACCTGTTGCATTACGAATAGCAACAGATCCAATGCAGGGAAAAAGCAAGGAAATGATCATCCGTAATGAGCTTCCATGGAACGTAGAAGCTGTACCTCACTTACTTGATGATTCTGTAACGCCATTTAAGAACATTTTCATACGGAACAATGGGTTGATCCCTGAGGAAATTGACGCCAAGAAATGGACTATCACTTTTGGAGGAGAGTCTGTAAAGCAAGAGAAAACTTATACACTGGAAGAGCTTAAAGCCAAATTCAAATCCTATACGTATCACTTGGTACTGGAATGCGGCGGAAATGGAAGAGCTGGATTCTATCCTCCAGCATCTGGCAATCAATGGGAGGAGGGAGCGGTGTTTTGTTCGAAGTGGACCGGGGCAAGATTAAAGGATATCCTTTCCGATGTTGGCATCCAGTCAGATGCAGTATATATCGGATACTATGGCCAAGACACCCATTTGAATGGAGATCCCAACAAGGTAGTTATTTCCAGAGGTGTGCCTATTTCAAAAGCAATGCAGGAGGAAACGCTCCTGGCTTGGTCATTAAATGGAGAAGACATTCCATTGGTACATGGATATCCGCTAAGGCTAGTCTGCGGAGGATGGCCAGCATCTACCTCTGGCAAGTGGGTTCATAAAATTGTCGTGAGAAATCAGATACATGATGGACCAAAAATGACCGGAGATTCTTACAAAGTGCCTTCAAACCCTGTGGAACCTGGGGCCACAGTACCTGAAGAAGAGATGAAGATCATCGAATCTATGCCTGTCAAGTCCCTGATCACCTACCCAAAGTCCGGGGCTATGTTTGAAAAATCCAAAAATCTAACTGTAAGGGGGCATGCTTGGGCCGGAGAATATGAAGTTTCCGAAGTACAAATTTCAATTGATTTTGGTGCAACATGGAAAAAATGCACCCTAAATAAACCCATCAATCGGCTGGCTTGGCAACAGTGGTCAACAGCGCTAAATTTTCCGCTGCCGGGGTATTATGAAATATGGGCTAAAGCAACAGATTCTGAAGGAGTTTCACAACCTATGGTAATACCGGGATGGAACCCAAAAGGGTATCTCAACAATGCCTGTCATAGAATAGCCGTGAAAGTAAGCTAATCTAAGATGATGGAAAAAGAAGCAAAGAACATCAAACGTTCCGAGGCACCCGAGACCGAAATACTTCTTAAGGGTTTAAAAGGGGCAGTATTGAGTTTGTTCCTTATCGTTATCCTGTTACTGAGTTCCGTAATTTTCGTTGTTCTATTTCCTCAGTTTGACTTTGCAAAAGATGAATTTACAGAACAGGTCCCGCCGACAGAACTTGCGGCAGATTCACTTTCTGTTGAGATTGTGGACGGCAAAGATGCTGCAACTGGCTTGGTGGCAGGTGAAGGATTGGAGTTGGTTAAAGGAAACTGTACGGTATGCCACTCCAGTGCGCTGATACTTCAAAACAGATTTACGCGGGAAGGGTGGCATTCTAAAATTGTCTGGATGCAAGAAACTCAGGGGTTATGGGATCTTGGGGATAATGAAAGCAAGATTTTGGATTACTTAGCTGAACATTACGCTCCAGAACCTCCGAAGGGACGCCGGATTCCCTTGCAGAATATCGAATGGTATGAGCTGAAGGACTGAGCGGTACAAGTTGGAGGTGGGAAGGTGATAAAGTGGCAAGGTTGTAAAGAGGGAATGTGGAAAGGTAGTGTTCACTTCAGCATTCATTATTTAACATTAGAGAGTGTAATTGGTCCACGGTCCACTGTCGACAGTCCACCTCATTAGTGCTCAGTTCATCATCCAGCGTTCAGTATTCAAAATTTATTTCTTTTTGTAAATAAGGGGCGTAGCCCTGATCTCTTCTTAGAAAACAAGATCCCAAAAGAAAACAAAGGGGCGTAGCCCTGCAATCTCAATCTTCAAAATTCAGTGTTCGCTATTTTTTTGTTCTTGGTTGGAAGTTGGAAGTGGGGTTGAGTTCGTAATCCGTAATTCAACATTCGTAATTCACAATTCCTAAATTAACCAGCTAAACGGGGTGTTTTTACCTCATTTCTCCCGAAACCTTACACAACAGAATCAATAAATATTTGCGTAGACCAACGTAGATTGGATTGGCATGATATTCCTACTCAATAGAGAATATTCAACCCATAAATCTACTGATATGTTACGCTTAATATTAATTTTCCTACTTATAGCTGTTGTAGCAGCTATTTTCGGATTTGGAGGGGTAGCAGCTGGAGCAGCTTCCATTGCTCAGATTATCTTCTATATTTTCCTTGTCTTACTGATCATAACAGGTCTTATGCATCTATTTGGAAGAAGGTAATATCCCTATTTACATGAATTCATCAACTGAATCAAGCATGGTGGAAAAACGAGAATCCAGTCGGGGTTTCTTTTTGGAAACTTTACTGCGTGGATTTTTAATCCTTTTGCCATTGACAATTGTATTAATTCTCTTGTCGGTAGTTTTTAAATTTATTTTTGGCCTGGTAGCCCCTATCAGTGCAATTATTTCTCCTGGATCAAATGAACCCCATTGGTCGTTGAACCTTCTTTCACTAGGGATTTTTATAGCGTTCATGTTCATCATAGGGATTTTGATCAAGAATAAATTAGGCAAAAAATATTTCCATAGGTTTGAAAAAAGGTACTTAACAAAAATTCCGTTGTACAATTTGATCCATCAGACGGTTTACCAATTTGTTGGGCTGAAGAAGTTACCTTTTACTGATGTGGTTCTAATCGATCCATTTCGAACAGGAACTCTCATGACTGGATTCATAACAGACCGGATTAACGATGAGATGTATACGGTCTTTGTCCCTACGGCACCAAATCCGACAAATGGCAATATTTATCACGTGCCAAAAGAGGCAATCACATTTATCTCCGCCACTTCCCAAGATGCCGTACGTACAATTATGGGAATGGGGACAGGTACCTGCTCTATGCTCAAAGACTCAGACCTTAACAATGATTGCTCAATTGCCTCGGAAAAAAGCATGGAGAATGACCTTCAAACTTTTCCAACTTCAGATGAAACTAGCTTATAATTTCCCTCAGAATTAAGCATAATAACTGCTTCTTTTCCAAAAATATAAAGCTGTAGCCTAAGTACAACTAAACAACACCAATGTCATTCCCGCAGAAACTTGATTTACAATCGTTCTTAGATTAAATCTTCATCCATTAATCTTGCCCTACTTGTGCGAATTGCCCTTGTTTTCCAATGGCCCGTTTTGAAGTAAATAATAGCTACTGTCGCTGCAATAAAGTTAGAAACTGGAAAAGCCCACCAGATCCCTTCAAAACCTAAGCTAGTTTTGGAAGAAAATACAAAGGCCATAGGAAATCGAACAACCCATAAGCTAAACACAGAGATCAACATCGATGCCTGCGTAAATTTAGCTCCGTTGAATAAGCCGTTTAATACTTGCTGTACTCCCAAAAGGCCAAAACTGGGAGCCATAATACGTATAAACCGAGCTCCATCATGAATTACCTGAGGATCATTGGGTACAAAAAAACCAGTAAGCTGTTCTGCAAATACAAACAATATTAATCCAACTCCAGTCAATCCAAAAAAAGCAATTTTGGCACTTAAAGTACCAATTTGTTCTGATCTTTTGATTTGACCTGCACCTATATTTTGTCCTACGAGCGTGGTAGTAGCAATAGAAAACCCCAATGCAGGGACAATTACAAGACTTAGTATCCGAGCCCCGATTCCGTAAGCGGCCACAACCTCGCTTCCAAAACTGGTCACCAGCATGACCATCACAGTCATGGCAGCAGCTCTCGATGATTGATCCAAACTTGCCGGTATACCCAATGTAAACATCCGCTTCACCCAATTTAATCTTGGGCGCATATCTTCCAACTTTATCTTAATCCCACGATTTCCTCTAAATAAAATTACAATTCCCAGTATCGCCGATATCGCTTGGGTAATTATGCTGGCAATTGCTGCTCCTGCCACTCCATAGCCGGGAATATTGCCAAATCCAAAGATGAACAACGGATCTAAAACTAAATTGAGGAATACTGTCCCAAGGACGATATACATTGGGAGCAACACATTTCCAATGCCCCGCATTAACGACTGGAATACAAAGAACATAAACAGAAATACAAAACCCCAAGAAGATACTTGAAAGTAGGTGACTGCATCTGTGAATATCTCTGTATCTGCTCCCACTAATTGCATCAGGGGACCAGAGAGAAAATAACCCATAACTGCCAAAACGATGGAGATCAAGAACACAATCATCACCGTTTGTGAGGCGCTAAAATTAATCATCTTTTGATCTTGCGAACCTTTATATTGGGCAATTATGACAGTACCGGCCAATGTGAGACCTGCACCTAAAGAAAGCACTAAAAACAAAATTGGAAAGCTAATACTTACTGCCGCAACTGCATTTGCCCCTAACCTTCCAAGCCAAAAAGTATCAATCAGTTGATAGGCAGTTTGGAGAATGTTCGCCATAATTATCGGCCAGGCCAATGAAGTCAAAGAGGTCAAAATACTTCCTTTCACCAATACTTGATTTTTGTTCTCTTGATTCATTCTCTAAAAATTTAAAAGGATATGAAATTTGTGAGATTTATAAAGTTAATGCCAGTCGGTTGGATATACTAGTTCAATCCTGGCTTTAAGCAGCAAGATTAATATCATGTAATGATCTTCCATTAATGCAATGATCAGATTCCTCAAAATGGGAAATTCTGGGTTCAAATTGAGTAACGGTAGTTCGGGAGCAAATGATCTACAGCGCCAAAATAAAATTATTTTAAGTTAATTGACGATATAATTAACTCAAATTTTTTAGAATAAATCTTATATAAATACCTAATATTTAATATCTTAACGCACCTCCAGTTTCTGAAAATGATTTTAAACCTCATGATCATAAACAAGGATTTCCTAAGAGAGAGAAACAAATCAAAATTGGGGGAGATTTTGTGCTAGAATTCAAAAGAAGGCTTTCACACGCAATTGAAACCACCAACCCTTTTTCATTCTCGTTATGAAAACTCAATTAGTAATATATCCGGCCGTTGTAGCTGCACTCTTCTTTTCATGTGGAGAGTCAAAGCAAGAAAAAGCCACTGAAGAAAGTATTGAAGCTCAAAATGAGATGAGCGGAGAGCTTCATGAAGGAGACACCAGCATGATTAAAAGAGACGGCACGATGCTGGATAATGCTGCAGGGCTTTCTGATGAATCTGAAATTCAGCAGCAAAATCAAGATAATATTGTTTTACCACAACCAGTATTGACGGCCATTGGAAAAGACAAAACGTTCAATGAAAAAAACATAGTAGCAAAAAGGAAATTTGAAGAAGAAGGAGTCACCTACTATGAAATACAGTTCAAAATTTCTGATAATGATACTAAAACAGTGACCTATAGTGAAGACGGGAAAATTAAGTCCTAAACTTGAAGTCATTTTCTATTGATGATGCCTCCGACGACCGGAACAATGTAAAGAGGATTACTACTGCAACAGTCAATCGACCAGCAACCAAGTAATCCCTACATGAATCAAACATTTGATCAATTTACAATGTTTTGATAGGAGGCGCCATCAATACTTGTAGACGTTATTTATAAGGTTTAATCAACAAATCCGGACTTTTTTAAATCAAACAGAAGGACTTCCGGGCCTTAATGTCATGGAATCCTCAGAAAAAATTGAATTATTTGACCTTAAACGACTCCTTATAGGAGAAGATCTCCCATATTCATTTCTTCTCGAAGTATTTTTTCGAACAGGAATCATGTTTTCAATGGTTCTACTGATTCTACGGCTTTCTGGAAAAAGGGGCATAAAACAACTTTCAATATTTGAACTTGCCATTATCATTTCGCTTGGATCAGCAGCAGGTGACCCCATGTTCTACGAGGACGTAGCTTTACTTCCTGCCATTCTTGTGTTTAGCACTGTGATTGGTTTATACAAGCTCCTCACGTATCTTACAGGAAAGGTGGAAAAAATAGAGATCTTTTTGGAAGGCAAACCCATAAAATTAATTGACAGCGGCAAGATTAATTTTGAAATATTTGATCATGAAGCTTTGGCATATGACGAGCTTTTCACTCAGCTTCGACAGCGACATGTCACCCATCTCGGGCAGGTTAAAACAGCTTATATGGAAACCTCTGGAGATATTAGCGTCTTCTTTTATCTTGATGAAGATGTAAGATTTGGTCTCCCTATACTACCAGAATTATACGATAATCCATGTAAAATTTTAGAAACTGATAAAATATATGCCTGTCGGTCATGTGGCGAACTTAATCCCCCTTTCCACGCAGATAGTTGTCCAATATGCCACAATAAGATGTGGATAGAAGCAAATAATGAGCTTCGGATCACCTAAACTTTATTTTGAACATCGGAGCAAGTTGCGTAAAATAAACCACCAAGAACACAAAAGGTGGCGGGGAGAAATCATTAGAATATTTCGCAATCACCTTTTCGGGAAATCCCGAAAGCCTGATTCTTTCGGATATCATCCAACAATTGATCTAAACGATTTTGAAGTTCTACAGGCTTCTTGACCTGAACCATATCCCCCAAGGTAATAATCCAGCGAACAAATCCTTCGATGGACGAATTCATGAAAGTCATCTCCAAATGATCCCCCTGCTCTACTTCTGACACGAAACCTTGACTATATTTTGCATTCGCTAGATACTTAACTGATTTTTTTGGAACTGATACCACTATTTGATGCAGTTTCTGTTCATCTGCTATCCTATCCAAATAATTTTGGAGACTAGGATGCTTACTTCTTGTATAAAATTGATCAGTAATCCGCAAGCTACTAAATCTATCCAACCGAAAGGTTCTATAGTCATTTCGAAGTAGACAAAAAGCAATAAGATACCATTGTTCATGAGTATGAAACATTCCCAAAGGCTCTAATTTTCGTTCAGAATATCGATCATCTACAAAAGTTTTATAAGCAGTTTCTATTACCTTCCTTTCAGAAATTGCTCTAAGAACAGTTTGAAATGATTTATTAGCATTATTCAGCACGGTAGATTTCATTACCTTGATCGAATCCTGAAGATCTACCAGTAAATCTTTTTCATCCGATTTGAGTACCGATTTGATCTTAATCAGGGCTTCTTTAAAGAATTGGCTGCTTTGCTCATCAAGCGCTTTCTCCACTAATTTCTCTGCCACCAAGAAAGAGAGTGCCTCTTCTTTGGTAAACATGACCGGCGGAAGCCGATACCCTTCCATCAAAGAATAGCCCTGCCCTGCCTCGCCAATAATCGGAATGCCGGACTCTTCAAGCGCACGCACATCTCTGTAAATAGTACGAAGGCTGACATTAAACCGCTCTGCAAGTTCCACGGCTCGAATCAGCCGCTTGCTTTGAAGGTGAGTAAGAATGGCAGTAAGCCGATCAATCCGGTTCATAAAGCCCTATTTTAAAAGGATAAGTAAATAAAGTTGAAATATTTGAAAAAAAATTCATCCCCAAAAATCCTACTGACATAGGGCTGACACTACGCATGATTTACTTTGGCGTATAGTTAAACAAAAAACACAAAAATCATGGAAACAACTAAATCAATCTCCACATTTCAATTTTTCACTAAAGAGCAATTACTAGCTCATTGGCAGGGACACAGAGCACTTAGCAGAAGAGTTTTGGAAGCTTTTCCTGAGAAAGAACTGTTTGAATTCAGCATTGGTGGAATGAGAACATATGCCCAGTTGGCCAAGGAAATGATCAGCATGGCTGCTCCAACTGCCAAAGGACTTGCCACTGACACTTGGGAAGAACACAATGAAGAGTTAACAGAACTGAAGACCAAAGAAGACTTGCTTGCCAATTGGGATGATTCTACCAAAATCATTAACGAATATTGGGACCAGATTCCGGAAGATCGTTTTCAACAGACTGTCGTAGCTTTTGGGCAATATGAGGACAAAGGATATTGCACACTTCTATATATCATAGAAAATGAAGTTCACCACCGCGGCCAAGGATTTGTCTATTTAAGAGCTTTAGGTATTACGCCTCCTAACTTCTGGGAAAGAGATTAAGTAAATCTTATTTAAAGTAAAAAAGATAAAGCCAGTGAAGGAGATATCCCCACTGGCTTTTTCAATGTTAAATTTATCTTTTGTGTATCATTTTTATGCTTTGTGTATCATTTTCAAATTGCCCTGCGTCTTGACTTTGATTTAAGACTAAAACCAACAAATAATCATGAGTGCATTTAAAACATTTGCTCTAAAGAACATTAAACCCTTTGCAACGATAGTTGCAATAATGGGCACGCTCAGTCTTTCCAGCTGTCTGGACGACGCGGACACACCTGAAATACCGGATTCAGGGTACATTTCGATTTACAACGGCGCACCAAATAGCCCAGGTCTGATAATTACGACAGATGTGAAGCCTGTAAATGATGTACCCCTTAAATATTCACAGGCACTTAGCTACCTCGGCTTCTATCCCGGAAAGCGGCCATTTAAATTCACTGAGGAATATTCTGTGACGACTCTTTTGGAAAAAGAGTTTACTGTCAAAGTTGATTCCGTTTATTCCATGTACATCCTGGATAGCGCAGGCAAACTGGATGCTGTCATGGTCGATGATGACTGGGAAAAGCCAAATGCCGATGAAGCCCAAGTTCGTCTGTTAAACTTATCTCCGGATGCAGGAGATGTGAATGTATTTATAGGTGAGTCCGAAGATCCAGTCTTTCAAAGCACAGCGTTCAAGGAAAATTCTGGATTTGAAAAAGTAGATGGGGACGCATATGACGTAGTCGTTACGACTACTGCTACCGGTGACACTTTACTTACTGCTAAAGGTGTAAACCTTGCTGGAAATAGAGTGTTCACGTTAGTCTTAAAAGGCTATAAGAACAACACTGCTCCTGCAAACAAACTTGACTTGCAATTATTGACCAACTATATAAGCTACTAAATAAGGCTTAAGTATCACGGAAAATCCCGGTCTGTCTAGATCGGGATTTTTTTTGACTATCTAGGGACTGGTAGTGTTAATACAATAGGTTATAAAAGTTTGGGAAAACAATTGTAACATTTAAGTTAATCGTTTGAATTTACAAACTATAGGATTCCTTTTTTATCTTGTGTATTCCGCTGAAAACCGGAACCGAGTTCGACCCGCTCCAGGGTCGTGATCTGCCCGGACTTTTTGGTTCCTAATCATAGTTTAACGCCTTGGCGTTATACCTGAACCTCATTGTGGATTGGTGGACTTGATCTTCAACTATCTGCCTTTAGCGAATTGGTCTTCTTCGGTCTTCGGTCTTCAGTATCCCCACCTCAAGCATCGTGCACCCTACAGCGAGCATCCCCACATCCCACATCAATGCATCACGAATGGCTATACGATCA
>Ga0307414_10000331_pt1 | contig 26904 bp, 37 predicted proteins | sample DK1Ometagenome_FD_203804 | JGI IMG/M metagenome (GOLD analysis project Ga0307414, IMG submission 203804) | Maize rhizosphere microbial communities from greenhouse at UC Davis, California, United States - DK15-O-3 | ecosystem: Host-associated > Plants > Roots > Rhizosphere > Soil | place: USA... | reverse complement strand
TGCTGCGCCGCCTCTACGCGATACGCAACCCACGAAGCGCCTCGGCTACGTTTCGTCGCCTATTCCCAGCCACGCCAGCTGGATCGGCGTTTCCTCATCTGGGTAGCCGTGCAGCACGACGACCGGCTCGACATCGATGTGCGTCAGTAGCGCGGCGTTTGGGCTCGATAGAAACGCTTCCACATCGCCTTCCGTCGCGTCCACGAGTTCGCCGCTGCGAAGCTCTTCCGCCGTCGTTGTACGCCACAGGCCGAATTTCGACCAGATCACGAGTTCGTTGCTCATTGGTTCGTTCTCCGTTGGTTTCCTGCTGCGCCGCGTCGTGGCTGCGGCGCAGAGGGAAGCCCGCGTGTCAGTTGTTCTGCCACCACGCTTCGCAGCGGCGTTTCTCGTTGCCTTCCAATTCAAAGCACGTGGCGCTCCACACGCCGAGGCTGACTTCGTCCGTTTCTGTCTCTGTTCCAATCTCTGCGTCGAACCAACGCAGGAAAGCGGCGATGCGAGCGTAGGTGGCATTGGGCGTGGTGAACATGGGAAGCGTCTCCTGTTGCGATGTCCCATCGTACCACGACGCGGCGTTCCTGTCAAGCCTAATAGCCATGTTCGTTGTGCAACCTTACCCTGCGTTCCGCGCATGGCTTGCGCCGCCGCATCGCTGCGACGAAGCGCCTCTGCTGGTTGTGTCGAATCGTTTCCTCTACGCGGCGCAGTTGCACAACTCGTGGCTGCATCGCACAACGTACTTGTTGGTACTCTGCTGCATTGCACAACGTACCGTACGACACGGTACTCTACATCAGCCGTGTTTTGTTTCACGTGGAACAGCCTCGTCGCCGCGACGCGAACCGGTTCGTGCTTTCGCTGCCGCGACGTCGTACGGTACGATACGGTACGGTACTCGCCTCGCCGCCGCGCCGTGTTTCGCGCATCCCCCCACCTTCAAGATGGGACCCAGAACGCGGCTAGGGGGACCCGCGCTGCCGCGCTTCTACTCTCCAATATAGTGCCATACATAGCCTCCCGTACGCCCACGCGCGTATATGCGACGCGTCTGCGCGCCCGTGTTCTTTTTAATTCCACGCTACTTGACAGCGCCGCCGCCATGTGATACACTACTAGTAATCAATAGCAAGCCGCCTCGCTCGATTGAGACGCAAGAAACGGCTACCCGACGGGTCTATTGATTCGAGGTCGCGTAAGGCACCCATGCGGGGAAAACAGCCAAAGATAAGAACGCGAGCAGGGGAATGGGCAGTACCGAGGATTCAATGATTCGGGACACCCATTCCGTCCCCACTTGACAGCCACCCCTCCACGTGATATAATATACTTGCCATCGACGACATGAATCACCGTCCTTGGTGTATCTCTGGGAAACCTTACACCCCGCGTATCTCGTTGCTGCGCGGGGTGTTTGCTTATTCGCGTTGCTACTTGACAGGCCCTCTTTTCGGTGTTATAATGCGTCGTCAATCGTAAGGAGATACGACATGCAGATACCGGACCGCAAAGCGCAGGTAGAATCCATCGCACATATCGCCCACGAAGCCAATCGCGCATATTGTCAATCGATTGGCGACGATTCGCAGCCAGTTTGGGCAGACGCGCCGCAATGGCAAAAAGATAGCGCCATCAATGGCGTCGCATTCCACATATCCAACCCCGACGCGGGGCCAGAAGCGAGCCACGAAAATTGGCTCGCGCAGAAGCGGGAAGAAGGATGGTCTTACGGACCCGAGAAGGACCCCGTTGCGCGTCGCCACCCTTGCTTTGTATCGTACAAAGAATTGCCGGTGGAACAGCAGATCAAGGATCACATCTTCCGTAGCGTCGTGCATGGCGCGTTCCAGTTCGTCAAGGCGTCGGGCTGAACATGAGTAATTCGGACGGGGTATCGCGGGCCGTTGAAGTCGACCACAACACGGAATGGACGGCATTTGATCGCTTGCCGAGGTTGATGCGCGAAGCAATAGCTGCTGCTCCGTTCGATTATGATGTCGCGGCGATCGAAGCTGACTATCAGCGCGCTCGCAACGACATGTGGGACCCTTGCAGCGCAGGGGAATATATACAACGTATGGAGTCCTATTTTCGGCGTAACGTCTTAGAGGACTCAACAACAGGAGCGGAATATTATGGACAATACAAACTCACTCGTAGAGCAGTACGAGGCATTCATGAACAACCCGGCAACCGTCGAGTTCTTCGTCAAGCTTTCACACGGCCACGATCTGGACGACATCAAAGCTTTTGGTGAGGCTGTAAAGGTCGACGAGGCCAAGGGATACGTGCGACGCCACGACGGTGTTACCGAGGATGAATTCACATTCGACAACAAGTATGTTGGGGTGTTCAAGGACTCCAGCTTCAAGTCGCGATGCCCGCAACCCATCACCAGCCTCGAAGCGTCGGATCGAAGCGCCGCAGAAGTTGCCCAGACCCCGTGGCGAGTATCCCTCGAAATGATGAAGGGGCGCGTCAAATCCGTTGAGTATATCCGCCCCAATATCATTCCTCACATGACCATCTGCGTGATCATCCTCGATAACGGATATGCGCTGCAAGGAATGTCCGCTCCCGCCGATCCTGCGAACTTCAACCTCGAAAAGGGTCAGGAGTTCGCTTACGAGGACGCGATGCGCAAGCTGTGGGCGCTCGAAGCGTACGTAATGCGAGACTACATTTCGGGACATGTCCAGATCGAAGACCCGTTGGGTCGGTGGAATCCCGCTTAAACATTGACGCCACCCCGCACCTATGCTATACTAGTAGAGGTGCGGGACAAACCCTCAACAACTCACGGAGCATCATCGAATGGCCGACGAAAAGAAGGCGGACGCCGCCAAAGCTGATAAGACAACCAACGAACCTACGCCGACCGGCTCGCCGGTAACGACGGCAACCCCAGGCAACGAAGTGAAGGGTTCTCCCGTCACCACGGCTTCGGGTGACAAGTCGCAGCAGCCCGCAAACGCTGCGCCGGGTCCGCAGAGCACCAAGAGCCTCGTTCCGGGTGCAACGAAGATCGACGGCGACGCTCCGAAGAATCCGGCGTCGGACAACACCCCCGACGAAGACCACGGCGACGCTCCGGAACTGACCCGGAAAGAAGAAGCAGAACTGGAAAAGATGCTCGATGGTCAGGACGAGCGGGAATCCAGCTGGAATGAACGGCCCGAATACGCCGACGCGACGAACGCAGCCAAGAAGCTGCAGAAACTCGTCGCAGTGCTGCCCAAGGATACCCCGAACGAACACACCGTGTGGGGTGCGGGCGGCATCGTACTGACGGTGGGCGATCTTCGCTCCCTCGTTAAGGTAATGCCGACGTCGTAATTGGTGTTCGCCTGGGTACTTGACTTCTGGCCGGTGGCGTGGTAGACTTCCACTCACTGGCCAGAATCGTATTTGGACCCCGATGAAACATCTGCCCCCAGACCTCATTCCGCTACCCACCATGCCTTACGACCACAGGCCAGACTCCCTGCCGCTGCAGGTCGAGGAATGCCGCACGGCGTTGTGGAGGGCCAGAGGAAACGTGTCCGTAGCCGCAGATATCCTCAAGGTTGGGTCGAGCCGCCTACGGCGTTTCATCAAGAATTCCGACTTCCTTTCGGCGGAGCAGCAAGAAGCGCAGGAAATGTTGAAAGACATTGCCGAAGATGTCGTGTATGATGCATTGACGGACGCAGACGACAAGGGTCGCCAAGACGCCATGGCGCGATTCGTGTTGCAGGGTATCGGTAAGGATCGCGGATATGGCGCGGGTCAGCCAAATATCCACGTAAACAACAGCAAGGGCGGTACGGTGATCGTGGGCTGGCAAGACGGAACAGTGTTCCAACCGGAACCTCGCGCAGAGAAAGTGATCGAACATGAGCGCTGAGGCGAGATATGCCGCCGAAATGGAGGCGAAGGACCAACCTCGCAAGGTTGTTATTCCATATACGCCTCGTCGCCACTTTGTCGCGCTGCACAACTCGACAAAACGCTGGAAGTTCGTCGTCGCGCATCGTCGCGCAGGAAAGTCAGTCGCCGCTATCAACGAAATGATCAAGCGGGCGTTGGAGAATACCCGCACCGATCCGCCGCCGAGGTACGCTTATGTGGGGCCGTCGTTCGACCAAACTAAAGACCTTATTTGGGGATACCTCAAACACTTCGCCGGGCAGATACCCGGTGTTGAGTTTCGTGAAGGTGATCTCATGTGCGTATTGCCTAATGGGGCTTCTATCCGCCTTTATGGTGGAGCAGCCGCTTATGAGCGTATGCGCGGCCTTTACTTTGATGGTATCATGCTTGACGAGTATCCACTTCTCCATCCGGCAGTTTTCTCCACCGTCGTACGTCCGTGCCTTGCAGATTATCGTGGATGGGCTATCATTTCTGGCACTTCTAACGGGGATGACCATTTCGCTGATCTTCGAAATAAGAATATAAACAACGCGGCGTGGGAAATCTTCTCGATCCCGGTTACGCAGACCGACGCTCTGCACCCCGACGAAGTCAAGGAAATGACGGCGGATATGTCGCCGGAAGAATACGCCCGCGAAATGCTTTGTAGTTTCGACGCGCCGGTTGAAGGGTCCTATTACGGTGACCTAATCAACGACGCGATGGAAGAGAAGCGTATTACGAAGGTGCCCTATCAGCCGCAGCTACAAGTACACACGGCTTGGGACTTGGGTATCGACGACGCCACCGCTGTCTGGTTCTTTCAGGTTGTCGGGCGAAGCATCCACCTCATCAACTACAAAGAATGGACCGGGAAGGGCCTTCCGGATATTTGGCGCGACATCAATGCGATGGGGTACAACCTAGGAACTATTCTCGGCCCTCACGACATCAAGGCCCGCGAATTGGGAACAGGAAAGTCCCGCATCGAAGTGCTCGCAGAACTATCTGGCTACATGCCGATGGCGGTGGACCTGCATCGCGTCGAGGACGGCATCGAAGCGACGCGCTCGCTACTCAAGATTTGTTATTGGGACGAGGAAAACTGTGAACTCGGCCTTTCGGCGTTGAAAAACTACCATCGAAATAAAAAAGGACGCCCTGTTCACAATTGGGCTTCGCACGGCTCCGACTCCAAGCGGACCCTCGCAATGGGTCTACACCTTATTCAGGCGTTTAATTCGCCCGGCTCCAACATTGTATCAATGCGCAGCGGAGGCCTCCGCCGCAGGATCAGAGGAACAAGATAATGGAATCCATCTTCTCTCAGATGCGGGACGTCGATCATGGCAGCGCCGAGCAGTTTGACGAGTATGAGGCCAAGATCAAGGCGCTTATCGCAGACGCTGTGGATTACAGCTTGTCGGAGTTGTCACCAGAGCGCGAAGAAAATCTGAAATATTACTATGGCGAAGCGCCGGGCCTCGCCGCGTTGCCGCAAGACCCGCTTATGGGCGATCCCGGCACGGAGGACGACGATACTGGCAACCGAGCCACCATAGTGTCGACCGACGTTCGCGACGTTATCATGGCTGTTCTGCCGTCGATGATGCGCATCTTCACCGAATCTGAACAGGTCGCCAACTTCGAGCCGAACGGTCCCGGCAACGAAGCAATGGCGCAGCAAGCCACCGCCGATGTATTGCACCAATTCTGGGAGGATAACCCAGGCTTTTTGATCTTGCACACCATCTTGAAGGACACCTTCACCGAGAAGGTCGGCATCGTGCGGTGGTGGACCGACGATCTACCGCAGATGAAGCAGGAGGAATATCGGAAACTATCAGGGGAGCAGCTTTCGGCGCTGATCCAAGAGGCAAACGAGAAGGGTGACCAGCAAGCTGAACTAGTCGACCTCGGTCCGCAAGACGGCGACGGAATGTACGAGTTCGCCATCGTCAACTATATGGAGAGCAAGCCGCTGCGCGTTATCGAAGCGGTGCCTCCGGAAGATTTCCGCGTCGATCGCCGTGCTCGCAACCCCTACAAGTCGCGGCTGATCGGTTCTGAACAGTTGGTATCCGGCTCCGACGTTGTCCAGATGGGTTTTGATCAGTTGCTGGTCGAACAATACATCGGCAATTTCGACTACTACTCCATCGAAAAATCGATCCGCGCTCCCGGCTCCGATACTTCCTTTATTGACTCCGACATGGTGATATTTGGGGAATATTTCATCCGCATCGACCAAGATGGCGACGGCATCGACGAACTCCACCGCATCCGCACATTGGGGCCTAACCACGACATCATCGAAGATGTTATCGTCAATAACGTGCAGTTGGCGGTATTCTGCGGTGACCCACGGCCCCATACGGTGGTGGGCGACGCGCTGGCGGACCTAGCCAAGGACATTCAGCAGATCAAGACCATGTTGCTGCGAGGCGCTCTCGACAGCCTCACCGGCTCCATGTTCCCCGACCTTGTTGTCAACGAACTGCTCGTCAACATGAATGATGCGCTTGCCGATGGTGTCGGGCGTATCATCCGTACGAAATCGGACCCGGCGTCTGTTATCAAAGAACTCCGATCCAGCTTTAACGGTGGCGAAGTTTTTGAAATGATGGACAAGATGGATATGATCCGTCAGAGCCGCACCGGCATTTCGGAAGCATCCAAGGGCGTCGATCCGAAGGCGTTCCAGTCGACGAACCTCGCTGGCATTGATACCGTGGTCAACGGTGCACAAGAGCGCATCGAACTTATTGCTCGTATCCTCGCGGAGACGGGCTTCAAGGATATGATGAAGGGCCTGTTGTACGAAACGGTACGTTACCCCAACCGCAAGCGCGTCCTTAAGATGAACGGCGAGTGGGTGGAATACGATCAGTCCACTTATAACCCCGACCTTTCGGTGAAAGTCAATCCGACGCTCGGTAAGGGTTCGGATATGTCCCGCCTCGCCACCTTGAAGGAAATCAAGGATGCGCAGCTGATGATCATGACGACATTGGGCGCGGATAACCCCATCGTCACCATGGAGCAAGCCCTCAATACATACAAGGATATGCTCCGCATCGTCAACATTCGCAATACCACCCGTTACTTTAACGATATCACGCCCGAAATCCAGCAGCAGCTGTCTGGACCGAAAGAGCCGTCGCCGGAAGAAAAGATCGCGATGGCCGAAATCGAGAAGGTCAAGGCGGGCGCTGCTCAGAAGATGGCGGATATCCAGCAGACCGAACGCAAGATGGCTATGGACGATGATTTCCGCCGCGACAAGCTGGAACTGGATTCCATTGTGAAGCTGGTTGCGGCACTGTCCAAAAACACTGCCGCTCCCGGCGAGTTGCCCACCGCAACTTCGGTTACGACGAGTAGGAACCAACCCGGATGAAGAAATTTTCGGAATTATCTGCGATCGAGCGGGAAGAATTGATTGCCGACGCACAGGCTATCATGAACTCCAAAGCCATGAAATACGTATTTGAAGAGGCTAAGGAGGAATACCTGGATGAACTCATTCAGGCGGAAGTAGGGGGATTGACAGCCAGCACCGCACATGCTAGTATGAAGGTACTAGCGGAGGTTCAGCAGCGGCTGCAGTCCATAATCAACAGCGGCCTAATGGTCCGCAACAAAGGAAGGTATAGGACATGAGCGACGCTCTCGAACAAGCCGCAACGGCCTTCGACGCAGCAATGGGTAACACTGAGCCCCAGCCTCGCGCTCCGCAGTCGTCCGAAGGCCCCATCGAAACCATGTTTGGTGACGTCGGCAATCTGGAAGTAGACGATGAAAGCCCTGCAAAGGGTGGCGGCGACGATGATGTTGACGAGGTTATCGAGCCTCGCACCAAGCCGCGTGTCGAAGTCCCGGAGGAAGAAGATGAAGACGCTGATCAGAATGATGATCCCGACGCTGACGAGGATGCTGATCAGGGCGGTGACGAAGAAGATGAGGAGCAAGACTTCTACAAAGTCGTCGTCGACGGTAAGGAAGTAGAAGTCGGCATCCGCGAAGCGCTCGATGGTTACATTCGCCAGGAGACTTTCCACACTCGCATGAATGAGTTGGATCAGGTCAAACAGGCGATCCGAGCCGAGGCCGTGACGGTTCTGGACAACCGCAAGAAATACGCCGATCTGATCGACGACATGGAAAAGCATCTTGAAATGCTTGTTCCGGCGGAGCCGAATTGGGTGGACGAGTACAAGCGCGATCCGGAAGGTGCCGCTGCTCTTCAAGCCAAGTATCAGCAGTTCGCCAAAACTCGCGAAGCGCTTGCTCTCGAAAAGGCCCGCGTCCAGAAGGAACAAGCCGAAGAAGACAGCGTCCAGATGAGGACATACATCGAGACGGAAAATCGTAAGATGCTTGCGATGAACCCCGGCTGGAAAGACCAAGCGGTCATGCAGCGGGACCTTTCGATGATGATGGACACGGCCACGAGGGCCGGGTTCAGTGAGGAGGAAGTCCAGAACACCTACGACAGCCGTATGGTGGCCATCCTTCTTAAAGCCGCGAAGTACGACAAGCTGCAGGCCAATAAGCCGAAGCCCACTCGTCGCGGAAAACGGCCGATGAAACAAGGAGCGGGAAGCAGCCGCACGGCTCCGAAAGGGAATCAGGCCATGAGTCAGTTGAGCCGCACCGGGTCCGTCGAGGATGCCGCTGCAGTCTTTTCTGGTATCCTAAATCCCAAACGGAGAAAGTAGCTATGGCGAAGGTATCGCAAGCTTACACCACATATCAGGCTCAGGGCAACCGTGAAGACCTGTCCAACGCGATCTACAACATCGACCCATTCGACACGCCCCTGATGTCTGCGGCGCGTCGCCGGAACGCCAAGGCTCGCCAGTTCGACTGGCAGACCGAAAACCTGCCGACCGTCGACGAAAACAACGCCCAGGTCGAAGGCTTTGAACTCGAACGCACTGCCGCAACGCCGACGATCCGCTTGTCGAACGTGACGCAGATTTCGAAGCGCGATGCGACCGTTTCCGGCTCGCAGGAAGCCTCGGACGCTGCCGGCAAGGGTTCGGAAATGGCCCACCAGATGGCCATGAAGTCCAAGGTCCTCAAGTCGGACATGGAGAAGATCATGTCGGGCCGTCAGGCTCGTAATGATGGCGACGAAGGCACTGCTCGCCGTACGGAGTCCATTCCGCACTTCATCGCCCGTGGTCGTGACCGCGACAACGTCCAGGGTTCGGCGGTTATCGGCGTCGAGACGGGCCTTCCTCTGACGGCGACCGGAGCCTTCACCGTTCCGGACGTTGGCGATCAGGAAGCCTTCTCGGAAGTCATGGTCGGTGATGCCATGGAGCGGGCCTACCACAACGGCGCGTCCCCGAACCTGCTCATCGTTCCGACGGGCGTCAAGCGCACGGTTTCGACCTTCAAGGGTCGTGATTCGACGCAGGTGCAGGTTGGCCGGACCGAAGTCGTCGCCACGGTCGACATCATCGCCACGGATTTTGGTCGCATCAAGGTCATTCCGTCGCGTTGGTTGCCCGCCGACCTCGCCCTTCTGATCGACCCGGCCTATCTGGCAGTTGCCTTCTTCCGCAACTTCCGGCAGGTGCCGCTCGCCAAGATCGGTGATGCCGAAACTCGCATGATCCTGGCGGAATGGGGCGTGGAAATGCGCAACCCGATGGCCCATATCCTGTTCAACGGGATCAAGAAGGGTGCCGTAATCGGGGTCTAATGCCCCCCAAGGCGCGGGATCGGGGTAATGCCCGGTCCCGCAAATCCGTATTTGGAGGGATTCCACAATGGCACGATTTGCCCCAATCTACATGACGGTATACGACGGGCTTGCAACTCTGGGTGCGCTTACGCTCAGCAATGACGCTTTGACGGTTGCCACTGCTACTTCCGGCTCTGCCGTGGGTGACATCGGCGGCGTTACCAGTGAAAGCGTGGTTACTATCGGCGGTGCCGACGCAGCCTCGTTCGAAGTAGTCGACGGCGAACTTCTTGTTGGTGATGCTGCTCTCGAAGCGGGCAGCTATGAGATCGAGTTGATCGAAACCAACGACGAAGCTACCAACTCGCCGTCGGCCACCCCGTTCACCATCACGGTAACGGCCTAACAGGAGAACCCCAATGAGCATCAAGTCCGTTCAACAACGCCTTATCTCAATGGGGTTCTCCATGCCTCGCTTCGGGGCCGATGGTTCCTACGGAAGCGAAACTGAAAAATCCATCAACGCCGCGCTAGACGAACTTTCGGCGCTGCGGAGTATTCCGGAACCGGTCCCCGCCCCCCTGCGTCTTGCCACAGTGTGGCCCGTCATACCGGCGGAATGGATGCCAGTGGCTAAGATGGACCGCATCATCGTCCATTGGACAGCCGGAAGATACGCCGCATCTGATCTGGATCGTAACCATTACCACATGCTTGTTGAGGGCGACGGTTACGTGGCAAGAGGAAAACGATCCATTAAGGACAACGAGGTTATCGGCAACAAATCGTCGGATGAGTACGCTGCACATACTCGCGCTTGCAACACTCGATCGATCGGCGTATCAATGTGTTGCATGGCTGGAGCCATCGAGCGACCGTTCAACGCCGGACAGTATCCCATGCTCAAGGTGCAATGGGATTCAATGACTTCGGTCGTCGCCCAACTCTGTAAGCGGTACGGTATCGCCGTAACAGACAAAACTGTGCTATCCCATGCGGAAGTACAACCCAACCTCGGTATTGCGCAGAGTGGTAAGTGGGACTTTTCGAGGCTGGCTTTTGATCTTTCGATCAATGGTCCGGCTGCGGCGGGTTCCAAGATGCGTAACGAGGTCAAGGCCAAGCTGGCCCAACTGTGAAGGAGCGAATATGAGTAATGTATCGAAAGCCATCGCTGGCGCTGTTGCTGGTGGTGTAACCGGGATGGGAACCCTGATCGTAATCCCACCAGAGGTATCGATGCCGTGGTGGGGTTATCTCGCGGTTTCGATCGCCAACGCAATTCTCGGGTACGGTTTGGTGTATTTCGCACCTCGTAACAGGGAGTACTAACAACCCATTACGACGCGGGGGCGTAAGTGTGAAACAGGACCACAATCCAATGGCCATAAACTGGACCCAAGTAAATGTTCCCACCATCCTTGCGGTGGGTGCTGCCGCCGTCGGAATCTTCAACTACATCGGGGATTTCGACAAGCGGCTGGCTGAGTCCGAGAACTATCGAGTAATGCGTTCACAACAAACGGACTCCAATTTCGTGGCAGTCAACAAGCTGATTGCGGAATCCAGAGCCGAAAACCAAGCGACACGGATCGCGGTCAACGATCTACCTTTCCGTGTCGGCAATCTTGAAAAGGGTCAGGAAGAACAAGGCAAGAGGATCGACCGACTTTCGGAGTTGATCATTACGAACCTTGAAGGGGTGCGGAAAGACATCGGCGCCCTTGGAACCAAAATCGAAGTGTTGTCCAGCAAGATGGATGACAATTTTCCCCGAGATCGCGCCGAATTGAACCTGAACATGACTCCTGTTCCCCGGCGTAATTGACACAGCACAGGAAGCGTGGTATACTCCCATGGAAACTAAGTTCGTGTACCGTAACAGTGACGGCGTCCGCAGGACCCTCATTACCGATACCGACAACCCACACAATATCACCGTTAATACGGAAGTTGTGATGGATGGTGTGATCGAAAGCATTAAGGTCGCACGGGAGTTACACCCTACCAATTCCACCAACAAAGTGTTGGCCAAGGTCCCCATGACAGTCTACGAGAGGTCTATACTCGATGATTGGGATGAAGGCGACTGGAAGAAATGGTTGAACGACCCCGACAACGCAATGTTTAGGGTGTGGCAAGGGACAGTATAATGGCCGAAATCGACGATTTCCGCACCGTCATTCGAGATTACCTCGCCCATCCCGAGTATTCTAATTTACTTATCGACAGTTTCATCCGACAGGCAGAGACGAACCTTAGCCGCCAGTTGCGCGTCAAGGAAATGATCGTGATTGCCGACGCCCCTATTACTGATAAGCGGGTGGCTCTTCCCAAGATGTGGCGCGAGTTGGAGTACGTTCGCTTCAACAACAGCAGGCCTCTTGAATATATACATCGAAACGAATTGTTTGGCCGCAACTGCCGTAAGGACGAATATACCATCGTCGGTGACTACATATTGTTCGGCATCGACATCGAAGAACCCGATGGCACTGCTATCGAGATAGCTTATTTTTCTTCTGCGCCGCATCTGGCAGCGGGGTCGAACTGGCTGTACAAACATTATTACGATATCTACCTCCAGTCGGCAGTGTCGGCGGGTTTCATATATTCCGTCGAAACCGACAAAGCAGCGTCCCTCCTTTCGGTGGTCACCGGGGTTATTACTTCCGCTAACGAAGAATACCTCACATCAAAAATTAGCGGTTCGACGCTTCGTCGACCCAATACCAGGGTAAGGGTATAACAATGGGTGTTACAGCAGAAGGTGAAATTCGGGCGCTGAACGGCATGTTGAACGCCGTATTCGTGGCTCTTCACACGGGTGATCCGACAGTAGGCAACGAGGTGGATGGCGGCGGGTACGAGCGCAAAGCTTACCCCTATTCGTTGTCGGGGGCCAACCCCACCGTCGCCGAAAATTCGGCCCTTATCGCGTACGACGCGGCGTCTACCGATTGGGGAACCGTGACACATTTCGGTATCTGGTCAGCGGCTAGCGGCGGCGATCTACTCGTCACCGGTCCTCTGGACAATCCCCGCACCATCTTTACGGACGATGTGCTTCGGTTCACAGCCGGAACATTGAAGTTTGAGGCTGATTAATGTCCAGACTGTATGGCGTAGGCAATTATGGCGACAAGGCGTATTCCGGACCGAACCCGGTGTACGCCATCGGCATGTCTGCGCTCGCGTTGTACGAGGAAACCACCGTACAGGCCTTATTTTCGGCGGAGGCGCAACAGGGCCTGAGTGTTTCTAGCTTCCAGACGGAAGTATCGCTGTTGGCTTGTCCGTCCGGCGACGCAGATGCAATACTGGCTGGTATTCTCACGAAATCAACGGCTGAGTTCTCGGTGGGCGGAATTGCGCCTATAACGTTTACCACGAGCGCTTCGGCGTGGGTGGTAAAGATTTGGTACGGCTCCGCCACTGTAAGCATGTTGATAGTTACAGATGCTGAGCCTGCGTTAGAAATGGCTAGTGCCGGGGATTCCTTTGTGTTGTTGACCGTTGACTCGTTTGACCCGTATGTGGGACATTTCTGGGGTCCGGAAACGATAAATGACGTTTGGAGTTCTGAGTTACCTCCCCAAGGGGATATATGGGTAACCGAACACGTAAATCCGTGGAGTGGAACTAATGGCTGATACAATTACACCAAATTATGACTTGGTCAAACCAGAAATCAGCGCCTCGCAGGATACGTGGGGCATCAAGTTGAACAGTAACTTTGATAAGATCGATACTGCTTTGGCAACGAAGGTCCCTAAAGCAGTTACCGGTCCTTCTCTGATTGGCAAAGCGACGGCTGGCGCTGGAAATGTGGGGGAAACACCTATCGGCGCGGGGCTTAAGTTCGTGGATGGGGCTTTGAGTGCTGGAACCATTGCGGGTCGTAATCTCACCGTCTCCGATGCCGCTCCTTCGGGTGGCGCAGACGGTGATGTGCACTTCCAGATTTAAGGTGAAGTAATGCCCATACACGTTAAACAAGCTGGCAGCTGGAAGATCGTAAAGGACGTGTGGCAGAAACAAGCCGGTGTTTGGAGTCTTGTAGAAATCGTCCGGTGTAAGGTGACAGGTAACTGGACTGTTGTACACGCTGCTGAAATTGTTGTGATCGTCGCCGCTAATCAGAACAACATTATCATTAAAGACCTATTCACTGCCGAGGATTGGGCGTCCACTACACGTAAAAAGAAAGTAGTTTTGAACTCCGGAATTGTTGCTGGAGACGAAGGTCGCGCTAATTGGGCCGTTCGTACCGGAACAGGCCGCGGCAGCGTGTTGACCATCAATAACAAGGGAGAAATCCAAGGTTTTGGTGGCCTCGCCAATTCCGGCGACGGTGGTGTTGCGCTACTGATCGATCAAGAAGGGGTTACCGTAGTTAATGATGGTGCTATTCGTGGTGGTGGTGGCGGCGGTGGCCGTGGTGGTGTTGGCGGCGTCGGTGGTGCTGGTGTGTATTATGCCTTGGGGCCATCACAGGGCAACCAATACAATGAAACCACACACAACTGGCGAGTGAACACAGCCAACACAATTATTCAGCTTTACTACGGTGGCCTTATCTATGAAGGGTCGGGCAATGATTCCATCACTTCCATTGATCAGGGTAGCTATCGATACAACAGAGGCGCTTATGTAGGTCAAATTAGCACGTGGTCATACCTCGTCATTTGGCGGCAAATTATTTCGTATCCTTACAACACATCCGGTGGTGCCGGTGGTGCCGGTGGTGCCGGTGGTCGCGGTATCGGATATAATCAAACTAACCAAGCTGGTGCTGGTGGCGCGTTGGGAGCGCTTGGTGGGACCAACGCGGGACGCGGTGGAACTGGTGGCACTGGAGGTGCGGGCGCTGGTTGGGGTCAGGTTGGTAATACTGGTAACACGGGTGGCACTGGCGCAAACGGCAATAATGGTGCCGGTGGTGTTGGTGTGCCGGGTACGGAAGGCGGCGATGGTGGGGCGGCAATCGCAGGTGTTGCCCGTACAGTCATAAACAACGGAACAATCAATGGAGCGCAGGTATGAACATTGAGAAGAATTTTGTTATCGAGCGGATTTGGGTAAGGGATGGGGAAATAACCATCGTCCAGTTTTACATCGAGTTCACCGACCCTGACATGCCGGGTGTCAAGTCTGTCCACGCAGCGGTAATACCCGCTCCGCAAGACTTACTTTTGGACGCGACCGACGAAGACATTGTGTTTGCCTTACTTGAAATGGTCGGCGAACAGTGGATCCAAGATTTGGACAATTTCCACGCGAACCAACTGGCTTTCGAATACGCTCGCCAAAACGACACCATCGTCGAACGCAATCCCGCCACTACACCGTGAGATCAACATGCAATTTTCGCCGCTTACACTTATTCCGGGCGTAAAAACCACACCCACCAAGACAAGCCGCTCTGCTAATTGGCAGGAAGTGAATCTTATGCGTTGGGTTGCCGGTAAGATGCGCCCGGTAGGTGGGTGGGAAAAATTGGCTTACGACCCATTTCCATCTGATTGCCGTGCCACTCATACCTGGTCCGATCTGGCGGGTAGGGAAATAACTGCATATCTGTGCGAGCAGCACGTATTCGTTGATTTGGGTGATGGCCTCGTCGATATTTCACCAGAAGTACCATTGTCCCCACCTGTCGGTACTAATTCTCCGGGGGGCTACGGCGATTACACCTTCAACTACGACACTTATGGCACCGAAAGGCCGGAAAGAGAAAACACAAAGCCGTTGACTAGTGGCTTCTACGCCGACAACTGGGGTCAGAACCTGATAATCATGACCAGCGCCGATGGTCGTATGTTGGAATGGGACCCTAGTGTTCTTGACGGTAAACTGGTTCCGGTAGAAAATGCACCCACTGGCAACAGGGCGTTCGTCATAACGCCACAGCGACATATCCTGCTTTTCGGCGCTGGCGGTGTTAATAACCGGTTTGCGTGGTGTTCCCAAGAGGATAACACGGATTGGAATTACACTTCGGTAACCAACACGGCTGGTTACTATGATTTTCAGCCGATGGCCTCTGTAATAACTGCATGCCGTTCTGGCTCCGAGGTGGTATTTTGGACTACATCGGGTTCCGTTTTCGTCATTCGTTACATCGGCGTCCCCTTCGTTTTTGCATATGACGAGATATCCACTGGCTCGACCCCCGTTTCTCCGGCTTCCGTCGTGAATACCCCGATGGGGGCTGTGTGGTTCGCGGCCAACGGTCCGTGGAGATACGAAGCCAATTCGGTCGTGCCTATTAGTTGCGATGTGTGGCCTTGGGTGGTGGACCACGCCTTGGCGTCGGCTGCTCGATTCACTTCCGCCGCAATCACCCTGGATACGTTCTCCGAGATTTGGTGGTTTTTCCCAAGCACGGACAGCGACAAGCCGGGTAACCACCGGTACATTCAGTGGAACTACAAAGAAGGGTGGTGGTCGCAGGGGACCTTGAGCCGGTTGTGTGGCTCGTCTTCTACGTACACCCGGTTCCCTATAATGTCCGACGGTAAATCCGTGTATCGCCACGAAAGCGGTAATTATTACGGATCATTCGACGAAAACAACCTACCGTGGGCTAAGACGTTCAACCTGAATGTAAACATCGGCCAGCTTGGTACTTTCAATAAGCTGCTTCCAGACATCGACGGCGACATTTCGGCGCTGGTGTTTCAGTTAGAATACAACATACCTCGTGCCGGGGCGCTGTTGCGTGATCAGTTGACACCGGAAGCGGAAATGTTGCCAAGCGGCTACGTTCCTTTCAGACACACCGGGCGCGACTTTCGCGTGATCGTAAAACAGAAGGGCTACGGTGTTTCCCCTTGGGCTATGGGTGAAACTGGTGTGGACATAACTCCCAGAGGTGAGAAATGAAACAAGCACCTGCTTCCCCGTCGCCGCTTCCCACGCCACCATTGTACTTGGATGGGGACACTAGAACATACTTGACTATGTTGATTTCCTCGCTGGCCCGCGTCCTCGGACGCAAACTGGATGTCAGTGTTCCGGTGGCTTCCGTACTACTTGCGTCACCGAACGGGTCAGTGTATACTGTGAAGGTAGCTGACGACGGCTCGCTACAGACGGAGCTTTTGTATGACGCGTCGTAACTTCCGCGCTGAAATGGATCGCATGTTGGAACTCCAGGGTGGTTTTTACACCTTTGAGGATGTAATGGATCACATCAATGCGGGAAAGATGCAAAGCTTCGCCAAGGGCGATACTTGGGTTATCACGCAGGTCAACGAATTCCCCCGCAAGAAAGTGCTTGAGATAGCATTCGTGGTTGGTGATATAAGCACACTCCACGAATTGGAAAGTGACATAGAAGCATTCAAGACAGAAATCAAAGCGGACATCATCACCGCTACTGGCCGTTTGGGGTGGCTCCGTCGCCATTTCAAGGGCTGGGAAGTGACCAGCGTCAATTTCGTGAAGGTATAATCCCATGGCTTCGAAGCAGCCCGCTCACACTACACAAACCACCGAAGTGAAGCTGCCCGCTTGGGTTGACGCTGCTTCGAAAGAAAACTACGACTACGCCAAGCAGTTGGGTAGCGCTGCTTTCAACCCCTATAAGGGTGACCGCGTGGCCGACACCAGCCCCTTGATGAAACAGGCTTACGACCTGATCAGCAAGAACAGTGGAAAAGCGGCTGGTATATTCGAGGGGATGGCAACGGACGCCAGCAACTTTGACCCCGGCACCATCGCGGGGACTGACCTGTCACAATACATGAACCCGTACACCTCGGAAGTGATCGACAAGTCGCTCGCGGACATGGACAAGACCCGCGCTCAGGCATTGATGAGCAACGCCTCGGCGGCTCAGAAAGCCGGTGCATTTGGAGGTTCTCGCCATGGCATCGTCGACGCGGTGACGAACGCGGAGAGCGCAGAGGCGGCTGGCCTGCTTTCGTCGCAGCTTCGCAGCGGAGCCTACGATAAGGCAGTGGCGTCCGCTCAGCAGGACATCGCCAACCGGACCAACACATTCACCTCCAAGCAAGGTGCTATGGGCAACGCCGCGACGGGTATGCAAGAGTCGTCGCTCAAGGATTTTGCCGGCCTTATGCAAGGTGGAATGCAGCAACAGGCACAGTCCCAAGCTGAAATCGATTCCGCGCGGGAAATCCACGACGAAAAGCGCAACTTCGACCTCGAAAACCTCAACCTCCGACTGTCGGCGCTTGGTATGTCGCCATACGGCAAGTCGGAAGCCACCGACAAGAAGACTTCCGGGGGTTCCAGCGGCACCGATATTGGCCAGCTTGGCCTGGGAGTGTTTTCGCTGCTGCTCGGCCTTTCGGAGGACGACACCAAGACCGACAAGGAAAAAGTCGGCAAGGTTCCCGGCACCGATCTGGACATGTGGGCGTTCCGATACAAGAAAGACCCGAAGACCTATCCGAAGGTCGTCGGCGTCATGGCGTCGGACGTCGAAGAAAAGATGCCGGAGTTTGTTCACAAGGTCGAGGGCAAGCGTGTTATCGACTACGGTGGCATCATGGCCAAGGCTGGAAAGGCGGCGTAAATGAGCATCGAACAGTATATTCGCCAAGCCGCCGCGCAGCGGGGTATCGACCCCGACATTGCCGTTCGTGTCGCTAAGTCAGAGGGAGGTTTGACGGACCCTGCCCTACAGAGCCGGTCCACGAAGAACGGCATCCGGGAACCATCCTATGGCCCATTCCAGCTACTCGTCGGCGGCGGGGATACGGGGTTCCCGGCTGGTATGGGCAACGATTTCATCGCGAAGTACGGCGTATCTCCCGCCGATCCCGCCAACTGGCAGAAGGGCGTCGATTTTGCACTCGATGGCGCTGCTCGAAATGGTTGGGGTGCTTGGTACGGCGCGGCGAAAGCCGGGATCGGCAACCGTCAAGGTATTGGCGGGATTCCCGGTACTACTCTCGCGGGGGCACCGCAGGGCGTTGACACGGCGGTGGCGAGTTCGGGAACACCTGCTCCCCCCTTGCCGCCGCCAGTCGATGTCGCAACACACAACGTTGCCGGTGTCACTGAACCGTCTTTCGGTGACAAAATCGGAACTGCTATCTGGGGCGACAACGCCGACAAACTTAAAGGTTTATTTGGGGAAGGTGCTAAACCCAACCCGGCGAGTAAAGGCCTTGGACTTCTAGCCGGTGCCATGGGCGGGGGTTCCAGTCAATCACCACAGATACAAGCCCACGCGCAGCCTATCCAGTCGTCGCTGCCTGCAATGGAAGCCTCCGACGGGCAGCGTATCGCGGCGGGTCAACAGTTAATGTCAATGCTGATGTCGCAACGTAAGAAGCCCGGCCTCAGCCTAGGGAGAGCGTAATGAGCGTTGGCGCATCCATTCTCAGCCTTCTCGGTAACGAAGACCCCCGCGTGGGGCTGCTGCGCAGCATGACTGGCCAGCAGCAGCCCGCTGACGGCGTACAGTACGCGGGCGCACAGGCCCCTGCGCCCGGCACTACAGCACAGGCCCCGGCTGGCGGCGCTGGCGCACCGGTCACGCCGCAGTTCGACAGCCCGCCCGATCTTTCGGCGCTGTACGAAAGCTTGATTAAATACCAAGGTCGTGAGCAGAACCTCAATCGAGGAATGGGTCTTATCGGATCCGCTATTTCCCAAGACCAGAACCGCGCCAATACCCTTGGTGCGTTCCTTGGCAACGACGGTGGTATAAGTGGGCGGGTGGAAGACGTAGCCAAGTTGGCGGGTTCTTCCCAAGACCTGCTTAAGGCAGACGTCGCCCGACAGCAGCGGGCAGCGGCGCTTGCAGCCCTTCCGGGTATTGCCCGTCGATATGGCCTCGACCTCGCCACGGCGACGATGTTGTACGACCAAGGTAAGTTGGAGGAAGTGATCGCGGAGCGGGAGAAGCCTAATACCGAATTGGTCACCGACGCGGCGACGGGTCAGAACCTTCTTATCGACCGGACAGCGGGTGTTCAGCGCGGTGCTTTCGGCGGCGAAAAGGACACCACGAGCGTCAAAGAAGGCCCGAACGGTACTCTTCTGCTGTTTAACGACAAGGACGATTCGTTGTCGCCTCTCACCGGTCCGGACACTATGACCCCGGAAACGCGGGAATATGACCGATACGTGGTGGACGAGCGCAGCCGCAATAATAATAACCCGCTAAGCTATCAGCAGTGGCGTATGACGAAGCCGCCATCCACTCAAATCACTAACAACGTGGGTGGGGAAAAGATGGACCCTGCCCAAAAGAGGTTTGCTGAAAAGAGCAGTGACTTCTTCGCGGAAGACTACCAAACGTACCGCAAGGCGCGAAACCAAGCCCGCGACATGCTCAATCAGTACGACCTCGCCAAGGAAGCCCTCGACACCAATGTTAAGACGGGCACTTTCGGTGAAACGGAGCAGTACCTGCGGAAGCTTGCTGTTTCGATAGGCATCGGGGACGAAGAGTCCGTCAACAAGGTTGCGGGTGGTGAACTGTTGAAGACCGTAACCAACCGCATGGCGTTGCTGATGAGAAACCCCGACAGCGGCATGGGGATGCCGGGTTCCGTATCCGACCGCGACCTTACGTTCTTGAAGGAAGCGCAGGTAAGCCTTGGAACGAGTAACCCTCGCGCCATGATCGAGGCTTTCGAGCGTATCGAAAGGCGGAAAATCGAAATCGCGGACTTGGCTGATGCGTATGTCAAGAAACACGGTATGCTCGACGCCGGGTTCGACGCAGAGGTTCGAGCATTCGCGGACAAAAATTCCCTTTTCGAGGATTTTGAAATCACGCCGAAGGACCCCGTCGCTCGTAAAAACGAAATCTTCAAGCAGTATGGGATCAACAACTAATGGCTACGCGTCAACAACTCGAAGATGCACTGGTCAAAGCCCACGAAGCCGGTGATACGGAATCCGCCAAGCTGTTTGCGGACGAAATAAAGCTGTTCGACACGGCGGCGAAGCCCAGCCCCAAGGCCGAGTTCGACAAAATGGGTCCCCTCGACAAGGGTATCACCGCCCTTGGGGATACCGCCCGTATCATGGGTTCCAGTGTCGGCCTCGGCTTTACGGAAAAAGCGCTCGCCGGTGTTCAGTCTATGTTGGGACAGGGTGAATACGAGGATTTGCTCGCGCAGGAACGCAAGGAAACCGCCGATGCTCGTGAAAGGGCTGGCGGCGCTGGCGTTGCGGCGGGCATCGTCGCTCCGGTTGGTGTGGGACATAAGCTGTCACAGGCCGGACTTACGTTGATAAACTCGGCGCAAGGCCTTCCCTTCATCCAGCGCCTACTTGGTACGGTATCTGCGGGCGCTATCGAAGGTGGTGCTTACGGTGCATTGGATGCACTCGGCCACGACGAAGACGTGGGTTCCGGTGCGGGATTAGGGGCTGCTTTCGGTGGAGGCTTGGGGGCGGCATCCGAATTGGCTGGAAGCGTGGCTAACAGGATCGGCAATCGTCAGCTTGGACACAACACGGCTCCGACTGTTGAAGACCTAAACGCCGAAAGTGCACGGCTTCGAGGTTCCATCAACAATGGCGGCGATCTACAAATCAGCGGCGACGCCATTGCGGACTTGAATGACACGCTGCGGCGAAACGTGGGTGAGGGCAACACTCAAGGTGCAAGAGCGGACCGCCACAAAACCACAATGTCGGAACTGCGCCGCCTTAGGGAGTATTCCCCCAGCACACAGGACCCGACTACACGCATGACCCGCACTCGCACCGGGGCGGACGGGAACAGTGCTAGCACCGTATCTCGAAACGGCAACCCGCCGCGCACCAACGTATTGGACTTCAACCGGTCCAGTGACGTCGAGCGCATTTCCGAGACACGTAACATGATGCCGGATCGAGGCATGACCCTTTACGATCTGGATCAACACCGTCAAGGTATCCGTGAAAACACAGCAGTGCCGGATAAGGCCGATCGCCGCTTCGGCTCGATGATGATCGACGAACTGGATCGCTTCGCTCGTGGCCTCGACGACACCACCGCAATATCCAGCACTGGTCGTGATGTTCGTGAAACAGTCGACATACTCGAAGATGCCCGCGCTCTGGACCACCGGTCCATCAAGATGGGTGAAGTTGGGGGCATCGTCAAGGAAGCCCGCGACGCGGCCTCGGCGTCGGGAGGTGTTGATACCGGAACGCAGGTTCGCCAACGCATTGGTCACATGATCAACGACGATTTGGCGATGCGAGGATACAGCGAAGAAGAACGTCGGCTGATGCAAGAAATTGTCGACGGAACCAAGAAGAGCGACCGCTGGCGCAGTGTTTCGCGGTTCGCCTCCGGAACGGGCGGTATGGCTATCGGCTCCGGTATCGGCGCGGGTGTTGGCGCGCTTGGTGGCGGCATAGGTGGTGGAATGGCCGGTGCCATGGTTGGACCCGGCGCTTCCAAGTTGTTGGGTTCGTATGCTGGCAGTCGCGCAACGGCGGAGACGCACCGTCAAGCGTCGGAACTAATCGACACGATTGCGCGTGGAGGACCGAAAGCGCCGCGCCAGACGACCCAGATGGTAACACCCGCGAACCAAGAGGCTGTCCGTCGTGCCCTTCTCATATTGGGGCTTGAGGATCAGAACGCCCAACAGCGCCAGAAAGCAACTCAGCGCTAACTTGTCGGGCCATCCCACCAAATAATGTTGGTTCTGCGCGAATACGTACGCGCAGAACGCAAAGTACATACCCATGATGCGGTGCGGGTTAATCATCGGTTCTTTCCTATGTGACGGAAGACGGCCTGGAAAACGTCTTCTTTTCGTTGTAGTGCTTTAACCGCGTCGCGGTCTAGCTTCGTCCCAACCAAATCGTAATAGGACATAGTTTCGCCCATCTGACCATATCGATGTGCGCGGTCTTCAAGTTGGGATCGGTCGTCCAATGAGTAAGTGTTTTCAAGGAATATTTCCGTGGAACAATGGTCCTCGAAGCGGGGAAGTCCAAGCAGCGTATGCCCATACTTGGCGGCTTTGGTGACGAATATTGAACGACACGACGGGTCATTGTTAAATACCCTCTTGTTAGCCTCGATTTCATCGGTCGTCATTCCACCAGCGATGAACGTGGGGTTCAGGTGGGCGAACCGATCCATTAACATCGGGCGGATCACCTTGTGGTTGTACACCACGATCGTCTTGCCAGGGATTTCGTCTTCAATGATGTCCGCAAGGGCGTTGAGGCGGGGATTTTGCTTCGGCTCGACGAGGATATGCGTCTTTTTGTTTTCGTCGATGATGAAACCGGCTTGAATTTGAGCCAGCTTGATATACTTCGTGATTGCTTGATCGACGGTGACTGCCTCACCGGTTTCCTCAAGCCACAAGACGAAGTCTTCCTCCATCGACCGATACATCGAAAGCATGGTCGGGGTCAATTTGTAATCGCGGATGGTATAAATCTTGGGTGGTAGATCGGTCCATTCCGCCTTGGTAGCACGGAACACGTGCGGGTCGAGCCTTTCGGCGAGGATGTCTTCGTTCTGCACTCCGACGATCTTCTTGCCTTTGAAGCCTCCCATCTTACAAAAGGCGTTGCGGAACGCGTGATATACCTGACCATTCCACAGTCCGATAAACCGCCCCTGCGCCCACAAGTCGTGCGGACCCTGCGCTATCGGCTTCCCGGACAATATGCGGCGAAACTCGAACTGTGGCGCTAATTCAAGGGCGGCTTTGGTTTGGTCGCTTTTGTAGTTCTTAAGTTGGATGGACTCGTCCGCAGCAATATAACAGCGGCGATCACGTATAAACTCGGCAATGAGATCACGAGTAGATTGGTGACGGATTGCTTCGTAATTAACAATAAGGTTAGGGCGGGCAGCAAAACCACGCCTAAACAACTTAGGCAGATGATCAATATTGCCACTCTCGACAACGATCGGGACGATGGGGAAACCGAACTTGTCGACTTCATCGGCCCATCCACCTTTGAAGCTGTTGGGGGCAATGGTGACCATCCGACCGAGGTCGTAGTCGACGGCGTTGTCGAGGAAATCCCCGTAGGTGGTGCTTGTTTTTCCAAGACCCTGCTCCATGAAATACCCGAAGCCACGCTTACCGTGGCTCCGCTTCATCGCCTCTATTTGCGCGCCTTTCGGTTCCCAAGCCATCACCGACCCCGCTTGCTATGGCGAACAGAAATCTGTGAAGCCATGTCTCGCAGAACTGGCTCCATTAATGGCCATACCCGCATATGATCATCGGGAAAATACTTTGCCAACGCATTACGTATTTCTTTGGGGTAGTTGACGAAATGGTTTTCTACAAATTTGTTGCCGAGCAACCTCTCCATACAGATGAAGTGGTAACCCTCGAAAAGATCAGCTAGCTTAACGATGCCTTTAACGTAATCGTCATATGGCTTGCGCGGCTTGATAAGATCGGCGTGGTCCTCAGCCATTCCCTCCTCGTCGATGTATGGCTTCACCATTGTTGGTGGATCACTCATCAACGCTTCTAGATCGTCGTGGTGGTGTGCCCACTTGACGATTTCCCACCGCCAGCCGTCGCCTTTACGGTCAAGGTCGAACCACGCATTGGCGATGCGGATAGCCATGCGCTCGACGCGAAACACGTGTTCGGCTACGCTCTGCGTCTGAATAGTATGTAAGATGCTCCAACGCTTCACTACCGAAAGGCGGTGGTCCAACTCATTAAATATCGGATTCATGTTTCCTCACAGCGTCGCGTAGGCGGTCTAGCCAATACAAGTCGAGCATACTCAAGTAGTAATAGTACCGGTGCATCGGCATCCCGGCGTAGAATGGCTGCTCGCCGTCGAATACTTCTCCGTAGCGACGGTTCAAAGCCGCTGTTGTGTCACTAAGGTCCTTCATTGACCGGCATCCCTCTTTCAGTGCGCCATTTATTCTTGCATTCCTGGGAGCAGAACCCCTGCAGCTTCTTGCTTGCACCGGCATCGAGGTACTCTTTACAGTGCAGACATTTGGGCCACAGGGGTTTAGCCATTACTTCTTTTCCATCGCGATTGCGGCGGTGATCAGAGCGAAGTTGGCAACATCTGCTGCCTCCAACATAATCTCCACCATGTTGCCACCGAGGACCGCCTCTTGCAGTTCCACAACTTCCTTCTGAAGAAGGCCCACGCTTTCGGTTTCCTTCAAACCTTCCCATCGACCCTTGTGGACGTTGCAGCCCAACTTATACACCATCGCGTCAACGAAGCGGCGGATATCCGGGCCATATTGAACCAGATCACCTTCCAATTTAACTATGAAGTTAAACGACGGAACCGGGTCCTTAAAGGTTGCTTGGACCTTATCGGAGTAAGGCATTTTGTCGTACTCCACCCTTTGTTCTGGCTTCAAAGCCATCTTACATCCTCACTTTTCGGTCCCCAACCACCAATAACGCCGAACCACCGATCGTCGCGGATATCGTCCAGCCGCTCAAGCATATCACGCTGACCCTGATCCGTCAAGTAGTTCATGAAGTTGATGAACACGAAGTCCGGGTCGTTGGCCTCGATCGCTGCGATCGCTTGCATATCCGAGAAGGTGAACACGCGGCGTACTCGTTGCGTCACCGTTGTGAGTTCCGGCTTCTGCTTCAATGCTTCCCACGACGTCTCGACCTGATCGGGGTAGCAATCCCCTGACGAGAACCCTTCATGATCACCCACCCGGATCGGGAAAGTGCGCAGCGAAAGGTAAGTGCGCTTGACTGACGATGGCGGCATCCGCGCATCTGCGATGCCCTGCATTACCGTGCATTCGCGGCTAGTTACCTTCGGGTAAAAGGTACTGTGGATGCCGAGTGAGAACCCCTGCGACACTTCCATGAAGTAACGATACTCGAAGGGTTGGGGACGCACCGGCTCGCCGCAAATCACGTTGCGGCCGAAATATCCGTAGTTGCGGTTGTAGAAATGCCCAAATACGGCATCTTCTTCCCGCAGTACCTTCCGGGCTATAGCCACGCCAGTCCCCGACCGAGTGCCCGCCACGGCGGCGACGGACCCGGAATGCTCAGCTTCCTTGTCCTGCTGCCGGATTATCGCCGCGTTGGGGTTGACGTAGATGTTGATATCAGGATACTTCGATGCTTCATAAGCGAGGATATCCGGGTCGATAATAGCCCCCGCCGTCAAGATAATATCGTGGGTCAGCGCCTTGTTGAGCAGATGCGTCGCAACGGCAAAAGTCGGCAGCTGCTTGAGCACGTGTTTTTCGTCGCCATCGTAGAACGTGTGGCCGGAATTGGGGCCAGCGTTGCTGAACGTCCCAGCGAATGGGATATCCTTCGCGACGGCCAATTTGGCGAGCCACGCCGCGAGGACGCCCTTGCCCGTCGAGCCAAATTGGCCGTCGACGACGCAGTGGATGCCGTGTTGTGCGAACAGTTCCTTATTCAATTACTTACCCTCCGGCTTCGGAGCGAATGCCTCGGCAATGGCGCGGGTAGAAGCAGCATCCATTACCGGAGTTGATAGGGGGTGGGTGGGGGTGGGCTTTGGGATGCCGTTCGTCGGCTGGAACTCCGGAACCTGCACCCCGGCGATGGCGGCGGCGAGGCCCTGATACCCCGAAGCGTCGACATAGTTGTCTTCATTCGTCATGCTTCCGTGAACAGCACGAGCGATCTTGAGCAGCGTCATCATCTGCGCGACGTCGTAAGCGGTGATAATTATGTTGCCTAGCCCGCCTATCTGTTGGTTAGTATTGCCGAGATACACCTCCCACAAGCGTCCTATCATGGCGAAGCTGTCTTCCGCGCCGCCGTGTTGATTACCCCTTTCGGTGGTGACGACCTTGTTGGCGGTGTGAAGCACGTGGCTCGCTACCTTGCGGTGATCCTTATCGCTCATTTTCCTTGCTCCTTGTGCCATCTGCGCAAAGCGTCGCAGAATGATTCGCCGTCTTCCTGGACGACACAGTTTTCCACATAAGCCACCTTGGCCTCGTGGTGAAAGTAATGCGGACCCTTGGTCCCGGTCTTGACGCCGATCAGCAGCGAAAGGCCACCCCCGGCGTTGATGCGCTGCATTTCGATCCATTGACGCGGCGACGGTTCAAAGAAATTGCCGGTAAATCGCTTTACTTCGGCAAAGATCGCGCCAGTCGACGGTAAGATGAGAATGGTGTCGAGGATGCCAACGCCGAACTGGTCCTCGATGCGGCGAGCGTAACCGCCCTCCGCCTTGACGGCCCGTACCATGTCGCTCTTGTAGGCGCTTTCCAGCTTAGAGGCCATTTTTCCCTGCCCACCATTGCGACACGACCAATTCGTACATGTCGAGGTCGTCGCCGTAAGGTCCTTCCCTGCCGTAACACTGCGACTTGGGAAGCCACATTTCGACGC
>Ga0307414_10000330_pt1 | contig 26953 bp, 26 predicted proteins | sample DK1Ometagenome_FD_203804 | JGI IMG/M metagenome (GOLD analysis project Ga0307414, IMG submission 203804) | Maize rhizosphere microbial communities from greenhouse at UC Davis, California, United States - DK15-O-3 | ecosystem: Host-associated > Plants > Roots > Rhizosphere > Soil | place: USA... | reverse complement strand
GTTGGTGCGAGCCGCGTCCGCGACATGTTCGAACAGGCGAAGCGCAACGCGCCGTGCATCGTCTTCATCGACGAAATCGACGCGGTCGGCCGCCATCGCGGCGCCGGCCTCGGCAATGGCAATGACGAGCGCGAACAGACGCTGAACCAGTTGCTCGTCGAAATGGACGGCTTCGAGGCCAATGAAGGCATCATCATCGTCGCCGCGACCAACCGCCCCGACGTGCTCGACCCCGCCCTCCTCCGTCCGGGCCGCTTCGACCGCCAGGTTGTCGTACCGCGCCCCGACATCGAAGGTCGCCAAAAGATCCTCGAGGTCCACACGCGCAAAAAGCCGCTCGCGCCCGATGTCGACTTGCGCCGTGTTGCACGCGGTACGCCCGGCTTCTCGGGCGCCGATCTCGCAAATCTTTGCAACGAAGCCGCGCTGCTCGCAGCACGCAAGGGCAAGCGCCTGATCGCGAACGACGAGTTCGAAGAGGCCAAGGACAAGGTCATGATGGGCGCCGAACGCCGCTCGATGGTCATGACCGAGGACGAGAAGAAGGCGACCGCCTATCACGAGGCCGGCCATGCGCTCGTCTCGCTCCACGTCGAACATAATGATCCGCTTCACAAGGTGACGATCATCCCGCGCGGCCGCGCGCTGGGCGTGACCTGGAACCTGCCCGAACGCGACCGCTATTCGCAGAATATGAAGCAGATGAAGGCGCGCCTCGCGCTCTGCTTCGGCGGCCGCATTGCGGAACAGCTCATCTACGGCAAGGACGAGCTCAACACCGGCGCGTCGAACGACATCCAGCAGGCGACCGACATGGCGCGTGCCATGGTCATGGAATATGGCATGTCGGAAAAGCTCGGCTGGCTGCGTTATCGCGACAATCAGGACGAGGTGTTCCTCGGCCACAGCGTGTCGCGCGCGCAGAATATGTCCGAAGAGACCGCCAAGCTGATCGACGCCGAAGTCCGCCGCCTCGTCGAGGAAGGCGAGAAGGTTGCGCGCAAGGTTCTCACCGACAATATCGACGAACTCCACCTGCTCGCCGGTGCGTTGCTCGAATATGAGACGCTGTCGGGTGAAGAAGCGAAGCGCGCGATCAAGGGTGAAGACATCGGCCGTGAGGATGATGCCGACAAGCGCGGCACGCCGGTCCACGGACATGCCGGGTCGCTGCCGCAGATCAAGCGCAAGAAACCCCGCCCGTTCGGGGATGCCAATCCGCAAGGCGCATAGAGCCGCGAACACGTCGCTGCGCATGTTCAGGGAACGGCTATCATCCGCCACGCTGGCGGTCGGCGCGGGGGTCATGCTGTGCGGCATGGCCCCCGGCGACATGAGCGTCGCCGCCTTCCTGCTGCGCGCGGATTCGGTCAGCCGGCTGGGCCCGCTCGCGATTGCGACGCCCGAAGGCCTCCGCCTCAAGAATGAGGTTGTTGCGGCGGGCAAGCGCTACAAGGCGCGGATCGACGCACAGCGCCGTGCAGGCGTCAGGACGACGAGTTGCCCGCCCGAAACAGGTTCGCTGACCCCCGATCAATGGCTCGCGCACCTGCGCAGCTATCCCGCCCCGTCCCGCAAGTCGGTTTCCATCTATGTCGCATTCGATGCGCTGATGAAGAAACGCTATCCCTGCCCCGCCTGATCCGGCAGTTAAGGTGGAGGATAAATTGCCCGCCGAACAAGGGAGGAAGCTGACCCGATGACGATCTATTGCGACGAATCGGGCGGCCTTAACGCCGGTGCCATGACCTTTTCGGCGGTGATGCTCACCCCGCAGGCCGCCGCTGCGATCCACGACCGATTTCGAAGCGTCACCGGTCTTCGCGGTGAATTGAAAGGCAGCCGGATCAGCATCGTCGAGCGCGCCTGGCTGCTCGAACTGTTCGACCGCGCCGGCGGCCGGGCCTGGGTCGCGGTCGCTGGCCGCGATACGCTCGCGCAAGGTCAAGGCGGCACCCTGCCCAGCGATCTTGCACTTTACGCCGCGCTGCTGAACCTCGCGGTCGGGCGCTGGCTTCCCGAAACCGGCGGCGTGTGCACCGATGTCGTGATCGACGATGGCCGCTATGACGCGAAAATCCTGTCAAAGGTGCGCGAGGAAATACAGGCCGGCCTTGGCCAATGGGGCCGCGCTTCGCTTGCCGACAGCCGCCGCAGCGATGGCGTCCAGATCGCCGACGTGATCGCGAACAGCCTGTTCAACATCACGGTCGAATCACCGCGCGCCCACCGCATTCAGCGGATCATAGATCCCATGCTGGCGTCGAAGGCGATCCGTATCGCCGAATTGACCCGCCTCGATTGATTGACCGCCCTTGCCCCACCGCCCGCGAACCGGGGCTGAACTGACAGACCCCAAAAAACCGGCTTCCAGTTCGATCTAATCTCTCTGGGCGAGCCAGATGGTATGGAAGCCGCACGTCGGATCTTCCACGACATGGTCGACCACCCGAAAACCCTGGGCGTCGAGCAAGGCATGATATTCGTCTGGACCAAGGCTTCCGTGATAGAGCGGCTCCCCCTCCAGTTCGCCGATCGCGCTGCCTTCACCGGGTCCGCTGGTGAACATGAGGGCGGCGCCCGGTGCGGCATACGCCTGAAAGCGTGCGAACATGCCGCGCTGATCGTCTGGCGAAAGATGGAAAAAGCTGTCCCAAGCAAGCAGACCCGCGAATTTGCGATCGAGAGAAAGCTGTCGCATGTCCGCAAGGATCGCTGGCCTGCCCGGCAGGTTGCGCTGGAAAAGCGCCAGCATCTCCGGCGCACCATCGACGCCCGTGACATCGAACCCGCGCCGGACCAGTTCGCCGGATATCGGCAAACCTGATCCGCAACCGATATCGAGCACCGCGGCGTTCGCAGGCAACAGGCCACAAAAGCGATCGAGCCAAGCGCTTTCCATCAACCTGTCGCCGCGTAATTTGGCCCAGGCCTGACCGCGACGGCGATATACGCCGATAACGCTATTATCGATGTCGCCTGCCATACCGGTCTCCGCTCAGGCCAACTTGTCTGGCGTTTACATCATACGCCATCGTCAAACAGAAAGGGCCGCAGTTTCCTGCGGCCCTTTTTGCAATCGATTGTCGCAGCGCTTATTCGAAGTCGCTGCCACCACCGGCCGGGCTGCGCGGCGGCGCAGCGGCGGTCAGGCGAAGGGCTTCCGCCGAACGGCTGATCGAGCTGATTTCATCGGGCGTATCGTCATCATCGACGACAACCTTCTGCAGCGAACCGATCAGCGTGTCCTTGAGGTCGATCGGGCGCACGGTCTGTTCGGCGATTTCGCGCAACGCGACGACGGGGTTTTTATCGCGATCGCGATCGACGGTCAGCTCCGAACCGCCCGAGATTTCACGCGCGCGATGCGCGGAGAGCAGGACGAGGTCGAAACGGTTGGGAATCTTGTCGACGCAATCCTCGACGGTAACGCGGGCCATGTTGTTTCCTTGATTGAGGAGAGGCCAGCTTGGAAGGGCTGGCGGCAAGCGCTGCGCGCTACCAGTAGCCCGCATAAATGTCAATCAAACCTCGCCCCCAACCTGCCCTCGGCCACCAGCCTTGCCCCCATCGCAAAGCACCGCCTATGAGCAGGTGATGATCGAAACTTCCGGCTCTGCCCCTCCCACCGACCGGTTGACGGCGGATGTTGCCGGCCACCGGCTCGAACTGCTGTTCGATGGCGGCGAGCGATTGAGCCGGTTGATCGCGCTGATCGATGGTGCCGCACACAGCATCGACATCATCATGTATATTTTCGAGCATGACCATTGCGGAACGCAAGTCCTCGACCGACTGGTCGCGGCGGCGGAACGCGGGGTGCGCGTTCGTGCCGTGATCGACAGCTTCGGCTCGTCCGACACCCCCGATGCGATCTTCGCTCCGCTGCGCACCGCAGGGGGCAGCGTCACTTTTTTCTCGCGCCACTGGCGATCGAGCTATTTGATCCGCAACCACCAGAAACTTCTGCTGATCGACGGCCGCGTCGCGGTGACCGGCGGGTTCAACATCGCCGACGGTTATCTCAGCAACGACCTGAGCAACGACGGCGAAGCCTGCTGGTTCGATCTTGGCCTTTTCATCGAAGGCCCCTCACTTCCGCGCATCGTCCAATGGTTCGAGGATATTCACGATTACACCGTCCAGAACGACGGCAAATTGCTGATGCTTCGCCGCATGATCCGCGAATGGCCGGTCGCGAACGGGCCGGTGACCTGGCTCGTCGGCGGCCCCACCCAACGCCTGTCACCTTGGGCGCGTGTAGTGCGCGGCGATCTCGACAAGGCGCGGCAGCTCGACATGGCGATGGCCTATTTCTCGCCCGGTCAGGGCATGCTGCGGCGGTTGGGCCGGGTCGCGCGGCGCGGCAAAGCGCGCTTCGTGATGGCCGGCAAATCGGACAATGCCGCGACGATCGGCGCGTCCCGCTTGCTCTACGGCTATCTGCTCCGCAAGAAGGCCAAGGTCTGGGAATATCGGCCCTGTCGGCTGCATATGAAGCTGATCATCATCGACGATGTGGTTTATATCGGCTCGGCCAATTTCGACATGCGCAGCCTGTTCATGAATGTCGAAGTGATGCTGCGCATCGACGACGCGGGCTTTGCCGAAAAAATGCGCAGCTTCCTGGCGGCGCTGGAGGGTGATTGCGATGCCATTACGCCCGAAGTCCACAAGGCGCGCGGCACTTTCCTGACGCGACTGCGCTGGACGCTGGCGTGGTTCGTCGTGGGCCTTGCCGATTATACCGTCACGCGCCGACTCAATTTCGGGCTCTCCGAAAGCGACCCGCGGCTGGAACTTTAGTCCTTCCAGCCCCAAAAGAGAAAGCACGGCGGGACATTGACCCATTCGAACGCGCTGTCGATGCGGGTGAAATGCGCAGCAAGGAAATCGCGCGCGCGGGCGCGGAACTGGTAGACGAGGAAAGCGCCGCCGGGACGCAGCGCGCGGTGAGTCGCCGCGGCAATCGCAGGACCGACGCCGGCGGGGAGCGTCGAGAAGGGCAAGCCCGAGAGGATATAATCGGCCTTTTCGAAACCGTGCGCCGCGATGATCGCCTCGACATCCGCGGCCGAGCCGTGGACCGCAACGAACCGACTATCGCGGATATCCTTGCGCAGATAGTCGATGAAATCTTCATTGGTATCGATCGCGATCAGCATCGCATCGCCGGACATGCGTTCGAGAACGGGGCGGCAGAACGTGCCGACCCCGGGACCATATTCGACGAACAGCTTCGTGTTCTTCCAATCGACCGGTCCCAGCATGTGCCGGATCAGCGTCGGCGAAGACGGGACGATCGAACCCACCATCACCGGATGCTTGATGAACCCGCGGACAAACATGCCCCATGGTCCGAAAAAGCGTTGCAACCGGGTGCGAATCCGGTCGATCAGCGCGACCTTCGTGGCTTGGGCCTGCGCCCGAGGATTGGTCATGATGGCTTTCGCGTTGTTGCGGGTTCCCACGGCGTGGCAAAATCGACGCCCGGGCGCAAGGAAAGAGTCAGTCTTGACTCTGGACAGACTGCCCTCTCGCTGTAGGGTGGAGCTCAAGCTTGCGAGCGATAAGCAATGGGGTACGGGGAAAATATGACGACAAAATCCCCCTCCATCCCCGCCGATCGCATGGCGGTCCTCTTTGCGGTCATGCTCGTCGCGGCGGCGGGCAATACCGCGATGCAGTCGATCCTGCCCGCTATCGGCGCCAAGCTTCATATTCCCGACGTCTGGGTCAGCCTGGCCTTCAGCTGGTCGGCGCTGCTGTGGGTGCTGACCGCGCCGCACTGGGCGCGCCAGTCGGATAAGCGCGGGCGCAAAGCGCTGATGGCGCTCGGCGTGATCGGTTTCCTGTCATCGATGGCCCTGTGCGGGTTGACCCTTTGGGCCGGTCTGTCGGGCTGGCTCGCAGCGGGCGCAACCTTCGTCATCTTTGCCGTCTTCCGCAGCCTGTATGGCGCGCTCGGGTCGGCGGCGCCGCCGGCCGTGCAGGCCTATGTCGCGGCGCGAACCGACCCTGCGGAACGCACACAGGCGCTATCGCTGGTTTCTTCATCTTTCGGGCTCGGCACCGTGATCGGACCGGCGATCGCACCCTTCTTCATCCTTCCCTTCGTCGGCCTAGCCGGGCCGCTGCTGGTGTTTGCGCTGATCGGCCTGATCGTTCTGGTAATGCTGCGCTGGCGCCTGCCGGACGATATACCGCGGTTTGCGGCCCGCGGCACGATCGTTTCATACCCAACGTCCGCCGGCACTCCCGACGCAACGAGCAGCGACGAAGAGGATGAAACCGACCTCACCGCCCCCACCGAGCCATTGCGCTGGACCGATCGCCGCGTGCGGCCATGGATGTTCGCAGGGCTATTCGGCGGCCAAGCGCAGGCGATGATGCTGGGGGTCATCGGTTTCCTGATCCTCGACCGGCTGAACCTCCGCCTGCGTCCTGACGAGGGTGCAGCGATGACCGGCATCGTGCTGATGGCGGGCGCATTCGCAACTTTGCTGGCGCAATGGGGGCTGATTCCCCTGTTGAAGATGTCAGCACGTACCGCCGTGCTGTTCGGCGCCGCGCTCGGCGGAGTGGGCGCCGTCGTCACCGGCCTGTCCCAGGACCTGCACGGCATCATCATCGGCTTCGCCCTCGCGTCGCTCGGCTTCGGATTATTCCGTCCGGGCTTCACTGCGGGCGCATCGCTTTCCGTGCCGCGCCGCGATCAGGGCGGCGTCGCCGGCATGACCGCGTCGATCAACGGATCGGCCTATATCGTCTCTCCCGCCATCGGCGTGCTGCTCTATAATTGGCATCCGATGGTCGCCTATGGCCTGATGGCCGGCTTTTGCGGCTGGCTGGTGGTGTGGGGCTGGTCCGCGCTGAGGCTAGACCAGCCGACCACTTAATCCTTCGCGTCGCCGTCGTGCTTGCGCTCGCGCACGGGCTTGAGCATGCCGGGCGCGAAGAAGCCGATCGGATCGACGCTCATCGCGGCCTGTTTGATCTCGCCCTGGATTTTTTCATAATCCTTTTCCATCGCCTCGGTGACCGAGGCGCGGGTTTCCTTCAGCGCGGCTTCGAAATCCTCCATCGTGACCGTATCGCTGTCGATCGAGCGCTTGAGCGCAGCAAGCCCCGCCCGCCGCGTCAGATCTTCCAGATCCGCACCGGTGAAACGATCCGACCGTTCGGCGAGTGCTGCCAGATCGACATCCTTCGCCAGCGGCATTCTGCCAGTCTGGATTTCAAGGATACGGCGGCGCCCCTCCTTGTCGGGAACAGCAACATAGATGAGCTCATCGAGCCGGCCGGGACGCAGCAAGGCGGGATCGATCAGGTTCGGCCGGTTCGTCGCACCGATCACGACCACCGACTGCATTTCCTCTATCCCGTCCATCTCGGCAAGGATCGTGTTGACGACGCGTTCGGTCACCTGCGGCTCGCCCGACGTCCCGCTGCCCCGTGCAGGCACAAGGCTGTCGAGCTCGTCAATGAAGACGATACACGGCGCCACGGCGCGCGCGCGCGCGAACAGCCGCGCAATTTGCTGCTCGCTCTCGCCGTACCATTTCGACAGCAGATCGGACGATTTGATCGAGATGAAATTGGCGTCGGATTCGCGCGCCGCCGCCTTTGCGAGCAAGGTCTTGCCGGTTCCGGGAGGCCCATAAAGCAGGAAGCCCTTGGCCGGACGAATGCCCAGACGACGAAACGCCTCGGGATTTTTCAGCGGCAGCTCGATCCCCTCGATCAGCTTGTCGCGCGCGGCATCGAGCCCGCCGATGTCGCTCCAGCGGGTTTTCGGGGCCTGCACCATCACTTCGCGCATTGCAGACGGCTGGACGCGCTTCAGCGCATTGTTGAAATCCTCACGCGTGACGCGCAATTCCTCAAGCACCTCAGGCGGAATTGTCCCTTCCTCAAGGTTGAGTTTGGGCATGATCCGCCGCACCGCCTCGATCGCCGCTTCGCGCGTTAGCGCCGCCATGTCGGCGCCGACGAAACCAAAAGTCGTGCGCGCGAGTTCGGTGAGGTCGACATCCTCCGCCAGCGGCATGCCGCGCGTATGAATGCCCAGGATTTCGCGGCGTCCGCTTTCATCGGGAACCCCGATGACGATTTCGCGGTCGAAGCGGCCGGGACGGCGCAGCGCTTCATCAATCGCATCGGGACGATTGGTCGCGGCGATGACGACGAGATTCGTCCGCGGCTCGAGCCCGTCCATCAAGGTGAGCAGCTGCGCGACAAGGCGCTTCTCCGCCTCGCCCTGCACCTGTCCGCGTTTCGGAGCGATCGAATCGATTTCGTCAATGAACAGGATCGACGGCGCAGCCTTTGCCGCCTGCTCGAAGATATCGCGCAGCCGCTTTTCGGATTCGCCATAGGCACTGCCCATGATCTCCGGCCCGTTGATCAGGAAGAATTGCGCTTCGCTCTCATTGGCAACGGCGCGTGCCAGACGCGTCTTGCCGGTTCCCGGCGGCCCATGGAGCAGCACGCCGCGGGGCGGATCGACGCCAAGGCGGCGGAAAAGTTCGGGATAGCGCAGCGGCAGTTCGACCATCTCGCGCAGCTGGCCGATCGTCTCGCCGAGCCCGCCAAGGTCATCATAGGTGACGTCGGTGCGCCGCGCGTCCTGCGGCTCCTGATATTCGGGGAGCAGCTCAACCTCGGTATTCTCGTCGATATAGACAATCCCCTTGGGGCTTGCCGACACAACGAGCAGGCGAACTTCGGCGAGCGCATAGGCGGGCGCGTTGAGCATCTGGCGCAGCTCCGGCGGCATGTCGCCGGCCGAAACACGCTGTTGCCCTGCGGTCGCAACGGTATCGCCAGCGACGAGCGGACGGCCGAAGAAACTGCGCTTCAATGCCATGGCCGAGCCCTGCAGGCGCAGATTTTCCTGGGCCGGGGCGAAGACGACGCGTGTCGCCGGGCGCGTTTCGACGCGGCTCAACACCACCATATCGCCCGCGCCCGCACCGGCATTGGCGCGTTGCAGGCCATCGAGCCGGATTACCTCCAACCCTTCATCCTCGGCATAGGGCGCGACGACCCGCGACGCGGTCTGGCGCTTGCCGCTAATCTGGATGATGTCGCCCTCGGTCACGCCGAGTTCGGCCATCGCCGAACGCGGAATGCGGGCAATGCCACCACCGCTTTCCTCGGCGCGCGCGCTGGCGACCTGCAGCTTGATCTGCTTTTCCTTACCCTCTGCATCGGCCAATTCGCGTCTCCCTAAAAAGGTCTGAATGCGAAGATAGGATGCTGGTTCCCGATTTGCGACCCCCTGCCCCGCAGCCGGCTATGCCGCACTGCACAAATTTCTGGTATGTTCCTCAGCAACATGTCATCACCCCGGACAGACGAACATGCCACGCCTTCCCCCCCTCAGCAGCATGGAGGCCTTTCTGGAGGTCGCCCGCCACGGAACGGTCAAGGCGGCCGCGACCGAGCTTGGCCTGTCGATGCCAGCGCTGTCTCGCCGTATCCAGACGCTCGAGCATGCCGTGGGGCGCCCGCTGTTCAACCGTCATCATCATGGGCTCGGTCTCACCGAGGCCGGGCGCGCGTTGCAGGATCAGCTATCGCCGATCCTCGACGATTTGCGCGCAGTGATCGGTCAGATCAGCAGCCCGGACGCGTCGCTGCGCCTGCACCTCAACGTCCTGCCGCTCTTTGCCCAGCAGCGCCTGTTTCCGCGCCTGCCCGAATTGCGCCGCGAGCATCCCGAACTTCACATCGACATCGAGACCATCTCCCACGCCGAAGCGCGGCTGGGCGACGGTATCGACGTCGCGATCGCCCTCGCGCGCTCGATCGACCCGGCGCTCTATGCAGCACGGCTCGATCAGGACAAGATTTTCCCGATTGCGGCGCGCGCGCTCGCCAGCGGCGATCAGGCGATCACCGTGCCCGAGCAACTGCAGCGCATGAATATTTTGCTCCACCGCGAAATGCCGGAGACCTTCATCGAGTGGAAGAAGGCGATCGGCATGCCCTATCTGGAACCGGCGGGGTTCGACTATTTCGATTCGGGCCCGCTGATGCTCGAAGCCGCGGCGCAGGGCATCGGCGTCGCCTTCATGCACGGTCATCATTTCGACGACGCCCACGACCCGCGCCTCGTTCGCCTGTTCGATTTCGATGTCGACAGTCCGTACAGCTATTGGATCGTCTGTCGCCCCCGCGCGCTACGCCAGCCAGCGGTGAAGATTTTCCACGACTGGTTGCTGGCGGCGAAAATCTGAAGAGCGGCGTTACGCGCTGGCCGTTGGCGCAGATTCGGCGCGCATCGTTGTCGCAATATCCCAGACGGCAATGAACATCGCCGCGATCACGGGACCGATCACGATGCCGTGGAAGCCGAACAATTGCAGCCCGCCCAGCGTCGTGATCAGCACCACATAGTCCGGAATGCGCGTCTCACGCCCGACAAGGATGGGACGAAGGACATTGTCGACCATCCCGATCACGAACAGACCGCAGAAAATCAGCACGACACCCTGCCAGATCGCGCCGGTGAACAGCAGATAGAAGGCCATCGGGACCCACACGAGGCCCGTGCCGACCGCCGGCAGCAGCGAAGCCGCGCCCATCAGCACGCCCCACAAAAGCGCCGCTTCAATGCCGAGCGCCCACAGCACGATCCCGCCGATGAGGCCCTGAAGAATCGCGACGACGATGCTGCCCTTGATCGTCGCGCGCACCACGACGATGAAGCGGGTGACAAGCAGTTCAAGGTGATCGGTGCGGAGCGGCACCGCCTCGCTGATGCGGCGTTGCAGGCTTTCGCCGTCGCGCAACAGAAAGAAGGCAAGATAGAGCATCACCATCAGCTTGATAAACAAGCCGAAGACGCTCTGTCCCAGCGACAGCGCCTGCGCCAATATGGCACGGACGCCCTCGGCCGCGCCGCCGCCAAGCATCGCCTTGGCCGCCGCGATATTGGCAATGCCCAGCCGTTCGAGCGCCGACGACACCCAGGTCGGCATTCCCGACTGAAAGCCCGCCCAAATCTGCGCAGGATTAATGTCGCCCGACTGAATCCGCTGATAAACTGTCGCCGCCTCTTCGACCAGCGCCACGGTCAGAATCGCCGCGGGCAGAATCACGACGGCAATGATCGACAAAAGTGTCAGCAATGCCGCGCCATTCTGCCGGTTCGGCATCCAGGCAAGCAGACGGCGATAAAATGGCATGAACAGGATGGTGACGATCACCGCCCAGAGTATCGCCGCGAAAAAAGGCCAGAGGATCAGCGCGAAGGCCGCGGAGATGGCGATCAATAAGGCCAGAAACGGCCAGCGATCGTTCGTGATGACGCGCTTATCCTTACCCGCCATGCCCCGCCCTCTTCCAAAATCACCCTCAAGGCGCCCACCGGTTCTAAACCGGCCGCCGAGCGCGCGTAAAGCGCGGAAATATATCCGGAATAAATGGTGCTGCTGGGGAGGATTGAACTCCCGACCTCGTCATTACCAATGACGCGCTCTACCACTGAGCTACAGCAGCAGCTGGGCCGTCGCAAACATGTGTTCGCTGGGCAGGCGCGGCCTATGGCTGGGTGCCTTGCCCCTGTCAAGCCGCGAGACTTGACGTGGTGCCGATTTCGCAGGATGGGCTGCCTCGTGAGCAAAACACCCTCCCCTGCCGACCTTGAACGCGAACGCCGCCTGGCCGACGCGCTGCGCGCCAATTTGCGCAAGCGCAAGGCGCAGGCGCGCGATGTAAAGACCGACGAACAGCCTAAAGACTGACGGTCACCGTTACCACATCACCCTCGGCGATCCCTTCGGCTTTTCGTACTGCGGCCTTGACGGGGAGCAGCCAGCCGCCGCTTTCCTTGTGCGGGAAGACCGATGTTTTCCAGCGCGTGTCGCCGATCTGCACCTCCACCCGCGCAGAACCGAATCCCTTGCGCCCGTCGAGCCACTGGCCGCTGATCGCCGCGAGCCGAATCCCGTCGGCGACATCCCCGGCAATCGTGACGAAATACCAGGCAGCGGGCGCCGTTGCCGATTGCCAGCGCCAAAGTGGGGTCGTGACGGTGAAATCTTCCATCGAGCTACTTCGCCCTCACGGCGCGCACCGGCACCGGGATGTTACATATATCGGCGCCACCCGCAGGTTTGATGAAGAAGGGATCGCGCCGGTTCTGCCGCGCATCGGCGTAGCGCGCAAAGCTGTCGCTTTCGGTTGATAAATATTCAAATCGGGGCTGGTCCTCAGCAGGGAGCTCGCTTGCGAGCCGAATCGACTGGATCGGCACGCGCTCCGCCGCATCCTCATAAAAGCCGAGCGCACCAGTCCCGCGCGGGAGGCTCGACAAATGCTCGATACCGCTGATTGCGCGACCGACAAGCGCAATATTCCGGTCGAGATGGCGTGGAGCATGACCAATGACGGTATAGAGCTCGGCGCCGTTTCCCGTATCGGGCGACATATTGCGGCCGACGCCGACCATACCGTAGCAATGGACCGGCCACAACTCACCGTCCTTGCCATGACCAACGGGCCAGCCCCAAAGCGCTTGGCTCGCGGCATAGGGGTCGGGGATGATCGGCGCGGAGCTCTGCATCGCGCGTGCGGCATCCCATCCCGCGGCATCTGAGCGACTTACAACATATTCAGCCTCGGCCACCCCCACCAAACCCGCAGGCAATGCCTTCTTCTCGGTCGCATCGCCCCATTGCACGACATAATTGTCCTGCACCCGGTTGATGCTCGTCCCGTCCCACCAATGCGCGGCGGCCAGCTTGCGGATATTGCCGATCCAGCCCTGACTGAACGGTGCGGGCATCAGCTGGATGACGACGCGCCGCGGCTTGCCCTTCGCATCGGGGGCGAGGTCCATGATCAGCAGATCCGATGGCGCAATGGCGATCCATTCGTCGGCCTTCGCGGCGTGGGCGATCTCCCCCGGCGAAAGGATCGGCGCAGGATCCTGCGCCTGAATCGGAAGGGCGAACGATGCCGCGGCGACGGCCGCAAGGAACAGATGTCTCATGTCCTTGATCTGCCATGTCCATGCGACTTGCGAAAGACCCGCCAAGCGATTAGGGCGCCTCTTCCAGTGCATGCGGAGCGGTGGCCGAGTGGTCGAAGGCGCTCGCCTGGAAAGTGAGTATACGTCAAAAGCGTATCGAGGGTTCGAATCCCTCCCGCTCCGCCAGACACCTCTCCGGAGGAGTCCGCAGAAGTTCGATGATATCGAATTTTTCTCTTTGGATTAAGACGCTTGGATTGCTCGATTGTCCATGACAGTTGGGAGCAGTCGAGCGACCAGACTTCAGAATTGGCCGAAGGACCGCGGGTCGGGGCGAGTGAACCATTTGCACGGGCACGGACGATGCGTCGGCCCCGCGAAATGTCCACATTGCACCCGCCACTTTATGTCGGGACTCGGCGGGAACGTGTGCAGCACGGCATGCCTCACGACGGATTCATTTTAACAGCACGTTATACAAATGGATTGACTTTGCGGTCTCGCCCGACCTAGCCTTAACCCCAACAGATGCCGGCGGAAATCTCGATCGGCAGGAGTTCGGGAGCAAGTGATGACCGACCACGCGATGAACTTACGAGACGATCGACATCCGGCGGATTCCTATGAAGATGTGCTCGCGCGCGAAGATCGACCGGTCCCGGAATATATGCGTGAAGGCCGCCAACTTGGCGACGGTGCGATGACCGTCGCGACCGAACGCTATTGCAGCCCCGACTTTGCCGCAAAGGAGGTTCGCCACGTCTGGCTGAAGACCTGGCAGTTCGCCTGCCGCGATGAAGACATCCCCAAACCGGGCGATTTCCACGTTTACGAAGTCGTCGGCAAGTCACTGATCATCGTCCGTCAGGATGATGGATCGATCAAGGCGCTGCACAATGTGTGCCTGCACCGCGGGCGCAAGCTGGTAGCGGGCAAGGGGTGCCGCAGCGAATTTAAGTGCCCCTACCACGCCTTCACCTGGACGATCGACGGAGCCTACAAGAGCAACCCGATCCCGTGGGACTTCCCGCATATCGAGCCCGACGAATTCCGCCTTCCAGAGGCGCGCGTGGACACCTGGGGCGGCTTCGTCTTCGTCAATTTCGATCGCGATGCGAAGCCGCTGTTCGACGTCATCGGGCCGCTGGCGGCCGATTTCGAACGCTTCGACTTCGCCAACCGCTATCGCGCCATCTGGGTCCAGAAAAAGTGCCGCTGCAACTGGAAAGCGCTGTCGGAGGCCTTCTCCGAATCCTTCCACAGCATCACCACCCATCCGCAGATTCTGCCGGGGATCGGCGACGCCAACAGCCAGTTCGATTGTCCGAACGACTATGTATCGCGCCAATTCTCGGCCACCGGGGTCGCCAGCCCCTTCATCGCACCGCTGAGCGAGCAGGAAATTTTCAGCCACCTGACCGGTGCACGCACGCGCATCGCCGTCGATGGCGGCGCGAAGCTTCCGGAAGGCGCAACCGCGCGCTCGGCCCTGGCCGCGATGGCGCGCCAGAACCTCGCGACTGAAACCGGAAAGGACTACAGCGACGCGACCGATGGCGAAATGCTCGACTCGATCCTCTACGACGTCTTTCCGAACATGTCCTTCTGGGCGGGTCATGTCTCGAACATCGTCTATCGCTGGCGGCCCAACGGGCTGTCGCCCAATGAGGCGATCATGGACATCATGATCCTGAAGCCCGTTCCGGCGAGCGGGGAACGGCCGCGCCCCGCCCCCGCGTTCGAAATCGGTCTCGATGAATCGATGACGCTGGCGAACGACATTCTCGGCCCCGGGCTTGCCGCGGTCTTCGAGCAGGACATGCTCAACCTGCCGCAAGTCCAGGCGGGGCTGGAGGCATCGGAGACGGGACTCGTCTATCTCGGACGCTATGCCGAGCAAAAGATCCGCGCGCTCCATCTGATGATCGACCGCTACATAGCCGAGGGCGAGACCGCAAAAGGCTGACCGGGGAGCGAGCGCGCCGGCTGGAGCCGCGCGCTCAGCCGGGCGTCAATTCGCTTTCGCGCACGCGCACAAGCAGTTCGTCGATCGCATCCTCGACATTCGCAGACGAAAATTCGTTGAGCATGACGGTCAGGATGTGCTGTTGCGCGCGCGAGAGAAAGACATTCTGCAGCCGCGGATCGAAGCGGTCGCGGACGGTGTCATAATCGGGCAGGTGCGTCGCGATGATCGTCGGCGCGTCAATCATCCAGTGGAAAGCATCCACGCTGATCGCAAGGCGGTACATGAAACGGAATTCGTCGAGCGTGACCGGCGGCCCGCCGGCGGCGCGATACTGGTCGACAAATGCTTCCATCAACGCCTCGCGCTTCGCATCCATCAGGTCGAGTTCGGCCGCGCAGGCCATGCCCCAGAAGGCGCGAGCGATATTCATCTGTCCCGCACTGCCCCAGTCGAGGAAACCGACGCCGAGGCGGTTCTGCTCGTCGCGCCAGAACCAGGCGTTGTCGATGTTGATGTTCCAGTGGCACAGCGCGATGAAATCGGACGCCGCGTTCAGATAACCGTAAATCTTGTCCTGATGCTCGATCACGAGCCGCGTCTCGCGCGCAAAGCGATCGAGAAACTCGTCGGTCGCAAAGTCCTTGGGCAGCAGGTGCGGCGCCTTTTTCGCATAGGCGCGCAACCGCTCGATACGCAGGTCAACATTGGCCTGATCGTGGGGAAAGCGTTCGCCACCGATCTGCCGCGGCCCCGGGAAGCGGAACTTCTCGGCGATGGTCGATCCCAGCTTGCCCGCGCGATGCTCGCCCGCCAGCGCCGCATTCGCGCGGCTGACGACGAGATAGCGGTCGAACTGGTCGTCGAGCTGGAAATCCTGACACTTCTCCAAAGCGGGCTCGACATTGCCCTCGCCATAGCCGATCCGCTCGGTGATCAGGATGCCGCACAGCGCCTCGCTGTTGAAATCGGCGAAGAAGGCGGTCGGGATCGGTACCGGCAGCGGGGTCCGGATCGACAGCAGATAGAAACGCACCTCGGCCTGCATCGGCCAGGTGAAGATCTCGCGCTGCGGATGCCCCTCATCGAGCGGAAATTTGACGAACAGCCGCCGCGCGAGCCCCTCGCCGCGCACATATTCGACGTCGAGCAACAGCTTGCGCCCCATTCCGCCGCCGACGAACTCGTCGGCGCGCGTAATAGCGGTCACCCGGTCGTCAGCCGGAAGCGTGCCCACCGCATGGAATGCGCGCGTCAGAAAATCCGCGCCGGCCTTGCGAAAGGATTCAATAGTCGTCGGAAACTCGGTGCCGGTTTCCTCGCCTTTTACCAATTCAGGAAGCACGTTATTTCCTCCGTTCGGGGCGCAGACAGATATCCCTGCCCGCGCCCGCTGCAATCAATGCTCGATGACGGCGACGACGGCCCCGACGGGATAAACCTCGCCGACGAGACCGATGCGCTGGACCTTCCCGGCGACGGGAGCTTCGACATCCTGCGCGGTCTTCTCGCTTTCAAGCGTGTAAAGCATCGCGCCTTCGGTGATGTCGGCGCCATCGTCGACATGCCATTCGACCAGCGTGCCTTCGGCCATGCCGGCGCCGAGACCGGGAATGCAGATTTCGGTTTTCATATTCGCTCCCAATAATGATGTCATGAAAGGCCCGGTGCGGCAGCCCCGGCAGGGGCTCCCTCCTTTGCGGGTGGGACCGCTGGCGGCCGCAGCGCGGTGCAGCCATTGCGGATGACCGCCACGTCGCGCTCGACCGCCGTCGCCTTGAAATCGACGATGTCATCATCGACCCAAAGATCGACGCGCAGCGTTTCCCCCGGAAACAGCGGCGCGGTGAAGCGCGCGCCGTGGCTGAATATCCGGCTGCTGTCATAGCCGACGACATGTTGCAGAATGGCGCGGCACGTCATGCCGAAGGTGCAGAGCCCGTGCATGATCGGCCCCGGAAAGCCGACCCGCGCCGCAGCCGCCGGATCGGCATGAAGCGGATTGCCGTCGCCGTTCAGCCGGTAGAGCAGCGCCTGATCGCGCCGAGTCGGCATCGATACGCTGATGTCGGGCGCGCGGACAGGTTCCTTGGCAAGCTGCGCGCGTTCGGCGCGCGGCCCGCCGAAACCTCCGTCGCCGCGCGCGAAGATGGTGTTGATCAGCGCCGCGACATCGGCGCCGTCGGCGTCAGTCCAGCGCGTCTCGGTAACGACGACCGCGCCGCGCCCCTCGCCCTTGTCCTCGACGCTCAGCGTGCGCGTGCTGGTGAACAGCGTGTCCGTGGGCAGGAGCGGGCGATAGACGACGACCTCCTGCTCCCCGTGTACGACCTTCGGAAAGTCAAAGCTGCTTTTCCGGAGCCCCGGACCGGCGACCAGCGGCGGCATGATGCTGCCGCCGAGCACGGTCACCGCGGTCGGAACGAGTTGAAGCCCCTGTTCGTACACGAAGGGCAAGCCGCCCGCGTCCTCGCCCATGCCGATGCTGAGCGCATAGAGGATCGCGTCCTTCGTCGTGTAGGAAAAGGCGCGCCGTTCGCTCGCTTCGCTCAATATGTCGGGATAGTGGATCGGCACCTGTTTTCCTTTGCAGGAGAGGCGCGGGCGCGGCAGCCCGCTCCCCGCCAAAGGCCGGGGAAGCAGGACTGCCGGGCCCGCGCCCTACCCCATGATGCGCTTGATTGCTGTGGTGACCTCGTCCTCGCTGTAGAGAAAGGCCTGCTCCAGCGGCGGGCTGAACGGCACCGGCGCATATTTGGACCCGATCCGCTGCACAGGCGCCTTCAGGTCGCTGAACAGCTCTTCGTGAATGCGCGAGGAGATTTCGGCCCCGGTCCCGAAGGACTTGATCGCTTCATGGACGATAACCGCGCGCCCGGTCTTGGCGACCGAATTGAGCACGGTTTCCTCATCGAACGGCGCGATCGTGCGGAGGTCGATAACCTCGACATTAATGCCTTCGCCGGCCAATCTCTCGGCCATTTCGTCCATTAGCCGCACGGGGCGTCCATAGGTAATGACCGAAACGTCGGAGCCTTCGCGGCGGACGCGCGCCTTGCCGAGCGGAACCCGGAAACCGGGCTCGGGCGCTTCGCCCTGCTGCGAGTACATCATGATGTCCTCGATGAACAAGGTCGGGTCGTCGTCCTCGATCGCCGAGAGCAGCAGCCCCTTGGCCTCGGCGGGATTGGACGCCGACACCACTTTCATGCCGGGCACATGCGCGAACCAGGCTTCGAGCATGTCGCTGTGCTGACCGCCGAAACCAACCCCGGCGCCAGTGGTGCAGCGCACCGTCAGCGGAACCCAGGTCTTGCCGCCCGACATGAAACGCAGCTTTGCCGCGTGATTGACCAGCTGGTCCATGCACACGGTCAGGAAGTTCATGAACATGATTTCGGCGACTGGGCGATAGCCAGCGATAGCGGCGCCGACTGCGGCGCCCATGATCGCCTGTTCGGCGATCGGCGTCGTGCGAACGCGGCCCGTGCCATATTTGGTCGACAGCCCCTTGGTCGCCTTGAAGACCCCGCCGCCCTGCGCGTCGGCGATATCCTCGCCCAGTATCATGACCTTGGGATCGGCGCCCATCGCCTCGTCGAGCGCCTGGTTGATCGCCTGCGCGAAGCTGATCTTGTCGGGGGTGCTCATGCGCGGATCTCCTCTTTCAGCACATCGATCCGCAATTCCTCGAGGCCCGGATATTCACTGGACAATGCATGTTCGACCGCCGCGTCGAGTTCGGCATCGATCGCTGCCTCGATCGCCGCAATCTCGTCCTCGCTCACCCCGCGAGCGAGCAGCAGCGTGCGGAACGCAGGGATCGGGTCATTGGCCTTCGCTTCTTCCTGAAGCTCTTTGGGAACATAGGAAAAATCGGCGCCGAAGGTGTGCCCGAGCATGCGATAGGTCATCGCCTCGATCAGCGTCGGCCCCTCGCCGGCGCGGGCGCGATCGACCGCGGCCTTGGCCGCATTATACATTTCGATCGGGTTGTTCCCGTCGACCTTGATCGCTTCCATGCCGTAGCCCGGCGCGCGGTCGACGATCTGCTTCGCCGACGTGCTGGCAGCATAGGCGGTGTGTTCGCCGTAACGGTTATTCTGGCACAGGAAGATCACCGGCAACTTCCAGAGCGAGGCGAGGTTCAGCGCCTCATGGAATGCGCCGATGTTGGTCGCGCCGTCGCCGAAGCAGACCACGGTCACGCGGCCGTCGCCCGATTCCTGCGATGCGAGCGCGAGCCCGTTCGCGATCGGCAGGCCCGCGCCGACGATACCCGTCGTGACCATCACGCCCGTATCGGGGTCGGTGATGTGCATCGGGCCGCCCTTGCCCTTGCAGGTGCCGGTCACCTTGCCGGTGAACTCGGCCCACAAATCCTTGAGCGGAATGCCTTTTGCGACCTGATCGTGGACGCCGCGATAGGTCGTCACCAGATAATCGTCGATATTGAGCGCGGTCATCATCGACGCCGAGAGCACTTCCTGGCCGCGCACCGGATAATAGACGAGCCGCAGCTTGCCGCTCATCAGCATCTGCCGAAATCGCTCGTCGGTCTTATAGACCCGCATCGACCGGCGAAAAATCTCGATCAGAGTCGCGCCGTCAACGTCATTGGTCTGGTCCAACTGCTGGGCCATCCGTTCATCCTCCCTCATCTTTCGGGTCCGTCCGCCGTGAAGCGGAGCCCGGAATCATCGTTTTGACAATATATCATGCGTTATAGAAATGACGAGCGCAAGAGACCATCCGGCCCTGGTTTGCCATAATCAACCGATCGTCCTGTCCGACGGCCAGTAAGGTGCGCGCAGCTGACGCTTGTTGACCTTGCCCGCCGGATTGCGCCCGACGTCCTGCACGAAATCGATCGACCGTGGGCATTTATAGGCGGCGAGCTGTCCGCGCAGCCAAGCGAGCAGCGCCTCGGATTCGGGCGCTGCCGCCGGGTCGCGCGGAATGACCAGCGCCTTCGCCTCTTCGCCAAGGTCGGCGTTGGGCACGCCGATCACGACCGCGTCGACGATGTCGGGATGCGCGACGAGCAGATGCTCGATCTCGGCGGGATAGATGTTCACCCCGCCGCTAACGATCATGTCCGACACCCGGTCGGTGATGTAGAGGAAGCCCTCCTCATCATAATAGCCGACGTCGCCGAGCGTGAAGACCCCGGGCTCGCGATGCGCCGCGCGGGTCTTTTCGGGATCGCCGCGATAGACGATCCCGCGCCCGCGCGTGTCGCGAAAGAAGATCTGCCCCGGCTGGCGCGGCCCGAGTCGCTCGCCCTCCTCGCTATATATTTCGAGCTCGAAGGGGGAGATCGTCTTGCCGACCGATCCCGGATGCGCCAGCCATTCGTCCGAATAGATGATATTGGTCGTCCCGCTTTCGGTGCCGCCATAGGCTTCGACGAGGATGGGGCCGAACCATTCAATCATCGCGCGCTTCACCTCGGGCGGACAGGCGGCGCCGGTGTGCGTGACCACTTTGAGCGAGCCGACATCAAAGCGTGCGCGCACGGCATCGGGAAGCGACAACAGCCGCTTGAAATGCGTCGGCACCATCAGCGTCGTGACGATCCGGTATCGATCGATCAACTCGAGCGCCCGCTCGGCGTCGAACTTGGTCATCACGACAAGCGCATTGCCGGCGCCGAGAATGCGGACAGACGTCAGCGAGGCGTTGAAATAGAGCGGCCCCAGGCAGAGATGCGTTCCTTCGGGCCGTTCGGCGGTCCACTCCCGCAGCATCGCAAAGAAGGCCGCCACCGTCTCGGCCTGCGGCAGCGTCGTGTCGACCGCGTCGATCGCCTTGGGAAAGCCCGTCGTCCCCGACGTGAATTGCAGATAGCGGCGCGGGGGCATGTCGTCGGGCGGCGGTGCGTCGGACTGATCCGCGAGCCACGCCTCCCACGCCGTCGCTCCGGCCTCTGCTTCGCACCGCCAGCCGATCAGGTCTACGCCGCCTGCGGCACGCGCCACCGCGCCACCGAGTTCCACCGTTTCAGGGCCAACAAAAAGGATTTCGGCTTCGGATTCGCGGAGGACATAGGCAAGCTCGTCGGCCTTGAGGTTGGGGTTCACGGGAACAGCTGAAACGCCCGCGTGCAGGCACGCCAGATAGGCGACGACCGCCTCGCTCGAATTGGCAGCAAAAATCGCGACGCGGCGCGCGGGCCCCAGCGGTCGCGCCAGCAGGCCGTTCACCGCCCGGTTGAGCATCGCATCGAGCTCGCTCCAGCTCAGCGAAATCCTCTCGTCGGCCAGCGCCAGCGCGTCCCCGGCAATTGCGGCCATCCGATGCGACGCCAGCGCCATAGTCTCTCTCCTCCCTCACAGTCCGCCAAAACAGCGCACCGCCCGCCCGATTTCGTTGAACCGGGGAATCATGTTGCGCGATGCTATATCCACCCTGACGAAACGTGAATAGTATTATATGTTATAAAATTATTACAGCTTCCATCGGCTGTCAGGGCAAGGTGTAACCACCGTCGACGAGCAATTCGGCGCCCGTCGCGAAACCCGCCTCTTCGCTGGCGAAGAAAAGTACCGCATTGGCGATTTCCTGTGGGAGCCCCAAACGTCCGATAGGGTGCCGCGCGATGGCCGCCGCGCGCATCGCGTCAGCATCGGGAGCTTGCCGGATCAGTTCAGCAACAAGCGGCGTTTCGACATAGCCCGGGTGGACCGAATTAACGCGAACGCCGAGCGGCGCCCATTCAAGCGCCGCCACCTTCGTGAGTTGCGCGACCCCTGCCTTCGACGCGCAATAGGCGGCACCGCGGGTTACCGCCGCCTTGCTGGCAACCGAACTGATGTTGACGATCGAGCCGCCGCCATTGGCGACGATCGCCGCGCCGCCGTATCGCAGGCCCAGAAATACGCCGTCGAGGTTAATCGCGAGGATGCGCCGCCAGTTGGCAAAGTCGTGCTGCAACAGCTCCTGTCCACCAACGGCGACACCCGCGCAGTTGACCATGATGTCGAGTCCGCCAAAGCCGCCCAGCGTATCATGGACGACCCGCTGCCAGTCGGCCTCGCTGGTAACATCGAGCCGTTCGAAGGCAGCCGACGATCCACCCGCGTTTAATTTCGCTGCGAGCGCTTCGCCCGCATCGGCATTGATGTCCGCGACGATAACGCAAGCGCCCTCCTCGCTCAGCCGTTCGGCGATCGCCGCTCCGATGCCTGAAGCCGCCCCGGTGACGAGCGCAACCTTGCCCGCAACCCGTCCATTGGTGCCCATATCTCTCTCCCTCGACGACGCGCCCTCTTGCCTTTCCGCACCCTCGCTGGGGCGCGGCAACCGGGAAGCGTGCGATTTCCCCCGGCGCACAGCGGCCGGTTCGAGAAATATTAGCGCATGCTATATTATTATGCCAGCAGCTTGTTTGCCAGCCGGCGACGTCGGACGAAGGCAGGTCTCAGCTCTTTGCCGCCGGCTTTTTCGCGGGCGCCCGGCGCGTGGCTGTCGCGGCTTTCGTAGCGCGGGGCTTTCGGCCTTTCGTTCCCGCCGTGTCGTCGTCCGCTGCCTTGCCTGCGGGTGCCGCCGACGCATCGGCGTCGGCCTGCCCCTGCTGCTTGGCCTTGTGCGTCTGCAGGAAAGCCGCGCGCAGTTCGCCGGGCTCGACCTCGGCCATCTTGCGGAAGGTCATCCAGCTTGGCCGACCGTTTCTAAGGTCGTTCAGCCACTGCTCGGCCTCTGCCTTGTGCCTGCCGCGCGTCGACGCAGCGACGATCATCAGAAAGCCCTCGCAAACCCGTTCGACGAGGAGCTGGTCCTCGATGTCGCCGATGCACCAGTCGGTCAGCGTCGCATAGGTGTTGGTCGTCAGATACGCGGCAATATGCTCCGGCGTGACCCTGCTCTGCAGGCCCTTTTCCTCGTCGAGCATCTCGACGAAGGGCTTGTACGCATTGGTCGACATCAGCCGCACCGCGTTGCGCAGCGCCCGGTCGGACTGCGCCGAATTATAGACCGACATGATCGCGGTCGTATAGGATCGCAGCTGCGTGTTGCGCGAGTGGACCTTGATCATCCGCTCGATTTGTCCCTCAAGCGTCTTGCGCGGAAATTTGTAATAAACGGAATTGTTGAATTCCTGGGTATATTGGGTGACGGCCAGCGTAATCACGTGATCCTTGCTGCCAAAGGCGTTGTACAGCGTCTTCTGTGCAATACCGGCGCGAGCGCACAGTTCACGAACGCTCAACTCCGCGACCCCCGACTGGGCGATCATCTTGCGCGCGACACGCAGGATACGCTCGCGCCGCTCCATGATGCTGTCGCTCTTGTATTTCGTCGGGCGCCCGGCGACGGATTCTTCCATAGTCTATCTCCTGCCGGGACCGTCCCCGCTAATCTTACATCATGTGCGGCCGTGGCCCGTTGCTGCCGATCGCCATCGACTTTTCGCACGGTTCACCGCTTTGTTTCAATCATGTTTCGCGCGTCCCGTCTTGCTATGTCGCACAGCATTATATAGCGCATTATAATATTTAACATGTGCGGGAGACCAAAATGCTGGACCACAAGCCCTGGAGCCAATCGATCGCACCGGATCCATTGCTGCTCGAAGAGGTTCGGAAACAGGGTATCGCCGACGATAGCTATGTCGTCCAACCGCTCGACGTCATTCGCCGCACCATGGCGCGAAGAATGACCGAATCCTTCAGCGAAGTGCCCCACTTCTCCCTGAAATCGAAGATCGAGGTCGACCGGCTGCAGGCGGTGCGCACGTCGATCAACGCTGGCCGAGCCGACGACCGCATCTCGTTCAACGACCTGATCATCAAGGCGGTCGCAATCGCCATCGCCCGTTACCCCGCGATCAACGCGAGCTATCATCCGAAAGGCATCCTCCTCCACGCCCACGCCGACATCGCGGTCGCTGTCGCGATCGAAGGCGGACTGATCACCCCGATCATCCGCGCGGCCGAAGAGAAAGCGGTCGCCGACATCTCGGCGGAGATGAAGGACATGGCGGCACGCGCCCGCCGCAAACGGCTGCTGCCCGAGGAATATTCTGGCGGCACGATTACCATTTCCAACCTCGGCATGTTCGGCGTGACCGAATTCACCTCGATCATCAATCCGCCGCAGGCGTGCATATTGTCGGTCGGCGCGGCGTTCGAAGAGTATCGCGTGGCGGACGGCGTGCCTTATGTCGCGACCGTGATCGCGCCGACGCTCACCTGCGACCACCGCGTCGTCGACGGCGCGACCGGCGCGCGCTGGCTCCAGCAACTGCGCGAGGTGATAGAAGCGCCGGAGGAATGGGCGACCGCCTAAGCTTTCGCTTCCAGATAGCGGAGCAGCGCATCACGCATCAGCACATAGGGATCGGTCAGCACCTCGCGCGGGCGGGCAACGAACTCGTCGCGCAGAGATTGCGAATGGAGATCCGGGAACAGAGCGGTTTCGCCGTCCACCCAGCCATCGAGGATGTTCGCCGCAATATCCTGCGGCGAAGTCTTCGCGAAGTCCGAGCTGCGCATCATGTCGGTGTCCATCAGCCCCGGATAAGCAAGCGATACCGCAACATTCGGCATCGCCCCGCGCACGGCATGTCCCAGCATCGTGCCAGCGGCCTTGCTGGCACTGTACAGTTCGGCACCGTGCGCGGGAACGAGCGCCGCGAGCGACAACACCGAGATGAAGCCACCGCCACGTGCCTCGAGATGCGGACCAAAAGCATATACCAGCCGCAGCGGCCCGAAGAAATTGGTCTCCATTGTCGCACGCGCGCCCTCGAGCGTAGATTCAAGTAACGGCACCATATGCGTGACGCCCGCATTGCTGACGACGATGTCGATGTCGGCAAGGTCGGCGGCGGCGGCGACATGCGCATCGTTCGTCACGTCGAGCGCGACGGGAACCGCGCGCGCGCCGAAGCGATCGAGGGCCGATCCGAACGACGCGATATCCCGCGCACCGCAATAGATTCTGGCCGCGCCCCGCGCGAAGGCCGCCTCCACCAACGCCGCCCCCAATCCCCGGTTCGCGCCGGTGATAAGCAACGTCTTGCCCTCGAAACTCCGGTCATCGCTCATCTGGCATTCCTTCTTCTTTGACTTGATATGGCGGCGCCAGCGCCGCCCAGGCGAGGCGATCGGCGAGCGCCCGGCCCTCCGCTCCGCGATCACGGTCGTGCCATCCGGGAACTGCAGCGGCAGGGACCTGATAGGTCAGGCAGGTTCCGACGGCGTCATCGACCCTGTGGGTGTCGAGGATGATTGTCGCGAGCCGGTTGATCTCCGCGTCCGACCAGGCCCGGTCGGGCGGGACATCGCGATAGGCCGAACCATTAAGGAAGGTGGCGCAAAAGTTGCGCCAGCTCTCGCGCGTCGCTGTGTGAACGATCAGCCAGCCGTCGCGTGCACGCCAGAGCGACAGGGGTGGATGGAGCGGTAAGACGGCCGGCCCCTGCCCTCCATGATCGCGCGCGCTCCGCGTGGGCTGCAAGGGCGCGGCCGCTGTCCCCGACGCCAGTGCGAGCAACGCGGCGGCCGCATCGCACGGCATCAAGTCCGCCGCCAGATCGAGCTCCCAGTCAAATGCTCCGCCGCCCGTCGCTACCGCGCCCGCAGGCGGGGCCGGCGCTGCAGCCTCGAGCCAGAATTTCATCATGGCCCGTACCGGCGAACCGCCTGGAGCATCGAACGCCAAGGCCGTCCCGCTCTAAGCTTCCGGCGACAGCGCGCGCGACCAGGCGTCCGCGAAATCGCCCGACGACGCTTCTAAAGCCCCGCGCCCCGGCAAAATTCCTGCCAGCGCCTCGTCGAGCCTTTGCCTGAGCGCATCGGATGACGGCTCCGCTGCCCCCGGCGCAACGCAGACGACCAGCTCTACCTCGGTAGTTTGCTCGTCGCGCGGCCAGGCCACCATCATGCTCAGTTCGCCCCCGGCTTCAACGAAGCAGATGTTCGGAAAATGCGAATGCGCATCCACCATGCGCGCGCGCAGGTGCGCGATCACCCGTTTCCAGTCGACATCGACCACCTGCGTGTGGCGTCCCGCCAGCCGGTACTGCGCGCGCGCATCGAGCCAGGGATGCAGGTCGCCGAGCGCGGCCGCCAGGTCAGGCGCCTCGCCGCTCTGGTCGATCCAGAGCCAGCCTCCCAACTCGGCAAGACGCAGCGGCACCAACGAATGTGCACAGCGATCGATATTGCCGAAGTCGCGCTCGTCGGGGATAGCCATCAGCTTGCCGAAGGTATCGTAGGTCCAGCTGTGATACTGGCAGCGAAAAGCTCGCGCGCGTCCGGTCGGGGTTCGCACCACGGGCGCACCACGGTGTCGGCAGCTGTTGTAATAGCCCCTGATCTGATGATCGACCGACCGGACCATCACGGTGGGGATCCGCGTGCGGTCCCAGGTGAAATATCCGCCGACCTCATCCAGTTCCTCGGCGCGGCCGACGGGCATCCAGAATCGGGCAAAAATCCGCTTGAGTTCGCGCTCGTAAAGCTCCGCTCCGCCTTCGAAATCCCCGGAAATAGCAGCATCCTCCAAGGGCGCGGCAGGCAGCGTCAGCGACAATGATCATCTCCCGAACATCAGCAAAGGCCATTCTTTTCGCGTCAGCCGTATCGCATAATTCGAACAAACTCTAGCACGCATTCCCCTTTTTATATAGGAAGGCCGAAAGCACAGCCCGCCGGACGCGATTTCGGTGGTGCCATGTGCCAGACCTGCAGGGCGAGGAGCAAAAACGATGGATCAGGCGCTCATGGATCGGATCAAGGGCAAAATCCTGGCCGAGTTCGACCGCGAAGGGTTGCCCGAAGGCTTCCCCGAATTGCCCGTGATTCCCGCGGGTCGCTACACGGAACCGCTGTTCTTCGATCTTGAGCAGAAGCATATGTGGGCGCGAACCTGGCTCTACGCAGGCCGCGCCGAGCAATTGCCGCGCCCGGCAAACTACCAGATATGGGACTATAGCGGGCCGTCGATCGTCCTCGTCCGAGATACTGCGGGACGGATTCGCGCCTTTCTCAACCAGA
>Ga0307414_10000329_pt1 | contig 27035 bp, 22 predicted proteins | sample DK1Ometagenome_FD_203804 | JGI IMG/M metagenome (GOLD analysis project Ga0307414, IMG submission 203804) | Maize rhizosphere microbial communities from greenhouse at UC Davis, California, United States - DK15-O-3 | ecosystem: Host-associated > Plants > Roots > Rhizosphere > Soil | place: USA... | reverse complement strand
CAAGAAGCGGGCTTGCGCGGAAGAAAAGACGGCGTGGCGCACGTGACGATTGACAAACCGCATCCGCAAATATACGACAACGCTGTCACGAACGTTCCGGAGAGAATAGATGACGATCCTGAATAAAACCGCGAAAGCCCGGTTCATTCCTCCCCATTCGCCACGCCGGCATTCATTGGCCCTCGCCTGCTGCCTGGCCCTGGTCAGCGCGCAGCCCGTGCTTGCGCAGGAACCGGCGGCCACGACTCCCGAGGAGCAGGCCCGGACGGCGCAGGCGCCCGTGCAGCCAGCCTCCGCGCAGGAGGACGTGGATACGCTGGATGCGGTGGTGGTGAAGGGTATCCGCCACAGCATCGCCAAGTCGGTGGAAACCAAGAACGAATCGAATTCCATCGTCGAGGCGATTACCGCCGAAGACATAGGCAAGCTCCCGGACCTGAGCATCGCCGATTCCATTTCCCGCTTGCCCGGGCTGGCCACGCAGCGCGTCGACGGGCGCTCGCAGGTGATCAACATCCGCGGCATGTCCGAACAGTTCGCCGGCACCCTGTTGAACGGTCGCGAGCAGGTAAGCACCGGCGACAGCCGTGGCGTGGAGTTCGACCAGTACCCTGCCGAACTGATCAACGCGGTCACCGTGTACAAGACACCCGACGCCGCCCTGATCGGGCAGGGCCTCTCGGGCACGGTCGACCTGCAGACCATCCGCCCGCTGGACCTGGGCGAACGCCGCATCCTGTTCAGCGGGCATGCCGAGAAGAACTCGCTCGGAGAGCTCAGTGCAGACGGCGAAGACAAGGGTTATCGCGCCAGTGCCTCCTATGTCGACCAGTTCGCCGGCGACACCTTCGGCGTGGCGATCGGCGTCGCCCGGATCAGCTCGCCATTCCAGGAGCAGCATTACAAGGCGTGGTGGTGGGCGGACCTGGACGCGGTCGATTGGGGCGATCCGCCGCAGGCCGGGCGTCCGGCCAACGCCATTGCGTTGCAGGGCTCGGAAGGCTGGGTCAAGTCGCGCGACCTGACCCGGGACGGGGTGATGGGCGTGTTCGAGTTCAAGCCCAACGATACCTACCATGGCATCCTCGACCTGTATTACTCCAGGTTCGACCAGGACGAGGTGATGCACGGTGCCATGTGGAACAACGATCCGTGGTTTGTCGGCGAAAACGGCGCCGGGGTCACCTACAGCAACGCCGGCACCACCACCATCGACGGCCATGAAGTGGTCACCAGCGGCACATTGAACAACGTGCAGCCGATCGTTCGCAACGACAGCAACACCCGCGAGGACAAGCTGTATTCCGCCGGCTGGGCCAACACCTTCAAGTGGGACAAGTACACGCTGGGCGCGGACCTGAGTTATTCGCGCGCGGAACGCGACCAGTCCGTGCTCGAACTGTATGCAGGGAGACTGGATGGCCAGAGCATCGATTTCAGCCTGGGTTCCGGAGCAGGCTTCAACCAGTACTCGCTGCCGGACATGGCCGATCCCGGTGCGGTCCATCTTTGGGATCCGCAGCACTACGGCCATGACGGACGCCTGGAGGACTCGCATCAGGAAGACACCATCAAGGCGCTCCGGCTGGCGCTCAACCGCACTGTTGATTCGGATTTCCTGCGCAGTTACGACGTGGGCGTGAACTTCAACAAGCGCACCAAGGAAAAGGTCGCCACGGTCTACTTCGCCGATCTTCCCGATGGCCGGGCGCCGCAGCTGGTCGACCCTTCGGACCTTGATTCTCCGACCTCGCTGGGCTTCGTCGGCATGGGCGATGTGCTGAGCTTCGATCCACGCCGGGTGCTGGACGAGTACTACAACGTCTACGTCAGCGAAACCAACGATGACTTGCGCAAGGACTTCACCGTAGACGAAGACGTCAAGACGTTCTACTTCCGCGCCAACCTGGACATGGACCTGACCGACCGCATCCGCCTGCGCGGCAACGCTGGCGTGCAGTACATCCGCACCGACCAGGAATCCACCGGCTTCAACGCCGCTTCCACGCTGAGTTCGCAAACGCTGGGCGCAAGCTATGGCGACATCCTGCCCAGCCTGAACCTGGTCGCCGATTTCGGCGATGGATGGATGGTGCGCTTCGGCGCCGCCAAGACCCTGATGCGTCCGCCGATCAACTACCTGAGCGCCGACAGCAGCGCGGGCGTCAGCACCACGGCGCCCTTCGTGTGGTCCGGCAGCGGCGGCAACCCCACGCTCGAACCCTACCGTGCGCGCGCCTACGATCTTTCCTTCGAGAAGTATTTCGGAGAAGGCAATTACGTGGGGTTGGCCTTGTTCTACAAGGAGCTGGAAACCTACATCTACCGGCAGAATTTCCCGAACTGGGATTTCAGCGAGTACACGGCTGACCCGAGTGGTCCCGCGCCGATTTCCAACTTCGGCAACTTCAGCACCTGGGCCAACGGCACCGGCGGCCTCATGCGCGGCGCCGAGTTGAGTACGGCGCTTTCGGGCAGCACCTTCCATCCGATGCTGGACGGCTTCGGCGCGCAGCTCAACGTGTCCTATACAGAGTCCTCGATCGATCCGGATCCGGGCGACAGCAGCCTGGGCACCGACACCATTCCCGGCCTGTCCAAGATCGTGGCCAACGCGACGGTGTATTACGAGAAGCATGGCTTCTCCGCGCGCCTGAGCCAGCGCTATCGCGACCGCTACCGCGGCGAATACAGCGCGTTGTTCGGCCAGCGCCAGTACCGCTTCACCCTGAGCGAACGCACCCTGGACCTGCAATTGAACTACGACTTCCCGGAAGGCAGTGCACTCAGTGGCCTGTCGGTGCTGTTGCAGGCCAACAACCTGACCAACGAACCTTTCCGGACCGAGGTCAGCGAATCGACCGGCACCGGGCTTTTCTTCCCCGAGGAATACACCGAATACGGCCGCCAGTACCTGCTTGGATTCCGTTACGAGTTATGAGGCCCACGGGCACTTCCGCGGGGCCTGCGACGGCCTCGCGTCCACGCGCGGACCGTCCCGGCCGGGTGGTGGCCTTGGCCCGTAATTGGAATCCTGCCGGCCCAAGGCCGGCTTCACCCCGCCAAAGTCCGGCTCCGATTAGGATAGGGCACCGCCCGAAAGACGCATCCTGGCACTCCCGCCGGCGTCGCGGACAGAGGCTCGACCGTCTTGCTCAACCGGCTCCGACGAAATTCCCAACTCGGCATCCTGACCCTGCTGGGCACGACCACCACGGTCACGCTGGCGATGTTCGCCGCTTATCGCGTCCTGCACGGCCAATGGGGGCCCGCCGCCGTGGACATCGTCATCGTGGTCCTGATCGCGGCCCCGGTGATCCACGCCCTGCGCAGTGGCAATACCGCCGGCCCGGGCGCGTTCCTCTGCGTCACCAACAGCCTGGGCTGCGCCGCCGCCTGCTACGTGATCGGGCCGGTGTCGCTGCCGTGGCTTTACCTGGTGCTGGTGACCAATTTCCTGATCGCCGGCCCGCGCCAGTCCCTGGTCTTCAACCTGCTGCTGACCGTGGCCGTGTTGGCGATGCCGCACATGTTCGAACAGCCGGTCGCGCGCATCGTCGCCGCGGCCGTAGCCGCACTGGTCACCCTGTTCGCCTACCTCTCCGCCCTGCGCGTGAGCACCGACCATCAGCAACTGGAGGTGCTGGCCTCGCTCGACGCACTGACCGGCCTGCCCAATCGCCGCATGCTGGAGCAGGCCCTGGAAGACGCCGTGGCCCGACACCATGCCGGCGCCCACAGCCATGGGCTGCTGATCGTCGACATCGACCATTTCAAGGAAGTCAACGATACCTATGGCCACGCCGCGGGCGATGCCGCCATCGCCGACCTCGCCGCGATCCTCAAGTTCGAGATGCGCAAGCACGACCGCGTGTTCCGCTTCGGCGGCGAGGAATTCGTGGTGCTGCTGGAAGTCGAAACCATCGACGATCTGTGGGCAGCCAGCGAGCGCCTGCGCCAGGCCGTGCGCAGCGGCCTGCGTGGACCTGGCGGGCGCATCACGATATCGCTGGGCGGGGCCATGGCCGGGGAAGAGGAGCGCTGGCAGGAATGGTTCTCGCTGGCCGACGGAGCGCTGTACCAGGCCAAGAACAACGGACGCGACAGTACGGTGATCGCCGGTGCCGCCATGCCGATGAACCCTGCGCCTGACCCGTGCAATGAACCGGCGTCGCCGGGGCAGGGGCGTGCGTGACGGTTTCTGGTTGTGCCGCTGGCAAGCACCCCATCCTCACCCGGGCACGTACCCTCGAATTCAGTCGTCCCGCCAATCCCCGACCGCGATCCGAACCCGGAGGCAATCGATGAACAATCCCCTTTTCTCGACAGCGGCAGGAGTGCTCATCGCCCTGCTGGCATATTCCACCACCGGCGTCGCGGCCGAGACCCCGATGAAGGAATCCTCGAACATCGACAGGCCGATCATGATCTACACCAGCGCGGCGGGATCGGACCAACGCCTGAGCAGGAGCGGCACGGCCACCCTGCGGCCCGGGCACAAGCTGGTCGAGACGGAAAACTCGATCTTCGTGGACCCGGGCAAGCGTTTCCAGTCGCTGATCGGCATCGGCGGCGCCATCACCGATTCCAGCGCCGAAGTATTCGCCAAGCTCGATCCGGCCCGCCAGGCCGAATTCCTCAAGGCGTATTACGACAAGGACAGCGGCATCGGCTATTCGCTGGCGCGCACCACCATCCATAGCTCGGATTTCAGCAGTGCCAGCTATACCTACATCGAGGAAGGGGACAAGGATCTCTCGACCTTTTCCATCGACCACGATCGCCGGTACCGCATCCCGCTGATCAAACGGGCGATCGAAGCCGCGGGCGGGAAGCTGCCCCTGTACGCCAGCCCGTGGAGCGCGCCCGCCTTCATGAAGACCACCAACAACATGCTCAAGGGCGGAGCGTTGCTGCCGGAATACAACGGGGCGTGGGCGGAATACTTCACCAGATTCATCGCCGCGTACGAGAAGGAAGGCATCCCGATCTGGGCGATCACCGTGCAGAACGAACCGATGGCCACGCAGACCTGGGAATCGATGCTGTATACCGCCGAGGAGGAGCGCGACTTCCTCAAGAACCACCTCGGCCCGACCATGCACAAGGCCGGCTACGGCGACAAGAAGATCATCGTCTGGGACCACAACCGCGACATGATGACCGAGCGAGCGCGGGTGATCTTCGACGATCCCGAGGCATCGAAGTACGCCTGGGGCATGGGCTTCCACTGGTACGAGACCTGGGCCGGTTTCGAGCCGATGTACGGCAACGTCGCGATCGTGGCCCGGAACTATCCGGACAAGCACCTGCTGCTGACCGAAGCGGCGGTGGAGAAATTCGACCCGGCGCGCTACCAGTACTGGGCCAATGGCGAACGCTACGGCAGTTCGATCATCAACGACCTCAACAACGGCGCCGAAGCCTGGACCGACTGGAACATCCTGCTCGACGAAACCGGCGGTCCCAACCATGTCGGCAACCTGTGCTTCGCGCCGATCCATGCGGATACCAGGACCGGCGAGCTGATCTACACGCCCAGCTACTACTACATCGGCCACTTCTCGAAATTCATCCGCCCGGGCGCGCGCCGCGTCAGCGCGGCCAGCAGCCGCAGCAACCTGCAGGTCACGTCGTTCCTCAACACCGACAATCGCCTGGCCACCGTAGTCATGAATCCGACCGACAAGGACATCGCCTACAACTTCCATGTGGGTCCGGACTCGGCGCAGGTGAACATCCCGGCGCATGCGATCCAGACGCTGGTGCGCTAGGGAGCTTCTGGATATCGCGTCCAGTGGACTCGAAACTCCGGTGAGAGCCGGTAGCCGGCAACGGATAGCCGGAAATCAAGAGCGGCTCCCCGGCTACCTGCCCACGCCTTCCGCAGAAAGGGCCGCAGTCATTCGGACTATCCAGGCAGAGGAGCCGCATACCGCGCCTAGGCGGAATACTGCATCACGATGTGTCCACTCGGGTAGCTTTTGACATGCTGCAGCGACAGCTTGAGATCGCCCAGTCCTCCGGGCGCGAACGAGCGGCCCTCGCCAAGCAGCACGGGCACCATGCGCAGGCGCAGCACGTCGACCTCGCGGGCGCGGAACAAGGCGTCGGTCAGGGTCAGGCTGCCCCAGATCATCAGGTCGCCGTCGATGCGCCGGCGCAGGGCGCGTAGCGAATCGACGCCATCGCCGCGGAGGATTTCCACTTCGCCCTTTCCGCCCCACGGCGCGGAGCGCAGCGTATTGGACACCACGAACCTGGGCAGGGTGTTGATCGGACCGGCGACGCGTTCCACCTTGTCGTCCGCACCGGGCCAGTAGTCGGCGAACATGCGATAGGTAGTGGCGCCGAAAACGATGGCGCCGACCGATTCCAGCATCTTCAGTTGCTCGTCCTCGCCATCCTTGAAATCGCCGCTGGCGTCGAAGAAGCCGATGCCGCCGCCGTGGTATGAGGCATAGCCGTCCGCGCTGACGATCTGTTCCACGATGATCTTGCCCATGGCGTACTCCTGTGTGGGCTTGCGAAATGCGTTCTCCGGCCATCGCGCCTGGATCGGCGATCGGATCCCGGTTCCTGCCATCACGACGAATGAGCGCTTGCCGGATCGACAAACCCGCAGGGCCATTGCGGGGAAATGACGACAAACGTGACCGGAAACGCCGTGATCGGTGTCGATGTTCACGGAATCGGAACTTTCTCCACGGGATTCACATTGCGTCGGAAGGGTTCCTTGCAGAATCAGGCGGTACCACAGGGAGATCTGGCGATGTCGGACCGCGAACGACGCAACCGCAAAGACGAAGAGAACGATACCGAATTGAGGGCCGGCCTCACCAGGGAGCAACTGGCCACCCTGCATACGATGGAACAGTTCCACTGGAAGCTGCGCTTCGTCCGCCGCCCATTGTTCCGTGCGCCGGTGCCGGTGCTGTTCCACCGCGACGGCACGCGCTTCGTCGTGCTCGAAGCCGATGGTTCCATCAACGAGGATCCGGGTTTCAAGCTCCGTCCGTGAATTCGATCCGGGCGGTCCGGCGAGCGGACCTTTCGCCTCCCTCTTTCCATACGGCGGAGGAGGTGGCTGAAGATGCCTTGCCGCGTCGCCGCAGCCTTGGCGAAGCGCGTACCTTGCAGGTTCCTGCCCGGCAGAAGCGGACTACGCTGCCTGCGGCAGGAGCGGAGTTGCCTCGATCATCGAATGCCGCGGCAGGTCGATGGTGAACACACAGCCGGTTCCGGGAAGATTGCGCGCGCTGAGGATGCCGTTGTTCGCCTCCACGCTGCGCCGCGCGATGGATAGGCCCAGGCCCAGGCCGCTGCGATCCTCGGCGGCCTGGGTGAACGGCCGGAACATGTCCTCGGCGAAGCCCGGCGGCAGGCCGCCGCAGTGGTCCTGCACGTCGATCAGGATCCGGTCGGCCAGCGCGTAGGCGTTCAAGCTCACTTCGCTGTGCGGGTGGGTGAACTTGAAGGCGTTCTGCAGCAGGTTGCCCACTGCCGCCAGCAGCAGGTCGCGGTCGACGTCGATGGCCAGCTTCGGGTCCACTTCGGAGACGTTCAACACGCACTCCTTCACCTGTGCCTCCAGCGACGCCGAGAGCTTGATCTCGGCGATGAAGTCGACCAGCGAGAACAAGTGGCGCAGCACCGGAAGGCCTGCAGTCATCCGCACTTCGGCCAGCGATCGGTCGATCAGGTTGGCCAGGCCCACGAGGGCGCGATCCAGCACGCCGCCGGTGGCGCCGCCCAGGCCGACATTGCCCTGCTTGATGATCGACAGCGCCAGCGTCGCGGTGCACAGCTGGTTGCGCAGTTCATGAGCGAAGAACCCCAGCCGCTCGTTCAGTTCCACGGTCTGCTTGTCGGCGACGACGAAATCGCGCTGGTAGCCGAATTCGGTGACCGCGCTGGCGATGGCGTTGTCCAGGCAGCGGTTGAGGGTACGGAATTCGTCGACTTCCATGGTTTCGCCATGTTCGAAGGCGAGGTCGGAGATGGACTGGCAAAGGTCGCCGTAATCGTGGACGACTTCCTCGGCGGTGAATCCGTGCCGTTGCAGTTCGCGGCCATGCCGGGTCGCCGATTCGCCGATCTCCGACAGGTTCGGCTTGCCGCCACCCGACGGGCCGGACACCTTACGGCTGCGCATCGGGGTCGCGGTCTTTTCCACCAGCAGGGTCTTGATCAGCTGGTCCAGGAAAATGCTTACCCCGTGCGCGAGCTCTTCTTCCGACACCCCGAGCGGCGCGCGCTGGGCAACCTTGACCCGGCAGCGGGCTATCAGCTCGGCCCGGTTGGCGGTGAGGAACTCGTGCATCATCATTTCCGCACCATATCCTGTTTACTACGCTGCGACGTTGATGGTCCGATGGAAGGCGCCAGGCGCCGTCCAGGCAGCAGCCACGGGCCTTTCCTGGCGTCCTCCGACGCGGCCGTGGCCGGGAATCGCGCCGATTTACGGTGTTGCGGACATGGCCCCTTCCATTTCCGTTCCGTCCATTTCCATCGCCGATGACTCCGCCGCCTTGCTCCGCATCCTGGACGACCTGGCCTATGTCATCGAGTGCGCATCGCTGGATTACATGGGCGAGGGCAAGTACGAGCTGGCCAGGTTGTGCAAACGCATCGAAGCCGACCCGCATTACCGCATCGCCGAGGGCGAAGGGGTCGCGGAGCGGTTGCGCGAAGCCTTGGCGCTGTATGCCAGGGGCGGGCGGGATTATCCGCAAGGCCATTCGCGGTTGATGTCGACCAGTCGTGAATTGTGGAAGCGGATGCATCCACACCCGCTTTCCTAGGCGACGGACGGGGCTCCGGATATGCGGGCCTCGATCCGCTTTCCCGATATACCCACCTGCCCGGCGATGGCCGTTGGCCGCGCCCCGGCTGATCCGGCCCGACTCTGCCAGCACACTGTCGGCATCGCCACAGCCGGGCGGCCGTCCGCCCGGATCCGTGGAGGTGTCGGGTCCATGGTTTTTCGCGGTCTGCACTGCGGCTCAGGTACAAGTACGCTCCCCCTCCAATCGCCTGCAGGAAATCGCGCATGCCCGACCTGGACTATGCCGCCGCCGACAAAAGGTTCGATGTGGTGGTGGTGGGCGGTGGACCCGCCGGCCTGACCGCGGCGACCTACCTGCGTCGCTTCCACCGCAGTTGCCTGGTACTGGACGCAGGCGACAGCCGCGCGCGCTGGATCCCCGAAAGCAACAACTGCCCGGGCTTCCCGCAGGGCGTGTCGGGTGTCGAATTGCTGCGCCGCATGCGCGACCAGGCCGCGACCTTCGACACCTGTTTCGAGGCGGCGCGGGTCGAGCGGATCGAGCGCGGCGACGGCTTCGTCCTGCATGGGAAGGGCCGCACGTGGCGCGCGCGCAGCGTGATCCTGGCGACCGGCCTGTCCGACAAACTGCCTGACGTGCCTTGGGTGGAGAAGGCCGTGGCTTGCGGCGCGATACGCTTGTGCTCGGTCTGCGACGCGTATGAAGCCACCGACTCGCGCATCGGCGTGTATGGCCGTGGCCGCGACATCGTCGCGCACGGCAAGTTCCTGCGCGGCTATTCGGCGCAGGTCTACCTGCTGCCGACCGACGACGGCGATGGTGGGGAACTGCGCGAGGCGGAAGAGGCGGGCGTGCAGGTGCTCGCATTCGGCGGCAAGCTCGATTTCGATGGCAGGCAATGCGCCTATACGACGGTCGACGGCCGTCGCACCACGTTCGATAGCGTGTATCCGTTCCTGGGCTCGCAAACCAGCGCCGGCATCGCCGCGGCGGTCGGGGCCGGGTTGTCGGACACGGGCGAGATCCTGGTCGATGCGCAGCAGATGACCCACGTGCCGGACCTGTTCGCGATCGGCGACGTGGTCAGCGGGTTGAACCAGATCTCGGTGGCGGTAGGGCAGGCGGCCATCGCCGCGACCTGCGCGCACAAGCGGTTGCCGTTCGTGCCGCGGCCGTAGCTTGCCTTTCCGCTTGCCAAAACAGGGCCGAACAGGATGGAAGGCGGCGTGCGAAGCCCGGCGTCCTGACAGCCCACCCTTCTCCTGCTTCCTTGCCGGAAGCTGTTTCCCCGGAGGAGGAGAGGGTTTGCCCGCTCCAGTGGGCATCGATGGAGGGGACGGTCACGGAAAGCCCCGCGATGCGGGGCTTTCCGTGTTCCGGTCCGGCAGGCAAGCGGTTTATGCTTCGACGTTGTCCTGGTAGGCATCTATCGGGATGCAGGCGCACATGATGTTCTTGTCGCCGTAAACATTGTCCACGCGCGAAACCGGTGGCCAGTACTTCTGCAGCTTCAGGGTGGCCAGCGGGAATGCGGCCAGTTCGCGCGGATAGGCGTGGGCCCACTCGCTGGCCATGACCATGGTCGCGGTATGCGGGGCGTTCTTCAGCGGGTTGTCCTCGCGGTCCAGGCGGCCATCCTCGACCGCGCGGATCTCGTCGCGGATCTCGATCATCGCGTCGATGAAGCGGTCGAGTTCATGCTGCGATTCGCTTTCGGTCGGCTCCACCATCAGCGTGCCGGCGACCGGGAAACTCAGGGTTGGTGCATGGAAACCGAAGTCGATCAGGCGCTTGGCCACGTCCTCGGCGCCGATGCCGGTAGCGTCCTTGAGCGGGCGCAGGTCAAGGATGCATTCGTGCGCGACCAGGCCGTTGCGGCCGGTGTACAGGGTCTCGTAATGCGGAGCCAGGCGCGTGGCGATGTAGTTGGCGTTGAGCAGGGCGACCTGGGTCGCCTTGCGCAGGCCCTGGGTGCCCATCAGGGTGATGTACATCCAGGAGATGGGGAGGATGGAGGCGGAGCCGAAGCTGGCGGCGGAGACCATGCCGGCTTCGTCGCGAAGAGCGCCTCCATCCGCCTTGCGGGCACCTTCCGCCGCAAGCGAGGGAAGGGGGAGTTCCCGTGGCAGGAACGGCGCCAGGTGCGATTTCACGGCGCACGGGCCGACGCCGGGGCCGCCGCCGCCGTGCGGGATGCAGAAGGTCTTGTGCAGGTTGAGGTGGGAGACGTCCGAACCCCACTTGCCGGGTTTCGCAACGCCGACCAGTGCGTTCATGTTGGCGCCGTCGGTGTACACCTGGCCGCCGTGCGCGTGCACGATTTCGCAGATGGCGACGATGTCTTCCTCGAACACGCCGTGGGTGGACGGATAGGTGATCATCAGCGCGGCCAGGCGGTCGCTGTACTTCTCCGCGGCGCGGCGGATGTCCTCGACGTCGACATTGCCGTTGCCGTCGCACTTGGTCACGACCACGGTCATGCCGCACATCTGCGCCGAGGCCGGGTTGGTGCCGTGCGCGGACTCGGGAATCAGGCAGATGTCGCGCTTGTCGTCGCCGCGCGAGCGGTGATACGCACGGATCGCGAGCAGGCCGGCGTATTCGCCCTGCGCGCCCGAGTTGGGCTGCAGGCTGACCGCGTCGTAGCCGGTGCACTCGACCAGCATCGCTTCCAGTTCGTCGATCAGCTGCCTGTAGCCGGTGGCCTGCGCGGCGGGTGCGAGCGGATGGAGGTTGCCGAATTCCGGCCAGGTGACCGGGATCATCTCGGCGGTGGCGTTGAGCTTCATCGTGCAACTGCCCAACGGGATCATCGTGCGATCCATGGCCAGGTCCTTGTCGGCCAAGGCACGCATGTAGCGCAGCATTTCGTGCTCGCTATGGTGGGTGTTGAACACGGGGTGTTGCAGGAACGGCGACTTGCGCCGCAGCGTGGCGGGCAGGGTATCGGCGGCTTCCGCGTCGAGCGCATCGATGTCGTCGATTTCCGCACCGAACAGCTTGGCCACGGCGACGACTTCGGCGCGGGTGGTGGTTTCGTCCAGGCTGATGCCGACGCTGGTCGCATCGATCTTGCGCAGGTTGATGCGTTCGTGGCTGGCGTAGAGGTGGACCTGGGCGGCGTCGACGCCGGTGACGTGCAGGGTGTCGAAGAAGTCGCCGCCGACTTCGACGCCGGCCTTGCGCAGCGCGTCGGCCAGGATCGCGGCGAGACGATGGGTGCGCCGGGCGATGCGGGTCAGGCCTTCGGGACCGTGGTAGACCGCGTACATGCTGGCCATCACCGCCAGCAGCACCTGCGCGGTGCAGATGTTTGAAGTGGCCTTCTCGCGGCGGATGTGCTGCTCGCGGGTCTGCAGGGTGAGGCGGTAGGCGGGCTTGCCCTCCGCATCGACCGAAACGCCGATCAGGCGGCCCGGCATCGAGCGCTTGTACGCATCGCGGCAGGCCATGAACGCGGCGTGCGGGCCGCCGAAGCCGAAAGGCACGCCGAAACGCTGGCTGTTGCCGACCACGATGTCCGCGCCCCATTCGCCGGGCGACTTGATCAGCGTCAATGCCAGCAGGTCGGTGGCGACGGCGACGATGCCGTTGCGCGCATGCACCGCGTCGGCCAGGGCCTGGTGGTCGCCGATGCGGCCGAAACTGTCCGGGTATTGCAGCAGCACGCCGTAACTGTCGAGCGTCAGCGCTTCGCTGTCGTCGCCGACGTGCAGCTCGATGCCCATCGGTTCGGCACGCGTGCGCAGCACTTCGAGGGTCTGCGGATGCACGTTCTTCGAGACGAAGAACACGTTCGATTTCGATTTCGCCGAACGCTTGGCCAGGGTCATGGCTTCGGCCGCCGCGGTGGCCTCGTCGAGCAACGAGGCATTGGCGATTTCCATCCCGGTCAGGTCGGCGACCAGGGTCTGGAAGTTGATCAGCGCTTCCATGCGGCCTTGCGAGATCTCCGCCTGGTAAGGCGTGTAGGCGGTGTACCAGGCCGGGTTCTCGAGGATGTTGCGCAGGATCACGTTCGGTGTGTGGGTGCCGTAATAGCCCTGGCCGATGAAACTGCGGAAGACTTCGTTGCGGTCGGCGATGGCGCGGATCTTGGCCAGTGCCTCGACTTCGGTGATCGCTTCGGGCAGCGCGAGCGGCGCGGGCGACTTGATGTTGCCCGGGACGATGGCATCGGTCATCGAGTCGAGCGATTCGTGGCCGATGACCTGCAGCATGTGCGCGATCTCGGCGTCGTTGGGGCCGATGTGGCGCTCGACGAACGCGGAATGGTGTTCGAGGTCGCGCAGGGAAGGCGAGGGGGTCTTTGACATGGCGGGACATCCATAGGGCACGCGCGAAGCCGCACGTGGGGCGCCCCTCTGTCCTTCTGCCTGAGAGTTTGGAAGCGCGCCGGCGTTGCGGCGTGGATCGCGCTTCTTGCCCCTTCGGCGCCGACCTTCGGTCGATCTCTCCAGAGTGTGTGCACGCGGCGGTCACTGGCCTGAGCGATTACGGGCGTTGCGCCTTCGGCAGCGAGCCATGCCTCATCAGGGCCGGCCCGCTTCTTCCACTGCGTGCTGCGGGGCAATTATAGCCCGCAGCGGCACGCGCCCGGCGGGATTGCACGTACCATGGTTCGACCACTCTCGATTCCCCTGTTCATGAACGCGATTCCCTTCCAGTTGCGTCAGATCGACCACGTAGTCCTGCGGGTCAAGGACGTCGCCGCCATGCAGGCCTTCTACTGCGACGTACTCGGCTGCACGGTGGAAGGCCGCCAGGACGGGATCGGCCTGCTGCAGCTGCGTGCCGGCGATTCCTTGATCGACCTGGTCCCGGTCGACGGCAAGCTGGGCCGCATGGGCGGAGCCGCACCGGGCAGGGAAGGGCGCAATCTCGACCACTTCTGCCTGGCTGTGGCGCCGTTCGAGCGCGAGGCGATCCTGGCCCACCTGCATGCGCATGGCGTGCAGGTGGGCGAATTCGGTTCGCGTCATGGCGCCGAAGGCGAAGGTCCATCGCAATACCTGTTCGATCCCGAAGGCAACATGATCGAACTGAAGGGGCCGCCCGACGGCAACGCCGCCGCAGCAACACCGGCCAAGGCGCCATGAGAACCCCCGTTTCGAACCGTCGCCTGACCTGGCTGCTCGCCGGCCTGTCGATGCTCGGCCCATTCTGCATCGACACGATCTTTCCGGCGTTCCTGCAGATGGGCGCGCAACTCGATGCCGGACCCCTGGCGATCCAGCAGACCATCAGCGTCTACCTGATCGCCTATGCGGCGATGAGCATCGTCCACGGACCGCTATCCGACGCGATCGGCCGGCGGTCGGTGATCGTCGGCGGCATGGTCATCTTCACCCTGGCCTCGGTCGGCTGCGCATTGTCGAAAGACCTGCCGACCTTGCTCGCGTTCCGCGCGGTCCAGGGCCTGTCCGCGGGCGCCGGGCAGATCGTGGGGCGTGCGGCGATCCGCGACCTGTTTCATGGCGACGATGCGCAGCGGCTGATGAGCCAGGTCTCGATGATCTTCGGCATCGCCCCGGCCATCGCGCCGATCGTCGGCGGCTGGATCCTGGGCTGGGGCAGCTGGCCGGTGATCTTCTGGTTCCTGACCGTGTTCTCGGCGCTGCTGTTGCTGGCCACGTGGTTGTGGTTCCCGGAAACCAATCCTCCCGCCACGCGCATGCCGCTGGTCGCGCGCAGCCTGGTCCGCGATTACGCAGCGATCTTCATGAACCCTCGCTTCCAGCGACTGGCGGCGGCGGGCTCGTTCAATTTCGCCGGCATGTTCCTGTACATCGCCTCGGCGCCGGTGTTCGTGATGCAGCACCTGCGCCTGGGCGAAGGCGATTTCGCCTGGCTGTTCATTCCCACCATCGGCGGCATGGTGACCGGTTCCTACCTGTCGGGACGCGCGGCCGGACGCATGAGCGGCGACCGCTCGACGTCGATCGGATTCATGATCGGCGGGATCGGCGCGGTGTTGCATATCGCCTACGCCGCCTTCGCGGATCCGTTCACTCTCCCGTGGGCGGTGTTGCCGCTGTTCCTGACCGGGGTCGGAGTGGCCCTGGTATTCCCGATCCTCACCCTTGCCATCCTCGACATGTACCCGCGCCAGCGCGGTTCGTCGTCGTCGTTGCAGGCCTTCACCAGCTTGGTGGTGGCGGCGCTGGTGTCTGGCGCGATGTCGCCCTGGCTCAGCCACGATCCGCTGCACCTGGCCCTGGGCAGCGCGTCGCTGACCCTGTTGGGCTGGATGTTCTGGCGCTGGGAGCGCAATGTCTGCAAGCGGCTGCCGGCGACTCCGTCGGAAGTGGCCGCGGTGGAATCGCCCAACCAGCTCTAGACACAGGCGGTCGTTCCTCCTGCCATTTCCTTTCGCGCATCTACAGCAGGCGAACGCATGTCCTTCAATTCGAAAAACAGCCGCGAGGCCAGGAAGCGCAACACCGCAAGGACCGGGGTCCGGGAAGAAGGCGGCGCCCCGATCGAACCGCATGCGGAGTTGCGCGACCAGCAAGGCCGGTTGCTGGCCGGCATCGTCCGCCGCGATGGCGAGTGGGTGTTGGGCATGGGCGGCCGGATCGCCGGTAGTTCGGACAGCGCGGCGCATGTATTGGCGATGATCCGTCGCGCTGCGGTGCTGCACGAAGCGCAGGGCACGCCCGTGCGCCTGACATGGTCGGATGCGTTGAAAGACGCTGCGGATGCGGAAGCCGCAAGGCAGGGGGTGAGTTTCGACGAATTCGAGACGCAGCTGGAGCGGTCCATGGCCGCGGCCAAGACCCAGGCGAACGACGCGCCCTGAGCCTGGGCATCAGGGTTGGTAGATCCTCGTCCTGACAAGGATCCGCGGCGACACTTTGTTGACAGGCAATGCAGCCGCTGCCGGCACCACTGCCGCAGGCCTGCCGGGGACGCGCGGCTGCGAGCCGTGGACCCGGATGCGTGTCGGCGGTGCGGGCGCCAGCCACTGCTGGATATGCGGGAAGACGACATCGAAGCGGGAGTAGTAGTCGCGGTTGTCTGGATTGGCGGTCGAACCGCTGTTGACGCACAGGGCGGAGCCGCCATACAGGCCGCCGCGCAGGTGGTAGCCCGTGGCATCAGAGGTGAACAGACCTGACCCGCTGCTGCCGCCTTCGGTGGTGCCGCTGAGCCAGGCCACCGCGTTCTGGTAGGCGTCGACCGCCATCTGCTTGCCCGAGGACACCTTCTTCACGTCCCCCGCCGGGTGGTGGATGCCGATGATGTTGCTGGAACCGGCAAGAGGCGCCGAATCCCAGCCGGCGAATTCCGCGCCCGCCGGGGGCGTATTGTTGAGGCGCAACAGCAAACCGTCGGTGCCATTGACGGTCGTGGTGCCGGTGTCGGGATCGGAATACAGATAGGTGGCGCCGCCAGCGAGCTGGACCTTGGCCGCAACGACGCCACTGTTGCAAGCGGTGGCTTCGAATTTCCAGAAAGTATTGAGGGTGGAAGCGACCGTCTGGTTGTCGATGCAATGGCTGGCGGAATAGAAATAGGGAATCTGCGAGGTGGTTACGTTGTCGGCCAGCAAGGTGCCGGTACAGATATAGCCATCACCATCCACGACGAAGTTCATATGCGCCACCGCATTCTTGGCGTTGACGAAATCCGCGCCGAGTTCGCCCACGCGGCAAGCGGTATCGACGTTGCAGCTTTCGGACTCGCCGATCTTCCGGATGATCTTGAAATCGTTGAGGCTGTTGGCCAGCAGGTGCGAGAGCTGCGGCGCCTGCAGGCGGACGGCGTCGTGCGGCACGCCCGCGGGCAGGTAGACCTCGATCAGTTGCTTCTCGCCATCGGTGCTCGGCGTCCAGAAGACAGCTTTCGCATCGGCGAGCCTGCGGATCTCCCGGCCGGTCATCATCGCCACTACCCGCGAAGGATCGGCCGAGCCGGCGAAGCGCAATTCCGCGCGTGGATCCAGGCCGTCCACCTTGAGCCCGACCCGCAATCCGAGCGCGACCGGCGAGGTGATTTCCAGGTGCGCGACCGAGCCGCGGTTGCGTACCGGCCGCCAGCGCAGCGCAGGCAGGGCGCGGGCCACGCCTTCGATGGAAGCGACGCGCGCGATGCCGATCTGCACGGGTTTCATCCGGCGTGTGGCGTTGTGCTGTTGCACTTTCAGGATCCGTGCCGCGGACATTTCCCGGTACTGCAGGCGCGACACCTGCGCGGCGGGGAAACCGGCCGCGCGCCAGCTCGGTACCACTACTGCCGGGGATGCCTTGCTGTGCTCGCTCGGCACCCGTTGGGCCGCGAACGCGGAAGGAGCAAGGGAAAACAGCGCGCCGGCAAGCAGCCATGCGCTCAGGGAGGGGTAGGGCGACTTCATGTGCGGGTTCTTTCCGGCGGAGATGACAGTGGGCGTGACCAGGAGCAGATATGGCTGGAAGCAAAACTGCTTCCCGAAGCGGCAATGTAGCAGCTGGCCTTTTCGGCAAAAAGGCCGGCTTTCGCCGGCCATTCGCTCCTGTTCCATGGTCGGGCCATTCAGCCCTTGGCGGCGGTTGCCTGTGGCGTGGTCGTGGCTGGTACTTGCCATCCGCAGGTCTTGCCTTCGTTCTGCTGCTTGAGCCAGGTCTGCAGCGGGGCGAAGTATTCCAGTACTGCGGCGGCGTCGGCCTTGTCGCTGCCGGTGAGTTCCTTCAGCGTGGCCTGCCATGGCTGGCTGGAGCCCTTTTCCAGCATCGCCCAGAACTTCTGCCCGGCGACCTTGTTGCCGTAGAACGTGCAGTCGTACAGCGGACCCTGGTAGCCGGAGGCGTCGCACAGTCCCTTGTAGAACTGGAACTGCAGGATGTGCGAAAGGAAATAGCGCGTGTACGGGGTGTTGCCCGGCACGTGGTACTTGGCGCCCGGATCGAAAAAGTCTTCGCCACGCGGGGTCGCCGGGGCCACGCCCTGATACTTCGCCTTCAGTTCCCACCAGGCCTGGTTGTAGTGGTCCGGCTTGATCGAACCGTCGAACACACCCCAGCGCCAGCGGTCGATCATCAGGCCGAACGGCAGGAACGAAACCTTGGCCAGGGCCATGCGCATCTGCGAATTGATCAACGCATCGTCGCCTTGCTGCGGCGTGCCGACCAGACCGATCGAATTGAGATACTTCGGGGTCATCGCCAGGACCATGGTGTCGCCGATCGCCTCGTGGAAACCGTCGTTGGCGCCGGCCTGGAACAGCGGCGGCAGCTTGTTGTAGGCCAGGTAGTAATAGACGTGGCCGAGCTCGTGGTAGATCGTCGTGAAGTCTTCCTCGTTCGGCTTGATGCACATCTTGGTACGCACGTCGCCGGCCAGGTTCATGTCCCAGGCACTGGCGTGGCAGACCACGTTGCGGTCCAGCGGCTTGATGAACTGGGTCTTGTCCCAGTAGCTCGCGGGCAACTTGGGCATGCCCAGCGAGGTGTAGAAATCCTGCGCGCGCCCGGCCATCGACTTGGCCATTACCGTATCCGCATCGCGGCGGATCGTGGCGACGCGGGCGATGGCCTCGTCATAGGCGCGCCGGTTCAGGGCATTGCGCTCGTCCGCGTCCGGTGCATGGCCCAGCTCCTCGAGCAACTGACCATAGCCCCTGGTCCGCGCGTCCTCGAACGGATCCAGCGTGTCCAGCCCGGCGGCCTTGACCAGTTTCTCGTATTCCTGGTTGCTCTGTTTTTCCAGCGCGCCGGTGACGTCCAGGTTGCCGGCGTCCTTGTACGGTTCCAGCATGTCCCACAGGTTGCCCCAGTCCTGCTGCCACATGTTGCCCATCAGGTGCGCGGGCAGCAGGCCGTCGACCTGGCCCTTGTCCTGGCCGTACTGCGCTTCCAGCTTGGTCCGCGTGTAGCAATGCAGTTGTTCGTACAAGGGTTTGACCTGGCTCCACAGCCGGTCGGTTTCCGCGGCGATCTCGACCGGCGTCATGTCGTAGCCGCTGCGCCACATCTCGCCGGTGTCGGCGTAGCCCAACCCCTGTGCACCTTCATTCACCAGTTCGACGAAGCGGGTGTAGTCGGCGCGCATGGGCTGGGAAATGGTATGCCAGCCCTGCCAGGCGTCGAACTGCGTGTCGTAGTCGCGGCTGTTGCGCAGCACGTCCTCGAGCTCGCCAAGCTGGCGGCATTGTTTGGCGTCGCCTTCGCCGGTGCAGTACTCGCCAGCGCCATACATGCCTTCCATGCGCGTGGAGATCTGCGTGAGCTCGGCCAGCTTGGCCGGGTCTTTCGGCGCGGGCATCGAGGTCTGCAGCTTGAGCAACTGGATCGCGCGCGCGGTGGCCGGGGTCATTTTCTGCCCTTCGAACTTCTTCGCCTGTTCGATCCAGCCATTGAGCTGGGTCAGGTAGCGTTCGTTGGCCTTGGCCGCAAGCCGCTGGCTGTCGTCGTTGATGTAGGTCGAGGACAGCCACTGCGCCGAAGAGATCTCCGGATAGGACTTGCGGATCTCCTCGTTGACGCGGGCGATGAACTGGTCGGCGGTTTCGCTTTCAGGCACTGTCTGCGCCGCGCTGCCGGCGGGTTCGCCGGAATCTTTCTTGCAGGCGGCCAGCGTGGCCACGCAGGCGCCGATGGCGAGTGCAAGCAGGAGATGGCGTTGCTTCACGGGGAATCCTTGGCGGGGCGCGTCGTGCGCTGGAAACGGAAGGCTAGTGGGACGGCGGGCGTCCTGCAAGCTCGACGGGGTTGGCCGATGCATCGGCGATGCGTTGCCGCAGGCGCTGCGCGCGGCGCCGGATCTTGCGCTGCATCAGCCGTCGCGACCAGCGCGAGAAGGGCAGGATCTCCTTGCCGCTCGACACCGACTTGGCGTCGATGCAGACCAGCGCGAGCCCATCGCCCCGTGGAACGACGACGAAATTGCCTGCGTTGAGGTCGAACAGCGGGACGTCGTTTTCCAGCAGCCAGGCTTCGAAGGCATCCACCGCGGCGCACAACTTCGCGGCGGGCAGGCGCGGGCCTTCGAACAGGTGCCGGTACAGGCTACGGGCGGGACTGCCGTCGTCCAGCAACACGCAATCGCAACGCAAGGCCGGGCCGTGCGCGGTTTCCACGAGGGCATGGCAGGCGGCCAGGATGCCGTCGGTGCGATCGGCCAGGCGCGTGCGCAACTTGCGGTAGGTGCGCAGTTCGGTCCGGTTCTCGCCGAAGCGCGGGATATTGCGCCCCAGCCAGCGACGTATCCGCTGGCGAAGGCCGACCCGGGTGCGTTCGGCAACCGGCAGCTCGAATTTCAGGCAGTGCGCGGCATCGCGTGGGTCGCGCGCGCACATGCGGTTGGCGCCGCGGGAAATGACCTCGAGGCCATGCCAGTCGTCCTTGTCGCTATCGATGCGTGGAACCATGCGGGCAAGTCTGCCTGATAAACCGCCATCGAGTCGGGGGATGGGGGTCCGCAACCGCATCGACAAGTCGTCGTCCCCGCGAAAGCGGGGATCCAGCGACTTTGATCTTCTCCGTCGACCTGTCACCAAGCAGAGGCGCTGGGTCCCCGCTTTCGCGGGGACGACGATTCATTCTTCAATCCCGGCCCCGATTGCAGCGTTCGAGGGCAGGCTCTGCGCGGAGGGGCGATTCGATGATCAAGATTCAATATCGAATCGGGGCGATCCTCGCGACTATCCCACCTGTGCCGCGCAATCAATCCCCAGCAACCCCCGTTCGGCCAACCAGGCGCGCGCATCTTCCGCATCCCGCTCGAACCACGCCCGCGTGCTCCCGAGCCGGAACGAATAGCCCCAGGCATCCATGTCCACCATCAGCCGGTCGCTGCCCACGCCGGGCAGTTTGTCGGCGAGCAGGATCTGCAGGTAACAGGTCGCGTCTTCCTCGATGTCGGAATCGCTGGCATCGGTGTGCACCAGCGCGCGGCGTTCGGGCGGCAGCACGATCAGGTGGCAGGCTTCGTGCAGCAGCGAATGCACCGGTGTGTCGCCGCGCGCGTAGACCACGCTGCCGATGACGCCGGCTTCGGGATCGCCCCAGAAGCTGCCGGGAATGGGCAAGCCATCCTCCACATGCTGCAAGTCCAGGCTATGGCCGGCGAGCAGGGTTGCGAGTGTCGGCCATGCGATATCGCGAACGCACAGGACATCCGGTTCGGCATCAAGGGGAGCGGACGTCGCGATTATCCTCTCCATCTGTAGGAGCGCCCTTTGGGCGCGATGCTCTTGTGACGTTTGTGCGAGAAAGCATCGCGTGCAGGGCCCGCTCCTACGGAATCAGGCGGCGCCTTCCTGCAGCGATACCGAGATATCCAGCACGTCGTGTTCGCCTTCCTTGATCAGCTTCACGTTGACCGCGTCGGCATCGACGTTGACGTACTTCTTGATCACTTCCAGCAACTCGCGCTGCAGCATGGGCAGGTAGTCCGGCGCGCCGCGGGTGGTGCGCTCCTGGGCGACGATGATGCGCAGGCGGTCGCGGGCGATGGAGGCGGTTTCTTTCTTCGGCTTGAGGAAATCGAACAGTCCCATGCTCAACCCCCGAACAGCTTGGTGAAGAAGCCTTTCTTCTCCACTGTAGTGAAGCGCAGCGGACGGTCTTCGCCCAGCAGCCTGCCGACGGCGTCGTCGTAGGCCTGGCCGGCGATGGATTCCAGTTCCAGGATCACCGGTTCGCCCTTGTTGGAGGCGTTGAGCACGTCGCCCGATTCGGGGATGACGCCGAGGGTCTTCAGGCCCAGCACTTCCTCCACGTCCTTGATGCTGAGCATCTCGCCGCTTTCCACGCGGGCGGGGCTGTAGCGGGTCAGCAGCAGGTGCGGCTTGAGGTCCTCGCCGTTCTCGGCCTTGCGGGTCTTGGAGTCGAGCAGGCCGAGGATGCGGTCGGAATCGCGCACGCTGGAGACTTCCGGGTTGACCACCACGATCGCGGTATCGGCGAAATACATGGCCAGGTAGGCGCCCTTCTCGATGCCGGCTGGCGAATCGCAGACGATGAAGTCGAAGCCGTCGGCGTCCAGGTCCTTCAGCACTTTCTCCACGCCTTCGCGGGTCAGTGCATCCTTGTCGCGGGTCTGCGACGCGGCCAGGATGAACAGCGTGTCGAAGCGCTTGTCCTTGATCAGCGCCTGCTTCAGCGTGGCCTCGCCCTGGGTGACGTTGACGAAGTCGTACACGACGCGCCGCTCGCAGCCCATGATCAGGTCGAGGTTGCGCAGGCCGACGTCGAAATCGATGACCGCGACCTTCTTGCCGCGGCGCGCCAGGCCACAGGCGATGCTGGCGCTGGTGGTGGTCTTGCCGACGCCGCCTTTTCCGGAAGTGACTACGATGATTTCAGCCAATGCTGTTCTCCTTTGTTTGTACTTATTTTGTGAGAAATGAGGGGGAGGAGCGCGGAGCGAGGAGTGAGCGGAGAGGACCGAGGAGTGAGTGAAGGCAGGGTGCGGCGGTTACCTCACTCCTCGCTCCTCTCCGCTCACTTCTAGCTCTGTTCATCCCTGCAACGCGATTTTGAGTTCGTCTTTGTCCAGCCAGACCTGCACCGCCTTGCCATGCAGTTCCCTGGGTACGTCTTCCAGCACTTTGTAATGGCCGGCGATCGCCACGAGTTCGGCATGGAAACCCTGGCAGAAGATGCGCGCGTCGGTATTGCCCTGGGCACCGGCCAGCGCACGGCCGCGCAAGGTGCCGTAGATGTGGATGGAGCCATCGGAAATGACTTCGGCACCGGCGCCGACCGTGTTCAGTACGGTGAGGTCGCGGTTTTCCGCATACAGTTGCTGGCCGGAGCGCACCGGCGTCTTCTGCACCATGCCCGGGCTGCTGGCAGCGGCGGGAGCTGGCGCCTTCGTCGCTTTTGCAGGGGCGGGGTCGGCGGCCGCGACGCTTTCGCGGCGGCCCGGCGGCGGCGCGGCTGCAGGAACCGCAGCGACCGGCTCGTACTGCGCGCGGAACTTGGCCAGCAGCGGCAGCTTCAATTGTTCCGCGAGTTGTTCGGTTTCGCGAGTGCCGTAGGACAAGCCGACCGGGAGCACGCCCGCGCCGCGCAGCCCATCCAGCAGCGCCTGCGCAGTGGCGACGTCGGGCATCCGCGCCAGGCCGCCGAAGTCGATGATCACCGGCGCGCGGCCGAACAGCTTGGGCGCGCGCTCGACGCGTTCGCGCATCTCCCGCGAGAGTTGTTCGACGTCGAGCGTGCGCACGCGCAGGTTGGCGATGCCGACCTGGCCGATCTTGAGTTCGCCGGCCTGTTCGTAATCCGGGTTCGCCGAGGTCACGCTCATGGAATGGCACCCAGGGTTCCGGTCGACCGCTCCGATTGTCCGGACCGCTCCGTGACGACCGTGCGGCCGCGGGTCCACGGCTGGTCGGGCAGGGCATCGCCATAGGTCTCGCGTATCCACGGATAACTGCACAGTTCCTTCATCAGCATGCTGGCGCGGACGCCGGCATCGACCATCTGGTTCTGGCCTACTTCCTTGAATCCGAAACTCCCATGGAACAGCAAGGCCGGGTCGGCGCCATGGTCCAGGAACACTTCGCAGGCCAGCTGCGGGTACCTGAGCTCGGCATAGCTCTGCACGTCGGCGTAGAAGGCGCGGCCGACGCCGCCGCCGCGACGGCGGCTGGCGACCACGATGCGGTCGATGTAGAAGAATTGCGGGTAGCGTTCGCGGAACCAGGCGAAGTTGCTGCTGTCGTGGTCGGCGCCGGCACCGAAGCCGACCAGGAAACCGGCCAGGTTGCCGTCGCGCTCGGCGACGCGGAAGTATTCGGCCTGCGCGTGGAAACGATGCAGTCTGGCCTGGTCCAGCGGCAGGATCGCCAGTCCGGCGTTGTTGTTCAGGGCTAGGACGGAATCCAGCTCGTGCTCGCGCACGTCGCGGATGACAATCGACATTCAACTCGCTCCGGGGGAGATGGTACGGATGGCCGCGAGCCACCGGCGCGGATTATCGCATGGGCGGCGGGGCGCGGGTGGCCGGGCACCGGGCTGCATGACTTCTGGTCGGGGTGCGGGCCGGACATTGCGCCTAAGATGCGCGTATGTGGTCACGCCTCAGTCATACCCGCCTCCTGCGTTCGGCCGGCCTCTACACCTGGGCACTGGTGGGCATTCCCATCATCGGCAATGCGTGGTTCCTGCCGCCCTCCAGTGGCGTGGACGAGCAGGGCATCAACGTGCCCATGGCGGTCGCGGCCTATCTGGCCTTCGGCATCTCCTACTGGTTGGCGACCCGCTCCCTGGCGACTTACCGGGCCAGCACCCCGTCGCCCTGGAACATCGCCCTGCTGGTGGTCCTGACCTCGGCGGCGGTGGCGGTGGGGCTGTACACCAAGACCGGCCTCGGCGCCCTGCTCATGCTGATCGTCGCCGGAGTCCTGCCATGGCTGCTGCACGTACGCATCGCCGTGGCCTGGCTGGTGGTGGCGCATGTGTTCCTGGTGCCCTCGTTCATGGCGCTGGGGGAATTCAACCTGTGGGAAGCGATCTTCCAGGCGTCGTTCTACGTGGGTTTCGCGGTCTTCGTGCTGGTCACGGCCTACGTGGCGCGCGAGCAGGCGGCCGCCCGCGACGAGCAGCGCCGCCTGAATGCCGAGCTGCGCGCCACCCGGGTATTGCTGGCCGAGAGCGCACGGGTCAACGAGCGCACGCGGATTTCCCGCGAGCTGCACGACCTGCTGGGCCACCACCTGACCGCGCTCAGCCTGAATCTGGAGGTCGCCGGGCACATGACCGAAGGCCGCGCCCAGGAACACGTCAAGCAGGCCCACACCCTGGCCCGCCTGCTGTTGACCGATGTGCGCGAGGTGGTCAGCCAGTTGCGCGAAGGCGACACCATCGACCTTGGCGCGGCCCTGCTGCTGCTGACCGAGCGCGTCCCCGGCCTGGACATCCACATGGATATCCAGGAGCCGCTGGCCCTCGATGATGCGGAGCGTGCGCACGTACTGCTGCGTTGTACCCAGGAAATCATCACCAACTCGGTCCGCCACGCCGACGCGCGCAACCTGTGGATCCATTGCCGCCACGAAGCCGGCGTGATCGCCATCGACGCCCGTGACGACGGCAATGGCGCCGGGACCGTGGTTGCGGGCAACGGCCTGCGTGGCATGCGCGAGAGATTGCGCCAGCATGGCGGCAGCATGACCATCGAATCACGGGTCGGCCATGGCTTTCGCCTGCGCCTGCAATTGCCGATAGGGGTTGCCGAACCCCTGCTGGTCCTGCAACCCCGTCCAGAATCCACTCCAGAAGGTGCCGCATGATCCGAGTCTGCCTGGTCGACGACCAAACCCTTGTGCGGCAGGGCATCCGCTCGCTGCTGGCGCTGGACGACGGCATCGAAGTGGTAGGTGAAGCCGCGGACGGCAAACAGGCGGTGGAGCTGGTCCCCCAGCTCAGGCCGGAGGTGGTGCTGATGGACATGCGCATGCCGGTGATGTCCGGACTGGAGGCGCTGCAGGCCCTGGCTGCGCTCGACCAGTTGCCGCCGACGATCATCCTGACCACCTTCGACGACGACCAACTAGTCCTGGCCGGGCTCAAGGCGGGGGCCAAGGGCTACCTGCTGAAGGATGTGTCGCTGGAACAGCTGGTGGGTGCGATCAGGACCGTGGCCTCCGGCGGCTCGCTGGTACAGCCGGCGGTCACCCAGCGCCTGCTGTCGGGACTGGAGCACATGCGCAACGATTTCGTCAGCCTCGACCGGCCCGATCCGTTGACCGACCGGGAAACCGAGATCCTGCGCCTGATGGCCAGCGGCTTTTCCAACAAGGAAATCGCCAATTCACTGGGCGTGGCCGAGGGCACCATCAAGAACCACGTCTCCAACATCCTGTCCAAGCTCGGCGTGCGCGACCGCACCCGGGCCGTGCTCAAGGCCTTCGAGCTCCAGCTGGTCTAACTGGAAAGACCCCGCAACCGTGGCTCTGACGCGGTGCCGCGGGTCGCAGCCCCTTGCGTTCGCGGCGCGATTTCCGGCCCGGCCCGGCGGCACAGCGCACCGGGCGTTCATGGTCATGCGAACCGGTGGTTCGCGGCAGGAGCCGCCCGCCCTGTCCAGGCCCCGGCGTGCGCGACTGCGCAGGGGCGGTACTCAAGGCCTTCGGGCCGCGGCTGGTCCGGGCGCGTGATCCGGGACAAGGGCGCGTCGCGGTGCGTCGGGTTCGACATTTCTCCTCCGTGGCTGCGCGGCTTTCCGCTGCATTGCAGCCGCGGGGCCAGGGGTCGCCCGAGTGCTGACCGATCTGCCCAAGCCTGCTAGGATGCGCGCTGCGTATACATCATCAATGGCCATGGGATCGGCCCCCGGAGACTGCTGAATGACCCGTTTGATCGAGTTCCTGATTGCTTTGGCGCTGGTGTTGGCGCTGTTCCTCGTGGTTGGCCTGATCCTGCCGTCCAAGCGCCACCTGGAAGAGAGCGTGGAGACCAATCGCCGCATGACCATCGTCTTCGACACGCTCAACAGCGTGCGCAGGATGAAGGACTGGAATCAGCTGATTCCGAACAAGGCCTCCGAGCTGACCTATTCGGGCGGCGACGAAGGCCATACCGGTGTCGGCGCGCGCGTCGATTTCGCATCCGCCGACAAGCACACGGGCAAGGGTTCCTGGACCATCACCGAAAGCGAGGCCCCGGCCCCCGGCGCCAGTGGCAAGGTGTCCTACGCGATCGTGGACTCCAAGCCGGGCGACGAGAAGAAGAGCAGCTTCATCATGGAGCCCGCCGGCAAGAACGGCCGCAACGTCAAGATCACCCAGACCTACGACGTGCACTACGGGTGGAACCTCATCGGCCGCTTCAACGGCATGTACGTGAGCCGCCATGTCGGTGACGTCGCCAAGGCCAGCCTGTCCAAGTTGACCAACCTGCTGGCGACGGTGCCGAACTTCGATTACCGCGTCGAAGGCAGCAAGTTGACCGGGCTCAGGATCACCGACGTGCCGGCCGAGGACGTGCTGCTGGTGACCGCCGGCAACATCGAGCGCAACAACGACATGATCAAGGCATCGATCAAGGCCAACCAGGAATGGATCAAGCGGGTGATGGAGTCCAACGGCCTGGAAGCCGCAGGTCCGGTGCGCATCGTCACCACCGATTTCGGCGCCGAAAAATACGCCTTCGACGTGGCCCAGCCGGTCCGCAAACGCAGTGGCGCCGCGGCCGCCAAGCCCGCCGATGGCGACAAGGCCAAGCCGGAAGGCGCAGCCCCGGCTCCGGTCGCTGTGGCCTCCACCGGTCCGCTCAAGGTTTCGCTCTCCGGTACCCCGGTCAAGTACGAACACCACGA
>Ga0307414_10000328_pt1 | contig 27172 bp, 26 predicted proteins | sample DK1Ometagenome_FD_203804 | JGI IMG/M metagenome (GOLD analysis project Ga0307414, IMG submission 203804) | Maize rhizosphere microbial communities from greenhouse at UC Davis, California, United States - DK15-O-3 | ecosystem: Host-associated > Plants > Roots > Rhizosphere > Soil | place: USA... | reverse complement strand
ATCGTGCGATGCCCCCGGGCAACACTATGCCGCCGCACACCGTCATAATCGGTCTCGCCCTCGGGCACCGCATCCATCGAGTGGACATAGGCGAAATGCGCGACATCGACGCCATTTTCGGCAATCTCCTGGGGGTTGCTCGCAAAACGCCATTCGCGCTTGATCGGCTCGGCCCATTCGGGATTGGTGAATTCGGGATAGTCGATCACGTCGAACGTCGGGGCGATATCGTCGGGATGATACCAGGCCCAGATGACACCGCTTTTTTCAACGACGGGATAGGACTGCGCAAGCGCTTCACGCTTCGCCCGGGGCGGAAAAGCCTTGGCGTAGGGAATGCTGCTGCAAAAACCGTTGGGCCGGAACGCCCAGTGATGAAAGGGACAGCGAATACTATCGCCCTCGACCGTTCCACCATGTCCCAGATGCGCGCCAAGATGCGGACAATAGGCATCGAGTAGGCCTGCCTCGCCCTGCTCATTGCGGAACAGGACCAGATCCCGACCAAAGTAGCGGACCGACCGGACATCGCCGATCGCGAGATCCGAGCCATAGCCTATTCCGAACCACCCGTGGGGAATGGGCATTGGAAAGCGTTCGACCTTTGACAACGGCAGTCTCCCAGTTCACGCCATCATTGAGCGATGGGCTTTGTCCGGGAAGTGTATCGTCTGTTCGCCAAGAGGTAAGATCAAAATCGCGCACAGTTTGTGTCTGCTCGCGAACAATCGCTAAATTCGGGTCCGTCTTCTAATAGCGCGCGACCAGCGACGCCGCCATCGAGGGACGGATTTTCGTGCGCCCCGTCTTGCGCACAAGATAATCGATGAAGGCGCGCGTCGCGACCGACATGATGCCCGGCGAATAGACGACCCAGCATTCGCGATCATAGAAGGACCATTCCTCCTCCAGCGCGATCATCCTTCCTTCGGCCAGATCCTGGCGGACGACCATGACGGGCAGACTGGCGATGCCCAGCCCCTTTCGCGCCGCGCTGCGCAAAGCGATGCCGCTGTTGCTGGCCCATTTCGGCTGGACCCGGACACAGATATCGCCGTTGAAATTGATCGACCCGCTGCGGTCGGTCAGGCAATCATGTTCCAGCAAGTCTTCGGGCGCTTTCGGCCAGCCATGCTCTGCGACATAGGCAGGCGTCGCACACAGGCAATAGGCCAGATAGCCAAAGGTGCGGGCACGCAGATTGGAATTGGGCAACGCGCCATAGCGGATGACGATGTCAAAGCTTTCTTGGACAATCTCATTTTCGTTCAGATAGGCGATCGGCTCGATCATGATCCCGGGATGCTCGGCGCTGAACTCGGCGAGCAGTCCCGACATATAATCCGAACCGAAAATGTCGCTGAGCCCGATGCGCAGCCGGCCCACGGGCTGGGTGCTATAGAGGCCGACCTGTTTTTCGACTTCGCTCAACCGTTGCTGCAGTTGCGCGCATTCGCGGTGAAAGCTTTCGCCCGCGCCCGTCAGCGAAAGGCGGCGGGTGGTGCGGACGAGCAGCTGGACGCCCAGCCGCTCTTCCAGCTCATGAACCGTCTTGCTGATATAGGATTTCGAAAGGCCGAGCCGATCGCCCGCAGCCGTAAAACTGCCCTGATCAACAACCGCCAGAAATTCCTCAATCCCGCGCCAACTCGACATCAATCCACCTTAAAGGACCGGATGCTATCAGCCCATTGCCCGAATGCAAACGCCTATAGCGGCAGAAGCCCCCTCCTTGAAAAGGAGGAGGCTTCCAGGGTGCGCCCATCCGGATCGGCGGGCGCCGGTCGTGTTCCTATTCGGCCGCTTGCTTGACGAACAATTCGCGGCGCGGGCCGATTTCGCCGGCAATTTTCCAAAGCGCATCGGCATCAACATCATAAACGTCGAGCGCGTTGATGCCAAGCATCGCCTGGATATCGTCATCGGGCAAACCTCCAAGGCTCGCCGACATTTTCTCGAAAGTGTGCGGCCAGGTTCCCTCGGGATGCGGATAGTCGGTGCCCCACAGGATGCGATCGACGCCGATGTCATAATAGGCCTGCGTCGTTTCCTCATCGGGCAACGCCGAACAGCCGACCCAGATGTTGCGCTGGAAATACTCGCTCGGTTTCATGCTCATATTGGCATAATAATCGCCAAGCTTTCCGCTCGTATGCTTGGCCGAAGCGCGGACATCCATCAGCTGCATCACCCACGGGAACCAGAATTCGCCGCCCGCCTCGGTGAAGCAGACCTTCAACTTCGGATATTCTTCGAAAACGCCGCCAAAGGTCATCGCCCACAGCGGCCGCGTCATCCAGAAGGCGAACTCGCACAGGAAGGTGCCGATCCAGCCGGGCTGCGTGGTGTCATAGGCGGGCGCCGCGCCCGAGTGGAAATGAAGCGGCATGTTCATTTCTTCGAGCATCGCCCAGATGCGGTGATATTTGGTGTGGTTATACAGGTCGAACCCGTCGGTCAGCGCGGGGAAGAAGACACCCTTCAGGCCGTGACGCTTCGCCCACTCAATTTCTTTCGCGGTTTCGTCGATGTCATAGAGCGCCGGAATGACCGCCAACCCGATACGGCGGTGCGGATCGTCCTGACAGAATTCGGCCAGCCAGCGATTGTGCGCGCGCGCGCCCGCCCATTGCAGTTCGGCCCGCGCGGCCGACGGACGGAGGCCAATGTCGGCGCCAAAGGGCGGCGCATTGCGTTCGGTGATCCCGTCGGGAAACAGGACTTCGGCAGCGACGCCGTCGCCGTCGAGCACGCGATTGCGGATCGTGCCGTCCCACGCGCCCTCCAGCCCGTCGCCGACGCGCGAACGCCACTTGTTGTTGAAGTCGTCGATCAGAAAGCGCTTTTCATGCTCCTCGCGCGCCTTGATCTCCAGCTCGACCGTCTCGTCGAACTGCTGGTGATATTTCGATTCCAGATAGCCGCGATATTTTTCGGGGGGCAGACCGACATGACCGTCCGACGAAATGACAAGATAACGATCCACACTCTCTCTCCAGTTTCTAATATAGTGCGCGGGCTGATGGCCGTGCACGCCATGGTCAGACATTATGCTCTTCATCCGCCGGATAAAGCGGGTCGGGGCGAACGATCTATCGCTCGTTGTGGACAATATGCCGGGCCAGCACCGGCAGGAGATGGCTGAGCAACAGCGCAAATCCGATCATTGCGGCGATCGCGAACGGTGCCGGGCGCCACCATTGATAGGCGGCGGAGGCGAGGACCGGCGGCAAGGTGATGGATGCCCCGGCGATAAAAGTGATCGCAGAGGCGATCGCGACCTGATCCCCGCTCGACCCCGCAAGCGACGCCGCTGCGCTGAACCCGGGACGCGCGAGGCCATAGCCGAAGCTCGCGAGAATAAAGCCGAGGGCGGCTACGTTTACCCCGCCACCAGCTATGGCCAGAAGATTGCCGGCAAAGGCAAATCCGGTGCCGATCCGCATCATCGACAGCGGCGAAGGCGAAAACAGCCGGACGAAACCCCATTGGCCAAGCAGCGCGGCGACCGCAGCCGCGGTCATCGCGATGCCGATCATCCGCTGCGCCGCCATCGGGTCGTCGGCCATGCGGTCGATGATCACGAAACCGATGGTATAAAGATTGATCGCCTGCGCCGAGCAGAGCAGCAGCCCGAAGCTCAGATAATGGCCGATCCCCTGCCGACGCCAGACCTGGGCGAGCGATATTTGCGGCGCGCCGCCGGCGACCGGCGCCACTGCACGTGCCGCGCGAGGAAGGAAGATATAGGCTCCCCCCAAGGCGATAGCGCCGAATATCGCAAAGCCCAGCATTGGCCCGAGCGGCCCCAGCGGCTCGACGATCATCGCGGGCGCGATAGCGGGTCCGACGATGGTGCCAAGGCTGAGCGCGCCGGCCAGCGTCGTGATCGACCGCGTCCGGGCGGCGCCGGCCGTCTGCGCCGCGATCAGCGCCTGCGTCGCGGTCGCCGCTGCCGAACCGAGAAGGCCATAGGTCGACCGCAAGATCGAAAAGAGCAGGAAGGCTGCGAAAGGCGTGAGCAGCCCCAGCAGGCCGAGCTCTACCGACAGCGCGCAGCCGCCCATCGAAACGACGAAACCGACCAACCCCGCGCGAATATAGCGGTTCGGCCCCTTGCGTTCGATCCGCGAAACCCAGAAGGGCGCGCTGATCGCCCAGGTCAGCGCCGAAAGCGAAAAAATGCCCGCCACCAGAAAATCGGGAATGTGCAACAGCCGGCCGATCGTCGGCATCACCGACACCAGCCCGATATTGCCAATCGCGGTGAGGAAGGTCACTGCCCCCAGAAAGGGCAGGACCCACCGCGACCCGGTGCGCGGCGGGTCCAATACCACAGACATATAGGCTACGCCGCGATCAGAAGCGGACGCGAACTTCGCCGCCGAAACTACGCGGATCGCCATATTGGCCGAGCGTGAGGACGCCAAGGTTGATCGCGCTGACCAGATATTCCTTATCGGTCAGATTTTTGCCCCACGCCGCGACCTCGAGCGTCGTGCCCCCGCCCAGTTCGATCTGGGTGAGTGCAATGCGCCCGTCGAGCAAACCGTAGGATGGCATTTTGGAAAGCGTATCTGGCGTGATCGACGAGAACTGGCTGCTGCGCCAGCTATAGTTCAGGCTCGCCTCCAGTCGTCCGACACCCGCATCATGGCGATAAAGCGCGCCGATCTGGTAATTCCACTTGGGCACGCGCGAGAGCACATAGGTTTTGGTGACGTCGGTGCCGTCGGGAAGGATGAAATCGGTGTAGCGCGCATCGACATAGCCGCCGCCGAAGTTGAAGCTCAGTCCTTCGACGGGCCGCAGCGTCCCCTCGACCTCGACGCCCGTGAACTTCGCCTTGCCTGCGTTGATGATATTGGTGGTCACCAGCGCGGGGACGAGCACACCAGCCTGAAAATCCTTGTAGATAGAATGGTAAACGGAGGCATTCAGGTTCAGCAGATTTCCGAACCCGCCATATTTCATACCCAGTTCGAACGACGTCAGCTTTTCCGGATTATAGGAGGTCATGAAGGCCGCGTTGGTCGCGGCGGTATCGTTGATGCCCCCGCTCTTGAAGCCCGTCGCGACACGCCCGTAGACCGAGAAATCGGGCTGGAATTTATAGAGAATGTTGAATTCGGGATTGAACCGTTTCCACACGCCGGAATTCTCGAGCGGGGTGAGGTCGGTGTAACCGATCCCGCCCGCCCCCGGCCGCGCGCCGGCCGCCGGCTGTCCGCTGCGGGTGATCGGATTGCCGTTCGCATCGCGCAGGAACACGCCCGAACCCGGTGCCGCCGGATTGGTACGATAGGCCGAATTGGACAGCAACAGCTCATAGGCATTTTTGGACTCGCGCGTGTAGCGAAGCCCGACCGAAGCCGTCAGCCTCTCGTCGAGCGCCTGCGGCGTCCAAGCAAGCTGGCCATAGCCCGCATAGGATTTCGAATGACCGCCGCGCTCACTGATGTCGAACGCATTGCCGCCGAACTGGAAGTTCCAGCGCGGGTTGTACACGTCATAATCATCGTCGAGATAGAAGGCGCCGAGCGTATATTTGAAGTCGCCGACAGTCCCGATCGCCTGGAATTCCTGCGTGAACTGCTTGTAATTATTGTCGAGAACGATGCGCAGCAGGTCGAGCGGGCTGCCGTCGAAATCGCTCGCCGACCGGGTCATCGCGGTCCGCCGCGCGGTGATCGACTTGAGCGTGAGGTCGCCGATACCCGGCTGCCATTCGAGCGTCAGCGCATGTCCGGTCGTGCGATAGTCGCTGCGCAGCGCGCTTTGCGCCCCGATCTCGCGCGTCCGCCCGGTGACGACATAGGGCGCCATCAGCGCGTTGACGAACGCGGTCGCCCCCGAACCCGTGACCGCCGTGGCGGCAAGCTGGTTCGGCGTGCCCTTGCTGTCCGAAATATCATAGCTGTAGAGCGCACTGAAGCTGCTCGACGGACGCCACAGCAGGTCAGCGCGCGCCGCCCACAGCTCTTCCTCGCCGAAATTATCCTTGCGCAGGCTGTTGCGATAATAGCCGCCGTCGAGCTTGGTGATCAGCCCCACCTTGGCGCTGAAACCCGCCACTTCGGGAAGATCGACCGAGATCCGCTGGTTGAACTGTCCCCAGCTTCCGGCGCCCGCCAGATACTGACCGCCGAATTCGCCGCTGGGCTTGCGCGTGATCAGGTTGACCGCGCCGCCGATCGTATTCTTGCCGTACAAGGTGCCCTGCGGTCCGCGCAAGACTTCGACGCGCTCCAGATCGACGGTGTCGAAGGCCGCCCCGGTCGATTTCCCGATCGGCACGCCGTCGATGTAAAGGCCCACCGGCTGATCGCGGGCAAGGCTGGTATCGGCCGACGGAGACAGACCGCGAATGGTGATGAGCGGGCCGAAGCTGTTGCCGATCGTTTCGTTGATCTGGATGTTGGGAACGATCGTCGAGATATCGGATACGCTCCGGACCTGCGCACGGTCGATCGCCGCACTGCTCACCGCCGAAACCGAAATCGGCACATCGACCAGCCGTTCTTCACGGCGCTGCGCGGTAACGACGATCTCGCCTTCGCTCAGTCCCGCACCCTTGTCATCCGCCTCCTGCGCGAATGCCAACGACGAGTTTAACGCAGTCGTGACCATGACCGCCGCGAACGCGGCTTTCCGAAATGCCATAATTCCTCCCTTCCCACAGCGGCCGGTTTCGGCCGCCAATCTCCGGGCTTCTCCATATGTGGCCCGGTAACTGCGCCTGAGGATAACCAACGCGCCACATCGGTAAAGCGCGCGCTGGTGACCACACTGTTCACTCTGGTGGCGAATAGCGTTCTGACCGCGTGGCAATTTCCGGACCTCCACGACCGACGACTGGACCCGCCCGGTCGGACCGGACAGCCCTCAAACGGGAAGCGCCGTCGTATATTTCGTGGTCGAAAGTGCGAAATGAGACGAAGCGCCGCCCACCGAAGGATGTTCGAGGAGCGTGCGCATCAGGAAACGCTCATAATCGCTGACATCGGCGACCACGATACGAAGCAAATAGTCCCAGTCGCCCGACATCGAAAAACATTCGATGATCTCCGCCCGTGTCTGCACAAAGGTCTCGAATGCCGTTCGGACATCGCGCGCATGGCTGCGAACGCGAATGTTGCAGATCACCGTGACCCCGCGTCCGATCCGCTCGGGATCGACCAGCCGCACCGCCCCCTTCAAGATGCCCGCGGCCTCGAGCGCCCTGATCCGCCGCCAGCAAGACGCCGCCGACGATCCCACCCGCTCGGCGATATCCTGATTGCTCAGCGATGCATCGGCCTGAAGCACCTCGACGATTCGGCGGTCGAGCGGCTCCATTTGAAACATATCCTTCGAATTTTCCTTCATTCAGCCGATCCTGTTTCGAAATTTTGCCAAATCATGCCGAATATGAAACGCAATACCGGCGATGTTGTGCGATTCTATATCAATGACGAAGGATATAACAGCCCGCCCGGCCAACGCCGCCGAAGACTGGACGATTCCGCAGGACTGGGCGAGCTACAGCGCGGCCGAGCATCATATGTGGGACCATCTCTTCGCGCGCCAGGCCGCCATGTTACCGGGCCGCGTTGTTCCCGAATTCATGGCCGGCCTCGACATGCTGCGGATGACAAAGCCCGGCATCCCCGATTTCGACGAGCTTTCCGAACGGCTGATGAAGGCAACGGGGTGGCAGGTCGTGGCGGTTCCCGGCCTTGTGCCCGACCGCGTCTTCTTCGAGCATCTCGCCAATCGCCGTTTCGTCGCCGGTCGCTTCATCCGCACGCCCGAACAGATCGACTATCTGCAAGAGCCCGACATTTTTCATGACGTCTTCGGCCATGTCCCGTTGCTCGCCCACCCCGCCTTCGCCGACTATATGCGGGCGTATGGCGAGGGGGGCCTGCGCGCCGACGGCATGGGTGCGATCGACCGGCTTGCCCGCCTTTACTGGTATACGGTCGAATTCGGCCTCATCCGTCAGAACGATGGGCTGAAACTCTATGGCGCAGGGATCGTCTCTTCCTATGGCGAATCGGTCTTTGCGCTCGACGATGCTTCGCCCAACCGCATCGGCTTCGATCTCCGGCGCCTGATGCGGACGCGGTACCGTATCGACGATTATCAGCAGAGCTATTTCGTCATCGACAGTTTCGAGGATCTCCTGCGTCAGACCGTGGAGACGGATTTCGCTCCGCTCTACGCCGAACTTAACGGCAGCGAGGGTCTGGACGTCGACACGATTCTGCCGTCCGATCGTCTCTATCATCGCGGCACGCAGGATTATGCGCGCGCAAAGGCGGGCGCAGTATGAACAAAGTGCGGGAGCCCGGCGCCGAAGCGCCCCTGCCGCTCGCCTCGCTCGCGGCCCAGCCGGCCGATGCCTTGCTCGGCCTGATCGCGCTCTACCGTGCCGACAAGCGCCCGGACAAGATCGACCTCGGCGTTGGCGTATTCCGCAACGATCACGGACAGACCCCCGTCATGCGCGCCGTGAAGGCCGCCGAAGCACAGCTCATCGAGACGCAGACGAGCAAATCCTATCTCGGCGCCGAAGGCGATGCGCTTTACACCGACCTGCTGGCCCGGATCGTGTTCGGCGACCAGGATGCAGGTGCACGCATGACCGGCGTACAAACCCCGGGAGGGACGGGCGCCCTGCGCCTCGGGGCCGAGCTTCTCGCCCGCGCAAATCCCGATGCGCAGCTTTGGCTGGGCGCCCCGACATGGCCAAACCATGCCCCGATCTTTGCCGAGGCAGGATTGAAGACACGCAACCACCGCTTTTACGATCAGGGATCGGCCGGCATTGATTTTGCCGCAATGCTGGACGACCTCGATCAGGCGCGCGCCGGCGATGTGCTGTTGCTGCACGGTTGTTGCCATAATCCCACCGGCGCCTCGCTCAGTCCCGAGCAATGGGCCGCGATCGCCGATCTTTGCGAAACGCGAGGCCTCATTCCGTTCATAGATCTTGCCTATCAGGGGCTGGGCGACGGCTTGTCGGACGACGCCGCTGCGACGCGGATGATCTTCTCGCGGCTTCCGACCGCGATCATCGCCTATAGCTGTGACAAGAATTTCGGCCTCTATCGCGAGCGCGTCGGCGCCCTCTGGGTACAGTCCGCGAATAGCGCGATCACCGAACGCATTCGCATGAACATGCTTTCGCTGGCGCGCAGCCTCTGGTCGATGCCGCCCGATCATGGCGCGGCGGTGGTTCGCACGATCCTCGAACAAAGCGCGTTGCGGGCGGACTGGGAAGCCGAACTGACCGCCATGCGGACACGATTGAACGATCTTCGGCAACTGGTTGCAAAAGCGCATCCGCGCCTGTCCGCTATTGCGCATCAGCGCGGCATGTTTGCCATGCTCCCCCTTGCCCCGGCGGCGGTCGCGGCACTGCGCGACGATCATGCCATCTATATGGCGGGCAACGGCCGCATCAACATCGCCGGGCTTCGCGCCGAGACGGTTCCCCTCTTCGCACGCGCGCTGCGGCCCCATCTCGATTGAAAACCATGACCGCGCGGAGCCCCTCCGCGCGGCCGCCACATGCAGGGTCGCCCGGAACGTCCCGACCTCCCATATGTGGCGACATTCCAGAGGATAGCCGCATGTGGTGGCACACCGACGAGACGCACGATCCCGCCCGGACCAGTTGGGTTGCAACCGCCAACGGGCACAGGGACTTTCCCATCCAGAATCTGCCTTATGGCATTTTCTCGTCTGCGGGCGGCGATCCCCGGCCCGGGGTTGCGATCGGCGATTCCATTCTCGACCTGCGCGCCTGTTCCGATGCAGGCCTCCTGCCGCAACCATCCGCCGACGCCTGCCGCGCCGCGACGCTCAACGCGATCATGGCGCTCCCTCCCGCCGACCGCCGCGCACTGCGGTCGCGTCTTGGCCAGATGCTATCGGATACGCTTGCCGGGCAAGAGCTTGGCTCCCTGCTCCACGAGGCCGCAGCCTGCACCATGCACCTTCCGGCGGCGATCGGCGATTACACCGACTTTTATGTCGGCATCCATCATGCGCAGAATGTCGGCCGCCAGTTTCGACCCGACAGCCCCCTGCTTCCCAACTATAAATATGTGCCGATAGGCTATCATGGTCGCGCCTCGTCCGTTCGCCCCTCGGGCGAAGCCGTTATCCGCCCGTCCGGCCAGCGAAAATCGCCGGACGCCGATGCACCCGTTTTCGGCCCCACACAAAAACTCGACTATGAACTCGAGCTTGGCGTCTGGATCGGCGAAGGAAATGCGCTCGGCACGCCGATTGCAATTGGCGACGCGGCGCGGCACATCGCGGGCATTTCGCTGTTCAACGATTGGTCGGCGCGCGACTTTCAGGCTTGGGAATATCAGCCGCTGGGCCCGTTCCTCGCCAAGAATTTCCATTCGACGGTTTCGCCCTGGGTCATCACGACCGAAGCCCTCGCCCCGTTCCGTATCGCCCAGCCGCCCCGGCCGACCGGCGACCCCGCGCCCTTGCCCTATCTGTGGGACGCCGACGATCAGGCGCATGGCGCCTTGGGAATCACGCTGGAGGTCTTCCTGCTGACAGCGAAAATGCGCGATGCCGATGAAACGCCCCATCGCCTGAGCAGCGGCCCGGCGACCAGCATGTATTGGACGATCGCCCAGATCGTCGCGCATCACGCATCGAACGGGTGCGACCTCAACTCCGGCGACTTGCTCGGCACCGGCACCATTTCGGCCCCCGATCGCGGCGGCTTCGGCAGCTTGCTCGAACTCACCACGGGCGGGACCGATCCGATCATTTTGCCCAATGGCGAACGGCGCGGCTTTCTGGAGGATGGCGACGAAGTCATCATGCGCGCGGCCGCCGTGGCAGACGGCTTTGTTCCGATCGGCCTCGGCGAATGCCGCGCGATCGTGCGCCCCGCCAGATCGTGACAAATCCATCCCATCACCCAACGTCCGATCCCCGGTAAGCCTCGGCGGGCCGACGGTTGCGCCGACGCCCTATTGTTTGAGCATATCGAGAGCGACGTCGGTGATCATGTCTTCCTGCCCGCCGACCATTTTGCGGCGACCGAGTTCGACGAGGATGGCGCGGGTGTCGAGGCCGTGTTCGGCGGCGGCTTTCTCGGCGTGTCGCAGAAAGCTGGAGTAGACGCCGGCGTAGCCCAGCGTCAGCGTCTCGCGGTCGACGCGCACCGGGCGGTCCTGCAGCGGGCGGACCAGTTCCTCGGCAGCGTCCATCAGCGCGAACAGGTCGCAGCCATGGTTCCAGCCGTGCACGTCCGCCGCGGCGATGAACACTTCCAGCGGGGCATTGCCTGCCCCTGCCCCCATGCCGGCAAGGCTGGCGTCGACGCGCACCGCGCCATTCTGGACCGCGACGATGCTGTTCGCGACGCCGAGGCTGAGATTGTGGTGCGCGTGGACCCCGCGCTGCGTTTCGGGTTTCAGCACCCGGTCGTACGCCTTCAGCCGCGCCGCATATTGATCCATCGTCATCGCACCGCCGCTGTCGGTGACATAAACGCAGTGCGCGCCATAATCCTCCATCAGCTTCGCCTGCTCCGCGAGCGCGTCGCGCCCGGACATATGGCTCATCATCAGAAAGCCCGAGACGTCCATGCCAAGGTTGCGCGCCGCCTCGATATGCTGCTTCGATACATCCGCCTCGGTACAATGCGTCGCGATCCGCACCGACCGCACGCCCAGATCATAAGCGCGCTTCAGATCATGCACCGTCCCGATGCCGGGAAGCAGCAGCGTGGTAAGGACGCTATGTTCGAGCACCTCGGCCACTGCGCCGATCCACTCCCAGTCGGTGTGTGCACCGAAGCCATAGTTGAAGCTCGATCCCTGAAGCCCGTCGCCATGCGCGACCTCGATCGCATCGACCTTGGCGCGGTCGAGCGCCTTGGCGATCGCCTTCACATGGTCGAGCCCATATTGATGGCGGATCGCGTGCATCCCGTCGCGCAGCGTGACGTCCTGGATATAGAGTTTGGTGGTCGTGGGATCGAAGCTCATGCCGCCATCCTTTCCGCAATCTTCTCGGCGGTCTTCAGCGCCGCCGAAGTCATGATGTCGAGATTGCCGGCATAGGCGGGCAGATAATGCGCCGCCCCCTCGACCTCGAGGAAGACGCTGACCTTCAGGCCCATGAAGCTGCCGCCCATTTCGGGAATGGTGAGCGGCCCATTGCTGCCGATGCTTTCGAACTGCACCGCCTGTTTGAGCCGATAGCCCGGAACATAGCTCTGAACCTCGGCCACCATCGCCTCGACCGACTGGCGGATCGCCTCGCGGTCGCCATCGTCGCAGAGGCAATAGACGGTATCGCGCATGATCAGCGGCGGTTCGGCGGGGTTGAGGACGATGATCGCCTTGCCGCGCGTCGCGCCGCCGACCTGCACGATCGCCTGACTGGTCGTCTCGGTGAACTCGTCGATATTGGCGCGCGTGCCCGGGCCCGCGCTCTTCGAAGCGATCGAGGCGACGATCTCGCCATAATGCACCTTGGCGACACGGTTCACCGCCGCAACGATCGGGATCGTCGCCTGCCCGCCGCAGGTCACCATATTGACGTTCGGCGCGTCCAGATGGGCGTCGCCATTGACCGGCGGGATGACATAGGGCCCGATCGCCGCCGGGGTCAGGTCGACGACGCGCTTGCCATGACCGATCAGCACCTCGCTGTGGCGCTTGTGCGCGCCCGCCGAGGTTGCATCGAAGACGATGCCGATATCGGCAAAGCCCGGCATCGCAACGAGACCGTCGAGGCCCTCTGCGGTGACCGGAACACCCAGCCGCTGCGCGCGCTTGAGCCCGTCGCTCTCGGGATCGATACCGACGAAAGCGCCCATCTCCAGCACCTCCGACAATCGCATCACCTTGATCATCAGATCGGTGCCGATATTGCCCGATCCGATGATCGCCACTCTGGTCTTCGCCATCATTCTACGCCTTGTATGTAAAGCTGCAGGTGCCGATGCCCGCGATGCGCGCCTCGACCTGATCGCCCGGCGCCAGCGCGACCATCGGTCCCAGCGCACCCGCGAGCAGGATATCGCCCGCCTTCAAAGGCTCGCCGCGCGCCGCCAGCGTCTGCGCCAGCCACGCCGCCGCGTTGAGCGGATTGCCGAGCGCCGCCGCGCCGACCCCGGTCGAGACGACCGCGCCATTGAAGAGCATCTCCATCGCCGCGCCTTCGAGGTCGAGCCCCGCGAGCGGCAGCCCCGTATCGGCCAGCACGAAGAAGGCCGTCGAGCCATTGTCGGCGACCGTATCGGCAAAGCTGATCTTCCAGTCGGCGATGCGGCTGTCGACGATCTCGATCGCGGCGTGCACCGACGCCACCGCGGCTGCGACCTGCTCGACACCTGTGTCGGCATCGGGAAGATCCGCGCCTAGGATAAAAGCGATCTCGGCCTCCGCCTTCGGCTGGATCGTCCGCGCCGGATCGAGCCTTCCGCCGTCCGCCACGCGCATGTCGTCGAACAGCACGCCAAAGTCAGGCTGATCGACACCCAGCTGGACCTGCACCGCCTTCGCCGTCAGCCCGGCCTTGCGCCCGACAATCCGCCGACCCTGCGCTTCCCAATAGCGCGTGTTGATCGTCTGCACCGCATAGGCACCCTCGACATCCGTCGCCTCCAGAACATCGCGTAGCGGCAGAACCGCCCCGACCGAATAGGCATCCCGCAACCGACGCGCCGCTGATTCATAAGCAGTCGTCATCGCCTCACTCCCCGGCCGGCGGGGCGGATTTGCCCGGGTGAACCGTTCCGCAACCACCGCAGGTACGCAGCTCCTTGCTGGCATAAAAGGCCGCAAACAGCGGCGGCAGATCTCGCACGATGCTTTTGAGCTGCACCTCGACGCGGTGGACGATGGCGCCGCATCCGTCGCAATACCATTGAAACGCATCGATCAGCCCATCGGGCCGCTTGCGCTCGATCACCAGCCCAACGCTGCCCGCAACAGGCCGCTGCGGCGAGTGCGGGACGTTCGGCGGCAGCAGGAAAATGTCGCCCTCGCGGATCGGCATGTCCTTCGGCCCCTCATCGGTCCACAACCGCAAATTCATGTCGCCTTCGAGCTGGTAGAAAAACTCCTCCAGCGGATCGACATGATAGTCGCTGCGCTGGTTGGGTCCGCCAACGACGGTGACGATGAAATCGGCATCCTCCCAGATTTGCGCATTGCCCACCGGGGGCTTCAGCACGTCGCGATGCTCCGCGATCCACTCGCGAAAATTAAAGGGCAATCCATAGGTCAGCATCGGCGCTATCCTCTCTCAATTATTGTCGGCGCGCGGGATGAAGGCGGTCGCCTTGATCTCGATCAGCAGGTGCGGGTGGGGAAGCTGGTGAACCGCGACGGTCGTCCGCGCCGGCCCCGCTTCGTCAAAATATTCGGCGTAAACCGCGTTATAGACGCCAAAATCATTCATGTTGACGAGAAAGCTCGTCACATCGACGACATCGGCAAGCGACCCGCCCGCATCGGCGAGGATCGCGGCAATATTCTCGATCACCGCGCGCGTTTGTTCGCCGATATCGAGGCTGACCGTGCCAAATTCATCGGCCGAGGCGCCCGCGAAACTATTGTCGGCCCGCCGCGAACTCGTGCCCGATACGAAGACGAAATCGCCCGCACGGCGATAGTGCGGAAAGCGGCCGCGCGGGCGCGCTTTCCCGGGGATCACGCGTCCCTCCCCGCTCATGCCGCACCGCCTTCGATCGTAAAGCCGACGCGGCCCAAATGCCCCGCGTCGAGCGACACGGCACGCGCATCGCCGATCGCCGCCGCCGCAGTCGCGCCGCCCAGCATCACCGTCCAGCCCGGCTGAAGCACCAGCCCCGCCGTCCCCGCCAGCCGCGCTGCGGCGACGAGCGAGCGGATCGGATCGCCGAGGATCGCGGCGCTCGACCCGGTTTCGGCAATCGCATCATCGACGCGCATCGTCATCGCGACATCGCCGACATCGGTATCGGCGGCCAGCCACGGCCCGACGACAAAGGCCGAGGAAGAGGCGTTGTCGGCGATCACATCGCCCAGCGCAAAGCGGAAATTCTCGTACCGGCTATCGATGATCTCGAGCGCCGCGGCGACGGCATCGACCGCCGCCAGCGCTTCCTCGCGCGTCACCTCGCCCGTCAACGGGGCCTTCAACCGCACCGCGACCTCGGGCTCGACACGCGGATGGATAAAGCGCGCGCGGTCGAGAGTACCGCCGTTCGGCACGACCATGTCGGACGTCAACCGCCCCCATATCTGGTCCTTCAGCCCCATCTGCGCCATCTTCGCTTCGCTGGTAAAGCCCATCTTGACCCCGACCAGCGCCGCACCGCGCGCCAGCCGGTGATCGATCGCGGCGCGCTGGATGGCATAGGCATCGGCGAGCGACAACTCGCCCTGCTCTCCCGTGATTTGCGGGATCGCCCGCGCAGCGCGCGCGGCGTCGTCGAGCCTTGCGGCGATTGCACTAATGTCGGCCATGTCGCCTCTTTCCTACAGTTTTACACAGATATTGGTCGGCTCCGAATAGAAACCCAGCGAATGTTCGCCGCCCTCGCGTCCGATGCCCGACAATTTCATCCCGCCGAACGGCGTGCGCAGGTCGCGCAGGAACCATTCATTGACCCAGACGATGCCCGTTTCCATCTGCGCCGCGACGCGGTGCGCCCGCCCCACGTCGCGCGTCCAGATCGCCGCAGCAAGGCCATATGCGCTGTCGTTCGCCATTTCGATCACCTCATCCTCGCGGTCGAAGGGGGCGATATGACAGACGGGTCCGAAAATCTCTTCGCGCACGCAGCGCGCATCTTCGCCAAGGCCGGTCAGGATCGTCGGCTGAACGAAGGCCCCCTTGTCGAGCGCACCGCCAAATTCGGGCACCCCGCCGCCGGTCACCACCGTCGCACCTTCTTCGCGCGCCAGAGCATAATATCCCAACACCTTCTCGCGATGGCCGTGCGAGATCAGCGGCCCCATATCGGCGCCCGACCAGGGATCGCCGATGGTCAGCGCCTCGGCGCGCTCGGCGAGCGCCGCGACGAAGCGGTCGAAGATCGGCCGCTCGACATAGACGCGCTCGGTACACAGGCACACCTGCCCGCAGTTGGAAAAGACCGAACGCACCGTTCCCGCCACCGCCTCGTCGAAATCGCAATCGGCGAACACCAGCGCGGCATTTTTGCCGCCAAGCTCGAATGACACCGGCTTCACCCCCGCCGCAGCGACGCGCATGATCGCCCCTCCGGTCGCGGACTCACCGGTAAAGGTGATCGCGTCGATATCGGGGTTGGCGGTCAGCCATTCGCCGGTGGAATCCGCGCCGAAACCATGAACCAGATTGAACACGCCCGGCGCCACCCCCGCTTCGTCCATGACCTCGGCGAGCAAGGTCGCGGTCGATGGCGTTTCCTCGCTGGGTTTCACGACGACGACATTGCCGCACGCAAGCGCGGGCGCGACCTTCCACGTCATCAGCAACAGCGGCAGGTTCCAAGGAGAGATGATCGCGACGACACCCAGCGGGCGCGCGACGGCGTAATTGATCGCGCTGCGCCCGTCGGGCAGATCGGTGCGGAAACTCGGCATCGCGCGCGCCTCGGCCAGCGCGGCAAAAGTCCGGAAATTCGCGGCGCCGCGCGGAATATCGATCGTGCGCGCCTGATGCAGCGACTTGCCCGTATCGGCGATCTCGGCCGCCGCAAAATCGTCGAAGCGCGCCTCGATCCCTTCGGCGACGCGGACGAGCAGCTTGCACCGCTCGGCCTGCGACATCTTGCCCCACGGTCCCTTCAGCGCACGCCGCCCCGCCGCGACTGCCCGGTCGACGAGCGCGCGGTCGGCGAGCGACACGCGCGCCGCAACCTCGCCCGTCACCGGGTTCACATTGTCGAAATGCGCGCCCGTTGCGGCGAATGCGCCATCGACATAATTCCGGATTTCGCGCGCAGCGAAAGGATAGCTGGTCGTCGTCATGCGTCGTCCCCGACCTTTACATATCCCGCCGTATTGCTGTGCACCGCCCCGCCCTTGCCGACATGGCCGGCCATCTGGAGCAGCGAAAGCAGCGTATCGTTGAACTGGACCGGCGCCTCGAGGAAGGCCGAATGGCCCACCTCATTGACCTCGACGAGGAACGATCCCGCGACGTCAGCCTGAACGATCCGCACCGCGTCGATCGGGAAAATCACATCGTCGACCCCGCAAAGGAAAAGGATTGGAAAGCCTTTTCCTCCAAGCTCGGCGGCGGGTCGCGCCTCGAAACGGCCCGTCAGGCTATGGCGATCGACCGCGTTGAAGCTCGCGATCTGCGAATAGAGCATCGCGAGTTCGCGCGGCGCGCTGGCGCCCAGCACCCGCTCGATCTGGTCCAGTCCTCCCGCCTCCATGCGCGCCGCATCCATGATCGCCTTCACCGCATCATTTTCGGTTATGCCGTGCAGGCTGTCGCAGATGGCGAGCGCCGCGACCCGTTCGGGCGCGCGATGCGCAAAACCGATACATGTCCCCGCGCCCATCGACTGGCCGACCAGCGCGACCTTAGCCTCGCCCAAATGGTCGAGCAGCGCCGCCAGATCATCGACAAAGGCATCGCGCCCGCGCCCGTCGAGGTCGCGCGACAGGCCGAAGCCGCGATGATCGAACAATATGACACGGTTCGACCGCGCCAGCGCATCGATCTGGCGATACCAGATGGCGTGATTGCCCCCGATCCCGTGCGCCAACACCACCGCCGGTCCCTGACCGTGCGACTGATAATAGATTTCGGCGCCTTCGGTCGCCGCGACCCCGCTTTCCATCATGCCACTCCCATTAATTTGCTGAGCCGGACGACATAGTCGCCGAATGCCGGATCCTCGCGCGTGACGCTGGGGTCGCGCGGGCGCGGCAGGTCGATGCGGACATCCTCGACGATCGTCCCGGGTCGCTCCGACATCACCAGCACCCGGTCGGACAGCAGCACCGCTTCTGAAATGCTGTGCGTGACGAGCACCACCGTCTTGCGGTCGCGCTGCCAGATGCGCAGCAATTCCATGTTGAGCCGGTCGCGCGTCAGCGCGTCGAGTGCCCCGAAGGGTTCGTCCATCAACAAGACCTGCGGGTTGCGCGCCAGCGCCTGACCGATCGCGACGCGGTGCCGCATTCCGCCAGAAAGCTGGTGCGGATGGCTCGCCTCGAACCCTGTCAGCCCCAATGTTTCCACAAGATCGGCGAAGGCGGCCGCGTCGGGACGCTCCGATGCCGGGTCAAGATCGACGCCCAGCATCAGATTATCGCGGACATTGAGCCACGGCAGCAGGTTCGACGTTTGAAAGACGAAACCCATATCCGCCGTCGGCGCGATCACCTCTTTGTCGTTGAACCGGATGCTCCCTTCCTCAAAGGGAATCAGGCCCGCGATCAGCCGCAAAAGCGTGCTCTTGCCGCAACCCGAGGGGCCGAGCACCGAAACAAACTCGGCTGCGCCAATATCCGCGCTGACTTTGTCCAGCACCTTGCGGCCGTCGAACGCCTTGCCGGCACCGGCCATGGAGATCACTACGCTCATGCCGCCCGCCACCAGATGAAGCGTTCCCAATAGGCGACGCCATAGAACAGAAGGAGCGACAGCAATGTCACGGCGATCAGCGCCGCAAAGGTCAAGGTCGTGTGCCCCGATCCCGATGCGGTGAGGATCAGATTGCCCAGCCCGTCGTTCGAACCGACAAATTCGCCGACCACCGCGCCGATGACCGCAAGCGGCATCGCGACCTTGCAACCGTCGAGGAAGCTCGGCAGCGCCGCCGGTACGCGCAGCCGCCAGAAGCTTTGCATCGGCGTCGCACGCAGCGCGCGGAAATGTTCCTCGAGATGCGCCGGGGTGCTCGCAAGTCCGCCGAGGGTCGAGATGATGATCGGGAAAAAGGCGAAAAGAAACGCCATGATCAGCTTCGACGTCAGCCCGTAACCGAACCAGACGACGATCAGCGGCGCGAGCCCTATCTTGGGGATGCTCTGCAACGCGACGAACAGCGGATAGACGGTGCGCTTCGCGGTGCGCGAGAAATAGATCAGCGCCGCGATCGGCACGCCCAGCACGACCGCGATAATGAAACCCCAGAACACTTCGGACAGCGTGACGAGGCTCTGCAACAGGATCGGACCGCGCGATTGCCACAGCTCGGCCGCGATCGCACTCGGGGGCGGCAACAGATAGGATTGGACCCCCGACCAGCGAACGCCAAACTCCCATGCCAGCCCCAGAGCCAGGAAAAAGCCGACAGTGATCGCCGTGTCGCGGCTGAACAGCGACGCGCTCATTGGCTTTCCTCCCGGTCGATCAGCGCCTGAATGCGCGCCGGCGGCGGAACGAGGAAATGCTCGAGGTTCCAGCGGTCGAAGGTTTCCATCTGCTTTCCGTCCCACACCGACGGCGCATAGGGATGGTCGGCGTCGATCCGCGTCATGTCGGTGTAAAATTCGACATTATTCCCGTCGGGGTCGCGAAACACGAGGAAGCTGTTCGCCCCGGGACCGTGCTTGCCGATCCCGCGGTCGATGGGAACGCCGCGTGCGACCAGCATCGCCGCGACCTGTTCCATCTCCCCCAGCGTTTCGAGGCGATAGGAGAAATGCTCGACCGCCGGATAATGCCCCTCGGGGATCGCGCTGTGCCCCGGCGGAAGCTGGAGCAGCGCCAGATCGTGATGATCCTCGCCCGCACGCAGGAAGACCATATGATGGTCGATCCAGTCCGAGACTTCGAGCCCGACGATTTCGGTATAAAAGGCCAGTGAGCGGTCGATGTCGCGTACCTTGAGGACGAGATGGCCAAGCCGGGTCGGGCGCGGACGATAGGCGGCGGGATCGGTCATGGCTGCTTCCCCGCAGGAACGAAGTCGTTGGTGAACAGCGATGCCGACTGGTCGAAACCTTTGAGCTGGCCGCTCGCCTGCAAGGTGGTGACGGTGCGCTCGATTTTTTCGGGCTTGAGCCGGAGCGAGCCGCCTTCGGCCGCCATCAACTCGGCCGTCTCGCGGATTTGCCGTTCGGTTACCGCCTCGTCGAGCAGCGGATAATGTTTGCGGATCGTAACCAGCGCCGCTTTCGGGTCGCGCGCCATATCGGCATAGCCGCGATAGGCGGCAGCAAGGAAGGCACGGACGACTTCGGGATCTTTCTCGATCAGCGCGTCGCGCGTCGCAAAGCCGCTGCCATATACGTCGAGCCCGTAATCGGCATAGGCGATCCGCCCGATCGTCACCCCCTTCGCCTTCGCCGCCTTGTCGAACAGGGCCAGCGAATTGCCGAGCCAGCATTCGGCCGCATCGATCCGCCCCTCGACGAGCGACGAGACCACGATCGCGGGGTCGAGTTGAATCTGTTCGACGCGCGCCGGATCGACGCCATTGCCCTCCAGCCACGCGGGAAGCAGCGTCTGGATCGCCGACGATTGCCCGGCGCCGAAACGCAGTCCGGCCAGATCGGCAGGGCCCGCAATCTTGTGCCGTTCCTTGACGAAGCAGGCACCGGCGGGCAGCCGCATGTTGATGCCGCCGACCATCCGCACAGCGCCGCCTTTCGCGCGGTTGAGCGCGACCGACAGCGGGTCGACATAAGCGAATTCGAACATCCCCTGATCGAGCTCGTTCGCGGTGCGGATGCCGCCGAAACCACGCACCGGTTCGACGTTCAGCCCGGCGTCGGCGAAATAGCCCTTGTCCATCGCAACGAAGACGCCCGCCATGCTGCCCTGCGGCAGCCACGCCATGTTGAACCGGACGGTGCGCGCGGCCTCCTGCTGCGCGGCCTTGGGCGCTTCACCGCCTCCGGACATGCTCCACAAAGTGACGCCGGCGATCGCCGCGACGACAAGGACGGGGGCGACGAGCGATTTGCGGCTGAAGACGGCCATCGTCACGCCTCCCGCGGCAGATGCGGCGCCGACACGGGATTGACGAGTTCACCAACTCCTTCGACCCATGCGGTCATCACATCGCCGTCTTTCAGGAAGACGCCGCGCCCCATGCCAACCCCATCGGGAGTGCCCGACGCAATCACATCGCCGGGACGCAGCCGCAGGATCGTCGAGAGATAGGCGATCTGCTCATAGATGTTGAAGATCATCTCGGACGTATTGCCGTCCTGCATCGCTTCACCATTGACGTTGAGGCCCAGACGGATGGCGTGCGGATCGCCCAGGCAATCGCGCGGCACGAAAACGGGGCCAAGCGGGGTAAAGCTGTCGAAGCTCTTGCCGCGGAACCAGTCGTGCGAGAAGGGAAAGTCGGTGCGCCGCGTGCGGTCGCGCGCCGACACGTCGTTGACGATCGTATAGCCCGCAATCATCTCGTGCGCCGCATCGACCGCGACATCCTTGCCCTCACGGCCCAGCACGACCCCCAGTTCGACCTCCCAGTCGGGGCGCGACACCTGCGCCGGTACGACCACCGTCTCGCCCGGTCCAACGACGCTCTCGACGGTCTTGAGGAAGATATAGGGCTCGCTGTCCGCCTTCGCGGCGAGCTTGGTCTGCATTTCCTCGGCATGTTCGATGAAATTCGATGCCGCGCCGAAGATGCGACGGGGCTCGAACGGCGTCTGGAGCGCCGGCGCCGCGATGGCGGTGCCCGAGGCGCCTGCCAGCGCACGGGCAAGCCCGAACAACCCTTCGCGCCGCGCCTCCCAATCGCGGATAATCGCCGTGACATCGCCCGCGACCGCCGAAAACCCGTGCGTGGCTGCGGCATCGTGCAGATCGTGGAAAGCGTCGCCCACCTTGATCGTCGGGCGCTGCCCCTCGGGGCTGGCGCGGGTGGCAAGAGCAAACCAGGTCATAGGTCGAACATCCTTCTGAAAAATGCGGGCATGGGCTGGCGCGGCCAGACCGAGCGCAAGACTGGCGCCGATCCGCGCGATCGCGGTACGGCGGTCGAGCATGTCTCCGGCGGGTGGGATGGGCGCATCGGACATGGCATCTCAGCCAAAGGCCCGGATCAGCATCCGCGCCGCGACCACCGCCAGGAACAGCCCGAACAGTATACCGAGCTGCCGTTTCGACAGGGCATGCGCGATGCGAGCGCCCCACGGCGCGGTGAAATAGGAAACCGGCGCGATGATCGCGAGGCCGATCAGATTGACATAGCCAAGGCTGCCCGGAGGCAGGTCTTCGACGTTCCAGCCGGCGACGACGAACGCAACGGTCGCCGGTGCGCTGATCAGCAGGCCGAACAGCGCCGCCGTCCCGACCGCCCGATGGATCGGGAAGTTGAACAAGGTCATGATCGGCACGCTGAGCGTCCCGCCGCCAATCCCCATCATGCTCGAAACCCCGCCGATGGTGAAAGGGATCAGCTGCCCCGCGGGGCCGTTCGGGATCACCTCGGCCAGATGCCTGCCCTCGAGCGGCAACAGCATCTTGATCGCAACCAGCAGCGCAACGATACCGAACACCGCCGACAGCACATCGCCGGTGACATGGCTGGCGAGCAGCACCCCCGCGATCGCCCCGAGGAAGATCGCCACGCCCCAGCGCTTCAACTGATCGTGATCAACCGCGCCCTTGGCATTGTGCGCGCGCGAGGAGGAGATGGCCGTCGGGATGATCGTCGCCAGCGACGTCGCCACCGCGACATGCATCCGCACCGAGGAATCGACGTCCATCGCCGCCAGCACGAGGTCGAGCACGGGCACGATCACAATGCCGCCGCCGACGCCGAGCATCCCGGCAATCACGCCGCCGACCGCGCCGGTCAGCAGCATCATCGCTGTCAGCGTCAGCAGGTCATGGTTCCAAAATTCGTCCATCGGCTCCCCCAAAATCAGCGCCGATATTGCGGGTCCGTCGATATGCAGTCAAAGATAGAAACTTGGCCTTTATATAACCAAAAACATATAACCTCGCAGATCGCACCTTCTATATGTTTTCGGGGATAGCAAAGCAGCCAAACGATATTATCGCATATAACAGCGACGCTTTAGCCCCGCAGACATGATCAAAGTGGGCATAGCCGGGTTCGGCACCATCGGCCGCGTTGTCGCGCGCCATATCGAAGCAAGCGCATTGCCGCTGACGCTGGCGGCGGTGTCCGCAGGCGAACGCGAACGCGCCGAAACCGCGATGGCGCGGCTCGATACACGCGTTCCGATCGTCGACACAACCGGGCTGGTCGCTGCCTCGGACGTCATCGTCGACTGCGCTCCGACAGCGGCGTTCCGCGATATCGCTGAAACCACTTTGCGCGCAGGCAAAACACTCGTCACCGTCAGCGGCGCGGCACTGATGCAATGGCCCGAAGCGGCCGACCTCGCGCGCGCGCATGGCGGACGCATCATCCTCGCGACCGGCGCGCTCCTCGGGCTCGACGCGGTGCGCGCGGCGGCGATCGGCACCATCCATTCGGTGACGATGGTGACCCGCAAACCCGTCAAGTCGCTGGTCAAGGCCGAGCATGTCGTCCGCAACAACATCGACCTGTCGGCTCTGACCGAACCGCTGAAGATTTTCGAAGGCAGCGCCCGCGAAGGCGCCCTCGCCTTTCCCGCCAACGTCAATGTCGCTGCGGCGCTGGGCATGGCGGGCGTCGGACCCGAACGGACGCGGCTCGAAATCTGGGCTGACCCCGCGCTGACCCGCAACACCCACCGCATCGTCGTCGATTCCGACAGCGCGCGGCTCGAACTCATCATCGAGAATATCCCGACCGACGAGAATCCCGGCACCGGCCGGATTACCGCGCAAAGCATCGTCGCCGCGCTCAATGACCTCGTCAGCCCGATCCGCATCGGAACCTGACTCCCTTAAAGAAAGGCCAAGATCCATGACCACCCGCCTGCGCCATGTGGCGATCGCATCCGCCGACCCCGACAATTCGGTCGGCTTTTTCACCGACGTCCTCGGCTGGACCCTCGCCGGCAAAATCGACAGCCGCAACGCGCGCGGATATTATGTGACCGACGGCCACATCAATATCGCGCTGCTCTGCTTCAAGAACCGCCCCGCCGCGGGCATGGAGTTTCCCGAGGGCTATACGGGTCTGCACCACATCGGCTTCCAGTGCGACGACATCAACGCGGTTGTCGAACGCTTCGAAAATTCGGGCTATGCCCCGCGCCACGACGTCAATCTCGCACAGGGCCTCGGCAAAAACCCCGCCAAGGACAATGCCGAATATAAGATGACTGGTCCCGAAAGCGTGATGGTCGATGTGTCCGAGCGCGGCTGGGCGGGTACCGAAAGCTATAAGGGCAATCCGCCGGCGGCGTAATCCTTCCACCGTCAAAATCAAACGGCCGCCAGAGCATCCTGCTCCGGCGGCCTTTTGATTTGGCGAACATGTGCAGACAATCGGTTGCACCGGTTGTGGGTTTCGAAGGGGAATGGCCGCTAACGACCCGACGCGGTCGCCCACTTCCTCGTCACCCCGGACTTGACCCGGGGCCTGCCTTGTCTTTGCAAGGTCGAGCGGGAGGAAGGCGGGTCCCGGGTCAAGCCCGGGATGACGAAGGTGAAAAACGTCCGCCTCACCCCGAACCGTCAACCATGGCTACAGGTTCAGAAACGCCTTCGCATTGCCGCTCAATATCTTCGCCTTCTGTGCGCCCGACAGTCCGCCATGCCCGCGCACCAGCGCGCCAATGTCCTGCTCGCCCAGCGGGAAAGGATGATCGGATCCGAGCAGGACACGATCCTCACCCATCACGTCGATCAACAGGCTCAGCGCGCGCGGATCGAACACCGCTGAATCGACGAAAAAACGGTCGACATAGGTCGATGGCGGCTGCGGGCAATCGACGCGCACAATGTCGCGGTGCCTCCAGGCATTTTCGACCCGACCGAGCAGAAAGGCAAAGCTGCCGCCGCCATGGCCGAAACAGATGCGCAGATTTTTCGGCAGGCGCTCGAACGCGCCCGACAGAATCAGCGACAGGATCGAAAGCTGGGTTTCCGCCGGCATCGCGACCAGCCAGGGCAGCATATATTTGGGCATGCGCTCGCGCGCCATCATGTCCCAGGGATGGATCAGCACCGCGGCGCCGACATCGGCGCAATGGGTGAGGAAAGTCAAAATGCCTTAGTCGTCCAGATTGCGCAGCCCCATATGATTGCCGATCTGGACGCCAAGGTGGCCGGTCGCCATCGCGCGGCTGACCTCGGCGCACGACATGTCGATATCCTGCAACGGCACCTGCGCCAGCGCCTTCATCCGGTGCGGGGCGTAAGCGCAAAAAGCCAGCGCTGCATCGTTGAAGCGCCGGGCGCTGTCGAGCGCGTCCGCCGCCGGACGGCTGTAGCCGAACATGATCGGCGTCGCACAAAGGATTTGCAGGTCGATACCCTGTTCGTCGAGCGCCTCGACCCGCCGTGCCGGATCCCAGAGAATATCCTCGACAGGGCGAAACTCTTTCCCGCCCTGCATGATAAAGCCTTTTCCGTTCCCCGCGTCGCGAAGCCACGGCAGGTCATCGGCCTCCGCCCGCGCGCGATAGGCAGCATCCATTGCGGGGAAAAAATGGCTGTGCATGTCGATGACAGCCATTTGCTGTGAAGCCTCTATTGTCATGACTTTCGCCGCACCCCTGTCCAATCGTCATGCCCACAGCCGGTTTTGGCGCGTGGACCATGAGGTTGAGTAACCGGGGTCAGCTATCAACAATAATCCCGAGACTTGCCCTCGCTATTATAAAAAGGTTATACCTTACCCAACGAGGACGGGGGAGCATCATGCCAAAATTTCACGAAAATTTCCTGCTCGGCCGCCTGAAGCTGCGCCAGTTGCGCCTGCTCACCGCGATCGCCGACGAAGGCACGGTGCTGAAAGGATCGCAGGCGCTGAATATCGCCCAACCGGCGGCGACCAAGAGCATCAAGGAGCTTGAGGATGCCTTGGGCGTCCAGCTCTTCGATCGATCCTCGCGCGGGGTGACGCCGACCGATTTCGGCAAGGTGATGATCAAACATGCCAAGCTGATCCTGACCCAGCTGCGCCATGCGGGCGAGGAACTTCAGTCGCTCGAAGAGGGACTGTCGGGCCGCGTCCATGTCGGGACATTGCTCGCGGCATCGACGTCGCTCCTGCCCCGCGCGCTTGCACGCCTGCGCGAACAGCGGCCGGGCATCGCGGTGACGGTGGCCGAAGGGACGATCGACCGGCTGATGCCCGCCCTCCGCACCGGCGACATCGACGTCGTGCTGGGACGCCTGCCCGAATATCGCGAGCGCGAAGGCCTGACGCAGGAAATACTCTATCTCGATACCGTGTCGATCATGGTCCGCGAAGATCACCCGCTGGCGCGGAAGGACAGGCTGACCCTTGCCGATCTCGTCGATCAGCCTTGGGTCATGCCGCCGACGCAAACCTCGCTGCGCCGCCAGATCGACCATGCCTTTCGCCACGAAGGGCTGGAACCGCCGCGCGACGTGATCGAATCGGTTTCGATCCTGACCAATCATGCCCTGCTGAAGAGCACCGACATGCTCGCCGCCATGCCGCACCAGGTCGGCATCGGTCAGGCGGGACTGGTCGCGCTTCCGGTCGCGCTTGAGGGCGCCAACTCACGCATCGGGGCGACAACCCACGCGAATGTCGAGATGTCGGCCGCCGTCCGCTATTTCATGGGCGTCATCCATGAAATAGCGGCTGAAATCCGCAGCGAGATGGAGCAAGATTAACCGGCGGTCGATCCACGCGAAACGCGGCGCCATATGAAATAGGCCGATGCAATGACGATCAGCCACGGCACGCCGGCCATCACCGCCGTCTGCCAAAAGTCGGTATCGAGCGCCATCGTCACCGTAATCGCGGCCAGCAGCACCAGTCCCAATATCTGGGCATAGGGGAAAAAGGGCATCCGCACCGGCAGATCCGCGCCGTTATGATGGCGGCGGAAGCGAAGATGGCTGACCAATATGGTGCTCCACACCAAAAGCCCGCCGAACAGCACGATCCCGAACAGATAATTATAGGCGAGCGGGGTCAGGATCGACACCGACGCCGCGGCAAGGATACCGATGCCGGTGACGATCGTCGCGCACATCGGCACATGCTGAGCATTGAGTTCACCCAGCTTGCCCGGCGCATAGCCGCCGCGCGCAAGCGAAAAGAGCATGCGCGAACCGAGATAGATGCTGGTGTTCATCGCCGACAACGCCGCCGAGGCGACGACGAAGTTCATGATACCCGCCGCAT
>Ga0307414_10000327_pt1 | contig 27217 bp, 30 predicted proteins | sample DK1Ometagenome_FD_203804 | JGI IMG/M metagenome (GOLD analysis project Ga0307414, IMG submission 203804) | Maize rhizosphere microbial communities from greenhouse at UC Davis, California, United States - DK15-O-3 | ecosystem: Host-associated > Plants > Roots > Rhizosphere > Soil | place: USA... | reverse complement strand
ATGGCTAAAAAGAAAACAATTACTGCAAACGACATCATCACTTGGTACATGGATTATGTTTTAGAACATAACGAACATCCCAAATCTGTTTACACTTTTGCTAAAGCGAATAATTTTGAAGAATCTAAGTTTTATAGTCATTTTGGTTCTTTCGAAGCGATTGAAAAGCACATATTCAAAGCGTCTTTTGACAATATAATTACCGTTTTAGAAAAAAATCAAGATTACATTACCTACGATTCCCGAAACAAATTATTAGCATTTTATTTTACATTTTTTGAAAACTTAACCGCCAACAGAAGTTATGTGGTTTATGCGTTGAATAAGCATAAAAGCAGTCTGAAAAATTTAGCTGTTCTATCAGAATTAAAGCGTCATTTTTCAAAATACATTGACCAATTAGGTATTGAAAAACTCGATATCAAACAAGCCCAAATTGAAAAACTTCAAACCAAAGCCATTAGTGAATCGGCTTGGATTCAATTGTTAATTACCATGAAATTCTGGTTGGATGATACCTCGCCTAATTTTGAAAAAACGGACATTTTCATTGAAAAATCCGTAAACGCCAGTTTTGATATTTTAAATATTACCCCAATTAAAAGTGTGATTGATCTTGGGAAATTCCTTTTCAAGGAAAAAATGCACAAGAATTAAAAATAAAATGAAAACCATAGATAGTATACCTACTTCAAAAATACAACGTGCCTCAAAGCTAGTTTCTACGGGAGCGAAAGTTGGCGTTAATTACCTCAAATATTATGGGGATAAAATGATTAATCCAGAAACGGAGGCTAAAGAACGCTTGAATAAAAACAATGCGGAAGATATTTACGACGGACTGAAACAATTAAAAGGAAGTGCGTTAAAAGTGGCTCAAATGCTAAGCATGGAAAAAAGTATTTTGCCCCAAGCATACGTTGAAAAATTTTCACTTTCTCAATTTTCCGTACCACCATTATCCGCACCTTTAGTTTTAAAAACATTCAAAACATATTTTGGTAAATCACCTAACGAGCTATTTGATACTTTTAATGCAACTTCTGTAAATGCCGCAAGCATCGGACAAGTCCATATTGCGGAAAAAGATGGGAAAAAACTTGCTGTGAAAATCCAATATCCAGGAGTTGCACAAAGTATCGCGTCAGATTTGGCCATGGTTAAACCCATTGCTATGAGCATGTTTAACATCAAAGGAAAAGATTCCGATAAATATTTCAAGGAAGTTGAAAATAAGCTTATTGAGGAAACAGATTATGTGTTGGAAATGAAGCAAAGTAAAGAAATTGCCTTAGCTTGTTCTCACATTTCCAACCTATTGTTTCCTATATATTATGAAGAGCTATCATGTGAACGCATCATTACCATGGATTATATGGAAGGTGAACATATTTCGGAGTTTACAGCTTACAATAATGATGTTGAAAAGTCAAACAAATTAGGGCAATCACTTTGGGATTTCTATATGTATCAAATCCATGTATTGAGAAAAGTACATGCCGATCCCCATCCTGGTAATTTCTTGATTTCGAAAAATGCGGAACTTATTGCTTTGGATTTTGGCTGTATGAAAGCCATTCCCAACGATTTTTATGTGCCTTATTTTGAATTGGCTAAACCTGAAAACATCGATAATAAAGATTATTTCCTATCCAAATTGTTTGAATTGGAAATATTAAAGGCTGACGATAGCAAAGAAGAATTGGAGTTTTTCACTACCATGTTCCACGAGATGCTGAGTTTATTTACAAAACCGTTTCACAAGGAGCATTTTGATTTTTCAGATAAAAAGTTCTTTGGAAAAATTGCAGAACTGGGTGAACGCTACTCTAAGAGCACCGATTTAAAGAAAATGAATGGAAATAGAGGTTCGAAACATTTCATTTACATCAACCGAACCTTTTTTGGTCTGTATAATTTAATGTTCGATTTAAAAGCTAGCAACATAAAAATAAATAATTACAAAAATTTATAATGGCTTATTTCAGCAACAAGGACATTTCAGAATTAAATCATTTTTATAAAATAAATCTTATTAACAGCTGTTCTGGTTATAAATCGGCTAACTTAGTTGGCACAAAATCCGCCGATGGCATTTCCAATGTCGCTATATTTAGTTCGGTGATACATCTAGGCTCAGAACCCGCCTTGCTAGGTTTTATTTTAAGGCCAAACACCGTCACTAGAAACACCTATGATAATATCAAGGAAACGGGATTTTATACCATAAATCACGTTCATCAAGCCATTGTGGAAGAGGCACATCATACATCAGCTAAATATGATGCTTCAATTTCAGAATTTGATATGACCACCTTAGAAGAAGATTATTTAAACCACTTTCACGCACCTTACGTCAAAGATGCACCGGTTCAAATGGGTATGAAATATGTTGAAGAATATCCTATTAAAGAGAATGGAACCATCCTTTTAATTGGTGAAATACAGCATTTAAACATCAACGATCATCTTTTAAAAGAAGATGGTTTTGTCAATTTATCCGAAGCACATGTGGTTGCTATCAATGGTTTAGATGGCTACGCTGTGCCAACATCAACAACACGCTTGGCTTACCAAAGGCCTAAAAAATCATCTTAAATGAAAATTCTTGTTACAGGCGCAACCGGTTATATCGGTAAAAGGCTTATTCCTTTATTAATCCAAGAAGGCCATGACGTTATTTGCACTGTAAGAGATACGATGCGTGCTGATAAAGGCTATTTAAAAGAAGAACAAGTTTCTTTTGTTCAAGTAGATTTTTTGGATGAATCTACCTTAAATAATATTCCAAAGGACATTGATGTTGCGTATTACTTGATACATTCCATGTCCAATACTTCGGAAGACTTTAGCATTCTGGAAGCGCGTTGCGCTGGGAATTTTAAAAACAGCTTGGAACAGACTGCCGTGAAACAAGTGATTTATTTGAGTGGCATCACCAACGAAAAAGAACTTTCCAAACACTTAAGTTCGCGTAAACATGTTGAAGACGTTTTACAATCAAATACCTATGCTTTAACCATTTTTAAAGCGGGTATTATTGTCGGTTCTGGCAGTTCTTCTTTTGAAATTATTAGGGATTTGGTTGAAAAACTCCCTTTCATGATTGCTCCAAAATGGTTGAACACAAAAACACAGCCCATTGCCGTAAGGGATGTTTTGTCCTTTTTAGTAAATAGTGCTGGAAACACAACCTTATACAACACGTCTTACGATATTTTCGGACCAGAAATATTGACCTATAAAGAGATGTTACTTAAGTTCGCTGAAGTACGAAAACTTAAAAGATACATCGTTACCGTTCCTGTGATGACGCCAAAATTATCATCGTATTGGTTGTATTTTGTCACCTCCACATCCTATAAATTGGCGACGACTTTGGTGGATAGTATGGGCGTTCAAATTATTGGAAAACCGAGTAATATCAATAGTATTTTAGGTGTTTTACCCTTAACCTACAAGAAAGCTGTTGAGTTAGCTTTTGAAAAAATTGAGCAAAACAGTATCATTTCCAGTTGGAAAGATTCGTTGGTGAGCAGCGGCAGATTGGGAAATGATTTACATAAATATATCAACGTTCCAAAATTCGGGTGTTTTAAAGATTACAAGGAAAGTAAGTTTAAAAACGAAGCGAATACTTTAGATAAAATTTGGTCCATAGGCGGCACCAATGGTTGGTATTATGGTAATTTTTTATGGAAAATCCGTGGATATATCGATAAACTTTTTGGAGGCATTGGTTTAAGACGAGGCAGAACGAGTCCGACGAATTTGGATGCTGGCGATGCCCTCGATTTTTGGCGTGTTATTTTTGCAGATAAGCAACAAAAAAAATTATTGCTGTATGCCGAAATGAAACTTCCGGGTGAAGCATGGTTGGAATTTAAAATCGAAGACGGCATTTTAAAACAAACCGCCACATTCAGACCACGCGGATTGGCTGGCAGATTGTATTGGTATGCTGTTTTTCCGTTCCATGGCATTATTTTCAATGGTTTAATTAAAGAATTAGCCCATTAAAACATGATTAAAAAGCAACACCTCCCTCAAAAAACATGTGTTGTTTGTCAATTACCATTTTCGTGGCGAAAAAAGTGGGAAAAGAACTGGGAATCTGTCAAATATTGTAGTGAACGATGCAGGAAACACAAAGCCTTATAAACAATATGCCCCTAATATTATAGAAAATCAAGATGCCTACTCATAAAGAACCCATTTCTGTTGTTTGGTTAAAACGCGACTTACGTTTGGATGATAATGAAGCCATCCAAAAGGCGTTAGTGTCTGGGAATCACGTCTTGTTATTTTACGTGTTTGAACCCATGTTGTTGAATGACCCACATTATAATGAACGCCATTGGAATTTCATTAAGCAATCGTTGGAAGATATGAATGAAAGGTTAGTACAATTCAACACGAAAGTATTAACTATGCAAACAGACATGATGTCTGCATTTAATAAAATCCAAACCCACTTCAAAGTAGTGAATGTATTTTCACATCAAGAAACTGGTATTTTGGTAACATTCAATAGAGATAAAATTTTTAAAAGGTTTTGCAAAAACAATTTCATCAATTGGCAGGAAAACATTAATAATGGCATTTACAGAGGTTTGCAGAATCGAGAGCAATGGGTTGAGAACTGGGAAAGGTTTATGAATATGCCTTTATGTGAATTTCAACCAAAAGCGAAACAATTTCTATCTTTTGAAGATATTACCATCTTAGAGCAGGAATGCCAAACCGTATCTTTATCAACTCTAAAAACAAGCTCTTTTCAAAAAGGAGGGACAACCATTGGATTAAAATATTTAGAATCCTTTTTAAACAATCGCTACAAAAATTACATGTTTTCCATCTCAAAACCGTTAGACGCCAGAAAATCGTGTAGCAGGCTTTCACCCTACCTAGCTTGGGGAAATCTTTCGGTGAGACAAGTCTTAAATCGGCATTGGCTTTGGATGTTTCCGCATCAGACAAAAAGCAACTGGAAGCCTTTTTGTCCAGACTCAAGTGGCAGGCCCATTTTATTCAAAAGTTCGAAATGGAACACACCATGGAAACGGAAAGTATCAATAAAGGGTATCATGACCTTAGAAAAGACTTGTCTAAACAGTATCAAGAGGCTTGGAAAACTGGAAAAACTGGTATACCCTTGGTAGATGCATGCATGCGCTGTTTGAACGAAACGGGATATCTGAATTTTAGAATGCGTGCTTTGGTGGTTTCATTTTTCACGCACAACTTATGGCAACCGTGGCAGGAAGCAAGCAAACACCTGTCCCAACAGTTTTTGGATTTTGAACCCGGCATTCATTTTCCGCAATTGCAAATGCAGGCTGGAGAAACAGGCATCAACACACTTCGGATTTATAATCCGATTAAAAACGGGTTAGAGCATGACCCAGAGGCGATATTCATAAAAAAATGGGTACCTGAACTGAAAGACTTAGACATACCTTTTGCTCACGAACCTTATTTAATGACCGAGATGGAACAACGGTTTTATAATGTGAAACTAGGGGTTGATTACCCTTATCCTATTGTGAATATTCAAGAAACTAGAAAAAAAGCGAGCAATACCCTTTGGAACCTTCAAAAAAATATGCTTGTAAAAAATGAAAGCCTTCGCATTTTAAAAAAACATACGCTCAGCAAACCTAAATAACATTTTTGGCTGTTCATAAATCATACACAAACGTTAATTTTTGTTTAACATATAACATAAAATATTAAACATTTTGTAAATTTGATGTATATTAGATTATGGTATTAGACACCACATATAAAAATAAAGAGCACGAAAACCTAATCAACGATTTGGTGGGGAAACGCTTTTCTTTTTTACAGTCGCTTAAAATGAAAGGCATCGGTTCTAAACGCATGGTTATTGATGACGTGAGTGCTAATATGAAAACCTATACCAACACCATTTCGGATGTTAATTATGCCAATATCGAGTTACGTCCATCTGGTATTTTAATTATGATAAATAAAGGTTTGAAAAATTTTACTTGGATTATACCTTACTATCAATTGGTGATTTACAAAACCAACGGAAGCAGTATTCATGCTCAAGGGAGGTTTATAAATTTCAGAAATAATAACACCTTCAAAGAAAATAAATTCTTTTTTGATAAGCTTTTGGATAAAAAAATAGAACACGAATCGCAGTACAACTTTCAAGACATATGATGGTTTTTTCTGAAATTGATAGGGATAGAATTATTGAAATGGCTTGGGAAGACCGAACCACTTTTGAAGCCATTAAATTCCAGTTTCAGATTAATGAGCAAGAGGTTATTGAAATAATGCGCTACGAACTAAAGCCCAATAGTTTTAAAAGATGGCGAAAGCGTGTTCAAGGTCGCGCCACGAAGCATGAAAAATTGAGAGGTTTTAATTTAGGGCGGTTTAAATGTTCTAGGCAAAAGCAGATTTCCAATAATAGTATATCCAAACGATGATATATACCATTATTAAATAAATCAATAAAAACAAAGGAAATATCCTATAATTCATTATATTGTTAAATTGTGGCAAAATGTCGCAACAAAATAAAAAATTAAATAATTTTTAGACTGGACATTATGGATATTGTTAACAGGGCTTTAGAATTTGAACAACGCAAACAAGTGTTTAAAACAACTAGCGAACGCATTGAGGCATCAAGAGAGGTAAAAGATCTTATTTTAGATTTGAACACGGTGTACAAAACCGAAAAAAATCCCGAATTAATGGAGATTATGAAACGCTTGACTGCAATTAAACAAAAAATAGAAAAACGTCTCAAAGGACGACCATAAATTAAAATGAAAACGATATTAATAATTGGCGGCAGCAAAGGCATTGGGAATGCCATTATAAATGCTTTAATAAATACCCATAAAATTATTAATATCAGCAGAAGTTCACCGCAACAGACTCATAATAACCTAACTCATTACAGTTGTGATATTACCAAACATGATCTTCCGGATATTGAAAAAGCTGATGGATTAATATATTGTCCCGGCAGCATTAATTTAAAGCCCATATCCCGGTTAAGTATCGATGAGTTTAAGGAAGACTTTGAAATCAATGTTTTGGGAGCCGTGAAGGCGATTCAAAAGTATTTGCCCATTCTTAAAAATGGCGAAAAACCTGCCATACTTCTTTTTAGTACCGTGGCTGCAAAACTGGGCATGCCGTTTCATGCGAGTATTGCAACTTCTAAAGCTGGTGTGGAAGGTTTGGTAAAATCTTTGGGAGCGGAATTAGCACCAACCATCAGAATAAATGCCATCGCGCCGACGGTTACGGATACCGAATTGGCTTCCAAATTGTTACGCAACGACAAAATGGTTGAAGCCATCACAGAGCGTCATCCTCTTAAAAAAATCTTAAATCCGAACGAAGTAGCAGAAATGGCAGTATTTTTATTATCAGAAAAGGCTGCTTCCATTTCCGGACAAATTTTCCAAATGGATTGCGGTATCGTTTCATTCAAAATATAATCTTTAAAAAATCACTCTTATGAAAAAATTAGTCCTTTTGAGTTTAATCCTTTTAGTATCCACAAAGTCCATGGCACAATCCACTAAATCATCAATTTATGATATCAAACTTACAGGTTTGGATGGCAGTCCCCTAGACTTAAATAAGCTTAAAGGAAAACACATTTTGTTTGTGAATGTTGCTTCAAAATGCGGTTTTACTGGGCAATATGCCGAATTACAAGAACTTTATAACAAACACAAAGGCAATCTGATGATTATTGGTGCGCCATGCAACCAATTTGCCAATCAAGAATCTGGAACGGCTAAAGAAATACAGGAATTCTGTCAAGCCAATTATGGTGTCACGTTTTTGATGACCGAGAAGTTAGATGTGAAAGGCGATAAACAACACCCATTATACCAATGGTTGACAAAAGCATCAAAAAATGGCAAAGTAGATTCTGAAGTAAAATGGAATTTCCAAAAATATTTAGTTGATGAAAAAGGCAATTTAGTAGATTTTTATTTATCTGCCGTAACACCTATGGATGCTAAAATTGTCAAAAACCTGCAATGAAAATTTTAAAACCCATTGTTGTATTTTTAATCATCAATTTTGGCGCACTTGCCTTAGGCTCTTGGCTGATGGATGGTGGCTCAACTTCCGCCTGGTACAACAACTTGAATAAAGCTCCTTGGACACCGCCCGGATGGGCTTTTGGTGCCGCTTGGTCGTTTATAATGGTTTGTTTTTCAGTATATATGGCGTATTTGTATACTGAATCACCAACCACCAAAGTGAAAACATTATTTCTCATTCAGTTTGTATTGAATGTGTCTTGGAATTATATTTTCTTCAATCAACACCTGATTAGTTTAGGACTTCTAGATATTATTTTGCTCACCATAGTCGTAGCCGTGTTTTTGTTTACCTATATGAAACAGCTCAAAATAAAATCTCTTTTAATACTCCCCTACTTTGTTTGGTTGTGTATTGCAACTTCTCTTAATGCCTACATTCTTTTTAATAATTAATGAAAGTATACACACTTTATAAAAAACAGCAGTTGCCCATTTCAACAGCGGAAGCTTGGGCATTTTTATCAGACCCAAAAAATTTGAAAACCATCACACCCGATTATATGGGTTTTGATATTTTATCTGGAGCAGAGAGACCCATGTTTGCTGGTCAGATTATTCAATATATCGTAAAACCTGTATTCGGAATTAAAACCAAATGGATTACTGAAATCACCCATGTGGTTGATGGTACCTATTTTGTGGATGAACAACGTTTTGGCCCGTATGCCTTGTGGCACCACAAACATTTTATAAAAGAAATTGATGGCGGTGTGGAAATGGAGGATATTATCGATTATAAAGTGCCTTTCGGATTTTTAGGTCAACTTGTTCAACCAATTTTAGTCAAACCCAAATTGGAGGAAATCTTCAATTACCGAACTAAAAAATTGGAAGAACTGTTTTGTAAATTTTAAATTATGACTTCATCCATTAGCATTTTTTGGTTTCGTCGTGATCTTCGTTTGAATGATAATAAGGGTCTTTTTGAAGCTTTAAAAAATGAAGAAAACGTATTACCGATTTTCATTTTCGATAAACAGATTTTAGAATCACTTCCCGAAGATGATGCACGTGTTTCTTTTATTTTTGAAACGCTCCAAACGATGCGTGAAACACTTCAAAACAAGTACAACAGCACTTTGACATTGTATCATGGAAATCCATTAGATGTTTACAAACAATTAATAGAAACCCACAACATCAAAGCGGTTTACACCAATCATGATTACGAACCTTATGCCAAAGACCGTGATACGGAAATTAAATCCTTTTTAGAAGAACGCAACATCACTTTTAAAACATTTAAAGATCAAGTCATTTTTGAGAAAGATGAGATTGTAAAAAGCGATGGAACACCCTATGTGGTTTACACGCCATATATGAAGTTATGGAAACAAACTTTTAAATCACATAAACTTGAAACCTACAACACAGAGGATTATTTTAAAAATTTAATCAAAAACATTTACGTTCCTAACCTCACTTTAAAGGATATCGGCTTTAAAAAATCCTCACAAACCATTGAGGATTATCGAGTTGATTCTAAATTAATTCAAAATTACGAAGCCACCCGCAATTTCCCTGCACAAGATACCACCTCTAAATTAGGGCCTCATTTACGTTTCGGAACGGTGAGCGTTCGCGACATGATTAGAAAAGCGACTTCAGAAAACAATGAGATTTTTTGGCAAGAACTCATTTGGCGCGAATTTTTTATGCAAATTCTGTGGCATTTTCCGCAAACAGCCACGCAAAGTTTTAAACCGCAATATGACCGTATAGTTTGGAGAAATAATGAAGCCGAATTCAAATTGTGGTGTCAAGGTAAAACAGGCTATCCGTTGGTGGATGCTGGGATGCGACAATTGAATGAAACAGGCTTTATGCACAATAGGGTGCGTATGCTGGTCGGTAGTTTTTTATGTAAACATTTATTAATCGATTGGCGTTGGGGCGAAGCCTATTTTGCCGAAAAACTCCATGATTATGAAATGTCCAGCAATGTCGGTAATTGGCAATGGGTCGCTGGTTGCGGTGTGGATGCTGCACCTTACTTTAGAATATTCAATCCTACGACACAAATTGAAAAGTTTGATAAAGATTTAAAGTATATCAACAAATGGGTACCTGAATTTCAAGAACTCACCTATCCACAACCTATGGTAGATCATGCTTTTGCGAGGGAACGTTGCTTAAAAACGTATAAAGAGGCATTAGCTTAAAAACAAATCTTCAAAAAAATTATTAAATAATTTTGTTCATTAAACCTATTAATCGTAATATTGCAATGAAACAATATATCAAATTATGGGTTTAACCAAAACAGACATGTTCACTGATGAACAAAACGATATTGCCCTTATTGCAAAAGTATTCGGTCATCCAGCAAGAGTGGCTATTTTACAGCACTTGTTTAAAATAAATACTTGTGTTTGCGGTGATTTGGTTAATGAAATCGGACTCGCACAACCCACCATTTCCCAACATTTAAAAGAGCTAAAACATTTAGGACTAATTAAAGGAAATGTAGAAGGTACCAGCGTATGCTATTGTATCGACACCGATAATTGGGCAAAAATGAAAAATACCATGTTTCAATTTTTAGATCAAGATATCACAAAAGGAACCTGTTGCTAAAAAAATTTAATATCATTCATCGTATTATCGCAATAAACTAATATAATAAAATCACCATTTAATATTCACATTATGAAACTATCAGAAATTAAATCCGTCCTCAATCAATCAAACAACATAGCTTTTCAATTACCAAACGGCGACTTAGTGCCAAGTCATTTTCATGTGACTGAAGTCGGTAAAATAACCAAACACTTCATCGATTGTGGTGGCACCGTTCGTAACGAAGAAATTGTGAATTTCCAATTGTGGAATGCCAATGATTATAACCACAGATTGCACCCTGAAAAATTATTAAAAATCATAGAACTTTCTGAGAAGGTTTTAGGTATAACCGACTTAGAAATAGAAGTGGAATATCAAGGTGATACTATTGGTAAATTCGGATTGGATTATGACGGTAAACACTTTTTATTGACTACCAAACAAACCGATTGCTTAGCAAAAGATAATTGCGGCGTCCCTTCAGAAAAACAAAAAGTAAAACTTTCGGACATCAAAGCTGAAGCGTGTTGTGCACCAAACAGCGGATGTTGCTAAGAAAGTCTAATAAAAAGTCCATAAAACATGAAAATATTTGAAAAAATAGACCACACCATTTCCACATTAAACGTTGAAACCATTTCCAAAGAACGCAAAGAAACCTTGCAACCATTGATTGATTTCGTTCAAAAAAAAGTCAATAGTAACAAGGAGATTCGCATCAATTTCATTTGTACGCACAATTCCCGCAGAAGTCATTTATCGCAAGTTTGGGCGCAAACATTGGCTTTCCATTTCAATATTAAAAATGTGTTTTGTTATTCCGGAGGTACGGAAGCTACTGCCCTATTTCCCTTGGCAGCCAAAACATTGGAAAACTCAGGGTTTCAAATAAAAACCATGTCGGAAGGAATCAATCCCATTTATAGTATTAAATATGCGGATAATGAGCATCCTATTATTGGATTTTCAAAAAAGTTGGATGACGACTTTAATCCGACATCGGAGTTTGCAGCGATTATGACTTGCGATTCGGCAAACGAAGCCTGCCCGTTTGTTTTCGGCGCAGAAAAACGCATCCCCATCACGTTTGAAGACCCAAAAGCGTTTGATGGCACAGCTCAACAAACTGAAAAATACAACGAGCGTAGTTTGCAAATCGCTTCCGAAATGTTTTATGTATTCTCTAAAATCAAACATTAAAAATGGCAACACATAAAAAACTGAGTTTTTTAGATAGTTATTTAACACTTTGGATTTTTATAGCTATGGCATTGGGCGTAGGGATTGGTTATTTTGCGCCATCATTCCCAGAAATAATTAACTCCTTTAGTAGTGGCACCACAAACATTCCCATAGCCATCGGACTTATTTTAATGATGTATCCGCCATTGGCAAAAGTGAACTATGCCTTGTTGCCAAAGGTTTTCCGCAACACAAAAATTTTATCGATATCATTAATCCTCAATTGGATTGTTGGCCCTGTGCTCATGTTTATTTTAGCCATCACCTTTTTGCGCGATTACCCAGAATATATGGTCGGACTCATTTTAATCGGTTTGGCGCGTTGTATTGCGATGGTGTTGGTTTGGAACGACCTTGCCGATGGCAGTAGTGAATACGGTGCTGGTTTGGTGGCATTAAACAGTATTTTTCAAGTGTTTGCTTATAGTTTTTATGCATGGATTTTTATAACAGTTCTTCCTCCCTATTTCGGATTTGAAGGTGCTATTGTAGATATTTCCATCGCCACCATTGCGGAAAGTGTGGCTATTTATTTGGGAATCCCATTTGCTTTGGGTATTTTAAGTCGGTTGATACTCGTCAAACTAAAAGGTGAAACCTGGTACACCGAAAAATTCATTTCCACCATTTCGCCTTTAACTTTAATAGCGCTTTTGTTTACCATCATTGTGATGTTCTCGCTAAAAGGTGAATTGATTGTTGAAATCCCGATGGATGTTTTAATCATAGCCGTGCCATTGCTTATCTATTTTACGGTCATGTTCATCATTGGATTCTTTTTTAGCAAAGCCATGGGCGCAGAATATGATAAAACCGCAGCCGTCGCGTTTACGGCGGCAGGCAATAATTTTGAATTGGCGATAGCAGTTGCGATAGCGGTATTCGGACTCAATTCTGGGCAAGCCTTTGCTGGTGTTATTGGCCCATTGGTAGAAGTGCCTGCCTTAATTCTATTGGTAAAAGTGTCTTTTTGGTTGAGGAAAAAGTATTATGTTTCTTAGTTATTAGTGTGCTTTTTCCAAAACTTCAACTTCTTTTTTAAACGCTTCTTTCTGTAAAATCGTTCTTGAAATGCTTCGGTTTCCTGCCACATGACATTAAAAATCTTGTTATAATCTTCTCCAGAACATTTAGCATATTCATCGCTCATGACTTCAACTATGGATTTATGAATAGTAAGTTTGGCAAAGTTTTTAACTCGTGTTTCAAAATCGAGTTTGCCAAAATTCATTCTATTTAAATCCACTAAATAAAATTTATAATCGCCGTTATTTATTTGAATCAATGTGTTTCCTGGCGAATGGTCCAAAAAATGGATGCCGTTTTCATGCAACTTATAAGTAAATCTGGTAAATGCACGTAATATTGGTTCGTGATTTGGATAATTAAAATCTGTTGTTAATTCCCTATAGGTTAAATCGTAATCCAAATGTTCGCTTATATAGAAACTCTTTTTAAATGAAAAAGGGGTTGTAAACTCGTAATAAGCAATGGGTTGAGGCGTGCCAATATGTAGTTGCTTTAATTTGTTTGCATATTCAAAAGAACGTTGCGCCTTACTTTTTCTAAAAAACCTATAGGCAATTTGGTTGATGATATTAGGAACTTTAAAGGATTTGACATTTACTTTTATGTCACCTAATTCAAACAACTTAATTTTATTTCTATCACCATTCCCAAATTCATCTCCTTTGGTTTTAAAATTTAGAATAATATCATCAATATCTTTTTCGGGAAAAGCTTCAACTACTACTTTTTTCATCAATAAATAACTTTACTTAGATTACTTAACAGAATCCAATTTTTTATTTTTAAACACAATTTTATAGCATAAAAGTAATGCTTTAATAGTTTCTAACTATTATTAAAAACTAAAATGAAAATTTAAATATATAAACTTATATTTGTTAAAACTGAGACAAAAGAATCTTGAATGTATGATATAGCTGTAATTATTATCAATTACAATTCTTCGCAATTTACTATTAATGCCATTGACTCCATAGTTAAAACAACTTCTAAAGATTTAAATTATCAGATTATAGTAATTGATAACGCCTCAAAATATGAGGATTTTTTATCATTACAAAAAGAGATTAAAGATACGCCAAATCTTGAGTTGGTAAGGAGTAGAATTAATACAGGGTTTGGTGCTGGCAACATGTTAGGAGTTCAATTTACTAATGCCAAATATTATGCTTTTGTAAATAACGATACTTTGCTTTTGAATGATTGCTTATCGGTTTTAAAGCTCTTTATGGAATCCAATCTCAAAGTAGCTTTATGTGCCCCTCAAGGCTACGATGAAAATAAAAATGTGCTCCATTCTTTTGATCATTTTCTAACATTAAGACGGGAATTATTTGGAAGATCCATTTTTGAATTATTATACCCTAAGACCTATCCGAAGCGTAATATAGTTTATAATGATCCCATAAAAGTTCAATGTATTCCAGGCTCATTTTTGTTTGTAGACAGTACTATTTTTAATACGGTTGGTGGATTTGACACCAATATTTTTCTGTATTATGAAGAAACGGATTTAGCTTATAGAATGAATCAACTTAAAGAAAAAAACGAGTGTTATTTGGTTCCTAGTGCTAAGTTTATTCACTTTATTGGAAAAAGCACACCGCCCAGCTTATTAATAAAAAAAGAATTGAAAATATCATTATTGTACGTTTTAAAGAAGAATTCATCTTATTTAAGTTACTTAATTCTAAGAAGTTATTTAACTATAACATACACTATAAAATCATTGGTAAAACCGCGATATTTTAAACTGGCTATTTTACTTTTAAAAGGCGCACCTTTATCGGACTCATTAAAACAATCTCAAATTATTTTAAATAAATAATTATGAATGTATTACATATTTCAGCTGTTAGAAATTTAGGAGGGGGCGAAATACACATAGAAAACCTATATCATGAATTAAATAATAATCACGAAGGAATTACACAATATATTTTATGTGTAAAGAATAGTGATTTCCATAAACGTTTAAAAAACACCAATTTTAATTACATACCTGTTCCCTTAAAAATCAAGATGGATATCAGGTATATTTTTAAAATCTTTATAATCTGTAGAATAAAAAAAATAGATATCATTAATCTTCATGATCCAACGGCTTTGACACTCACTGTCATTGCAGATCGTATTTTTAAGGTATTGCCTCCTTTTGTGTTCAGCAAAAAAACGTCTTTCCCTATAAAAAGTCGGAAACAAACCCTTTATAAGTATAATTATAAGAAAATCAAGAAAATCATTTGTGTTTCTGAAGCAGTAAAAGAAGTCGCTTCGCTTAGTATAGAAGACAAAAACAAACTGATTACAATCTACGATGGAATTAGATTTGACAATAAAAATATTGAAGCAAATTTTAATATAAAAACGAAGTATAACATACCTAATGATAAAAAAATTATTGGCACCATAGGGAATCACATTAGAGCTAAAAACTTATTTACTTTTATTGAAGTCGTCAACGAAATAGTTAATATTAGAAAAATAAATACATTTCATTTTGTTCAAATAGGTGCTTATAACGAACGAACTCCAATGTATTTAAATAAGGTTAAAGAATACAAACTAGAAGACCATGTTACGTTTACAGGTTATCAAGATAATGCCTCGGCGTTCATTCCTCAATTTGATACGTTTTTATTAACCTCACAATCCGAAGGCTTACCCATGGTAATCAATGAATCCTTTTACTATAAAGTCCCTGTAGTTAGCACGAACCCTGGCGGTATTCCAGAAATCATTAAACATAAATTTAACGGTTATCTGACTGATGTTGAAAATTCAAAAGAACTTGCCGATTATATTATTGATATTAATAATAATGAACCATTAAGAAATCAGTTTATTGAAAATTCATATAACCAATTAATGTCTGGTTTTTCAACAAAACAAATGGGGGAAAAAACCCTTGAAGTATATAAGAACATCATAAAAGAATGAATTATGGATTATGAAAACAAACCTGACGGTTATTATAATAACAGCAGAAAAGAAATGCTTGCTTACTTGCCAGAAAAAGCAAAAACCGTACTCGATGTCGGTTGTGGTGATGGTTCGTTTTCTAACTTAATTATTGATAAAATAAATGCAGAAGTTTGGGGTATTGAACTCATGGAGAAAGAGGCCGAAATTGCACGTGAACATTTACACAAAGTATTTACTGGTCCCTGTGAAGAACACATTAAAAGCTTGCCAGATAATTATTTTGAAGTCATTTATTTTAATGATGTCTTAGAGCATTTAGTAAATCCGTACCAAGTTTTAAAAGACATAAAATCAAAACTAACGGCTAATGGCATCATCATAAGTTCGATTCCTAATGTAAGATACCACAATACCTTTATGAGACTTCTTATAAACAAGGATTGGAAGTATGAAGATTTTGGTGTTATGGACCGAACCCATTTGCGTTTTTTCACCAAAAAAAGCATTCAAAGAATGTATGAAGAAGCAGGTTATACAATCAAACAACATCACGGAATAAATAGAAGTAAGTCTATAAAACCATACTTATATAACGTTCCTGTACTTTTCACTGCTTTAGATATTCGTTATCCGCAATATGCTACTGTTGCTAGTATTGATTGATTAACTTTTTATAATAATAATGCAAACCGAAATAAATAACGCGCTACAAATTTTAAAACAAGGCGGTCTTATCCTCTACCCAACCGATACCGTTTGGGGCATTGGCTGCGATGCCAACAACCCAGAAGCGGTAAAAAAAGTATATGCTTTAAAACAACGTGAAGATAGTAAAGCACTGATTTGTTTGGTTGCCGACGACAGAATGCTGAAAAAATATGTAAAGAAAATACCTGAAGTCGCTTTTAATATTTTGGATGTGGCCGACAATCCCATCACGATTATTTACGACGATGCTCAAAATTTAGCTGAAAATTTAATAGCTGAAGACAAAACCATTGCCATACGAATCCCAAATGATGATTTTTGTTTTCAATTACTGCGTCGGTTTAACGGTGCCATTGTTTCTACCTCTGCGAATTTAAGTGGTCAACCAACTCCAAAATCATTCAAAGAAATAGCTCCAGAGGTTTTAAAAGGTGTGGACTATGTTGTAAATTTGCATCGCGAAAAAATTTGCAATAAACCATCATCTATTATTAAATTAGGAAATGATGGAGTTGTAAAAATTATTCGGGAATAAATACAGCCATAATACACTAAATATTCATATTTAATCATTGGTTTTGTGGCAAACAAAAGAAATGAATTACAAAGAAGCATTACTCCATCCTATTTTCAAAATAATATCACAATCTGCTAAAGAACTGCAACTAGAAGCTTATGTGATTGGTGGTTTTGTACGTGATTATATTTTAAAAAGAGGCTATGTCCAGGATATTGACATTGTAACGATTGGTGATGGTATTAAACTAGCCGAAAAAGTCGCTAAAAATCTTCCTAAAAAAACAAAAGTTCAGGTTTTTAAAACGTATGGAACCGCCATGATTCATTATGATGATATTGACATAGAATTTGTTGGTGCCAGAAAAGAATCTTATACTGAAGATAGTCGAAATCCATCTGTTGAAAATGGAACATTGGAAGACGACCAGAACCGTCGCGATTTTACCATCAATGCGTTTGCTTTAGATTTGGCTGAAAACAAGTTTGGGGAATTACTTGATCCTTTCAATGGTTTAGAAGATTTAAAAAACAAAATCATTCGTACGCCTTTAAATCCAGATATTACTTATAGTGATGACCCACTGCGCATGATGCGTGCCATTCGTTTTGCAACGCAGCTTAATTTCAAAATTGAAGATGCGTCTTTAAAATCCATTTCAAAAAACAAGGATAGAATTAAAATCATTACCAATGAACGTATTGTTGTTGAACTCAATAAAATTCTAGAAAGTAAAACTCCTTCAATTGGTTTTTTACTATTGGAGGAAACTGGATTATTGGATTACATTCTACCAGAATTAACTGCCTTAAAAGGTATTGATGAAGTAGAAGGTCAACGCCACAAAGATAATTTTTATCACACACTGGAAGTGGTTGATAATATCTCAAAAAACACCGATAATATTTGGTTACGTTGGGCAGCATTATTGCATGATATTGGTAAGGCACCGACAAAAAAATTCAGTAAAAAAGTTGGTTGGACATTTCACGGACACGAATTTGAGGGTTCAAAAATGGTATTTCATTTATTTAAAAGGTTGAAAATGCCCATGAATGAAAAGATGAAATTCGTTCAAAAAATGGTATTAATGAGTTCACGACCCATCGTTTTAGCAAATGAAGAAGTCACAGATTCTGCCGTGCGTAGATTGGTTTTTGATGCAGGTGATTTTGTGGATGATTTAATGGTACTTTGCGAAGCGGATATCACTACAAAAAACCCTAAAAAATTCAATAAATACCACCAAAATTTCAAGATTGTACGTGAAAAAATAATTGAGGTTGAAGAACGTGATCATGTTCGAAATTTTCAACCACCTATTTCTGGTGAAGAAATTATGGAAACCTTCAATTTAAAACCTTCAAAAGAAATCGGCATTATTAAAGATGCTATAAAAGAAGCTATTTTAGAAGGAGAGATACCCAATGAGTACGAATCAGCATTTCAATTGATGCTGAAAGAAGGCAAGAGATTGGGGTTAAGCCCCCTTAATCCCCCAAAGGGGGAAATTGGCAAGTAAAATATCTGTCGAAATATTAACAATTAATTCGTGAATTCGTGGCAACTGCAAAAAAAGACAACAAAAAAGTAATTTACTGGTTATTAACTGGTTGTGTACTTATATTTATTATGGTGGTTGTGGGCGGCATTACCAGATTAACGCATTCTGGTTTGTCAATATCCAATTATAAACTTATTTCGGGTACGTTGCCCCCCATGAACGAAACCGAGTGGCATGAGGCGTTTGATTTATACAAACAATATCCTGAATATCAAAAACTTAATAATCATTTCTCGTTAGAAGATTTCAAGGATATTTATTTTTGGGAATGGTTCCACCGCCTTATTGGAAGATTTATTGGAATTATTTTCTTAATCCCGTTTTTATATTTTTTAATCACAAAACAACTCACCAAGCCAACTATAAAAAAATCTATTATACTGCTGTTTTTAGGTGCCTTTCAAGGTTTTTTAGGTTGGTATATGGTAAAAAGCGGTTTGGTTGATAATCCAGATGTGAGCCATTATAGGCTTGCAGCTCATTTAACTACGGCTTTTATAACATTCGCTTATACATTTTGGGTCGCATCAGATTTGATATTTCCAAATAAAAAAGACATCAACACTTCTTTTAGAAACTTAATTCGCTGGGGATTGGCTATTTTATTACTTCAAATTATTTATGGTGCATTTGTTGCAGGTTTAGATGCCGGTTTTATACACAACTATTGGCCCATGATGAGTGAAGGCAAATTTATACATGAAACCGTTTATATAGAGCAAAATCCGTTGTATAAAAACTTCATTGAAGGCAAAAGCGGTGTGCAATTTGTTCATAGAACTTTGGCTTATTTTGTTGTGATTTTCATAGCTGTTATTTGGTATAAATCCAGAAAATTAGAACTTACAAAATATCAATCGTTAGGGATAAACAGCTTGTTAATTCTAGTTGGAATCCAATTTTTATTGGGCGTTCTCACACTTCTTTTACACGTCCCAGTTTGGTTGGGAGTTGTTCACCAAGTTGGTGCATTTTTCTTGTTAAGTGCCATGACATTTACCCTTCATAGATTTAGCAAATAATATAAAAAAACATACATTTGCAATATAATTTAGGACGATGATTTACAGATTTAGAGTCATTCTTGACAATGATACAGATGATGATGTGTTTCGTGATTTAGAAATTAGCGAAACCGACACTCTTGAAGATTTACATAATATTATTACCCAATCTTTTGGTTTTGACGGCACAGAAATGGCGTCATTTTACATTAGTGACGATAGATGGGAACAAGGTGAAGAAATCTCTTTATTCGATTTAAGCGATGATAATTCTGCACGTTTAATGAGCGATACTGTTATTAATGATGTGGTTCATGAAATAAGTCCGAAACTCATTTATGTCTACGATTTCTTTAGTATGTGGACATTTTTTGTGGAATTGGCTGAAATTGTTGAAGAATCACAAGGGGTGACTTATCCTAATATTATGTTTGTAAAAGGTCAAGTGCCAGATGATGCACCTCAAAAACTATTTGAAGCTGAAGATTTTGATGATGATTTTGATGAATTTGAAGACGATTTAGATATTGACGATTATGAAAATCTGGATTTTGATGAAAATTGGAATTAACCCTTCTATTCTCTAAAAACCTTTCGGATTGACGTTTTCGTAATTGTGAGTTAAAAAATCTAAGGCGTTTTTAAGAATTTCCCCCATAGATTTACATTTCATAAATTTTTCATCTTGAGTGTATTCATAAATTTTCCCTTTTAATAAATCGACGTATTCAGGCTTAGAAATCACATCTTCAGCCATACATGCTATTAACTCGTCAATTCTTCCATGAAAACTTTTTAAACGTTTTACCAAAATAGAACGTTCTTCAATTTTATATTGGTCTATAGAAAGTCTTTCAAAACATTCTTGAACCAATTCTACCATTTTAAAATTTTCCTTAAAAAACTGTGGTCGGTAAATATTAAACTTCCCTTCGTAAGACTGCTGATCAAAATCAATCGACCGTAATTTATAAACCACATGGTCAAAATCGTGTGTTGGCACAATCACGTAATTGTATGAACGCATATCACCCAAAAGCCTAATCATACAGCGTTCGTTAAACTTAACAAACTCTTTCGCAATTTGTGATTTTTCGCTTTTGGTACAATGGGGCAACATGTCTTTTATAAAAACATCTCCTGGAATTCCTGCAATATGTTCTTCAATCAATGTGGCGTTGCTGACCAAAAAATTAAGATTGTAAGGTGATAACATGTGCTCAAGTTCCAAACCATAAATACGGGAGGCATCAGCCGTTTTCACATAAAAATAAGTATAATTATCATTTAAAATATTCCTGATTTTTATTCTGAACGGATTGGAATTTCCGAAGGTGCAATAATCTATAGCATCCACATTTAAGAAGGGAATGGTGTTTTCATTACCGTCAGAGTGTAAAATGGTATATACTTTTTTTAACGATAAATCAATTTCCTTTCTGTCAAACTCATTATAATAAACTCGAACCCACAGCGTATCATTATCTTCCTTATCATAAACAGCTACAGAACCTTGAAAACGTTTTAAATCATCATAAAAAATGGGCATTTTTATGTTCCTATTATACTCTGTAAGATACTGGTGTAATTTAGAGTTTATAGGGTATGATGGTTTTTTCTTTGAAATCTTTAAATCTTCCATACTAGTTATATGACTCAAATTTAATGCTTTTTAAAATACCCTTGTAACAAAATATACGAACTATCGTCATACTTTTGTAACTAACCTAACTGCCCCGATAGCTTTCGGATTCATCAGTTTAAAAAATATTATATTTTGGATTCTATACTAACCATTAGCAATCTCACCAAAAAATTTGGCTATTTAACAGCCGTCAACGATTTATCATTCACCATAAATAAAGGCAATGTTTACGGTATTTTAGGACCAAACGGTAGTGGAAAATCAACTACACTAGGCATTGTTTTGAATGTTGTTAACAAAACTTCGGGCGATTTCAAATGGTTTGATGGCAACACGACCACACATGATGCTTTAAAAAAAGTGGGAGCTATTATAGAACGCCCTAATTTTTACCCTTACATGACAGCTAGCCAGAATTTAAAATTGGTTTGCAAAATCAAAGGCGTTGATGAAAGTAAAATATTAGAAAAGCTTGAGATTGTCGGTCTCTTAGAACGAAAAGACAGTAAATTCAGCACCTATTCCCTAGGAATGAAACAGCGTTTAGCCATTGCTTCTGCCCTACTAAACGACCCAGAAATTTTAATATTAGATGAACCCACTAATGGATTGGATCCGCAAGGCATTCATCAAATTAGGGAAATCATCAAGAAAATCGCCAGCGAAGGAACTACCATTTTATTAGCGTCCCATCTATTGGATGAAGTTGAAAAAGTATGTTCTCACGTTGTTGTTTTACGTAAAGGAGTCAATCTATATTCAGGCAGAGTGGATGAAATGATTTCCAGTTATGGTTTTTTTGAATTGAAATGTAATGATATGGAAGGATTGGTGAAAGTTCTTGAAAATCTTCCTTATTTCGGAAACATCAAGGTTACGGAACAATTGGTTACCGCTTTTTTGAATGAACCATTAAAATCTGAAACATTAAACACATTGCTTTTTGAAAAAGGTATTGTTTTAACACATCTTGTTCAACGTAAAGAAAGTTTGGAAGAGCAATTTTTAACATTAACCAACAACCAATAACATGTATAGATTACTTAATATAGAATTACATAAACTAAAACACAGCAGATCAAGTAAAATTTTAATTATTACCTACTTTGTTTTATTGACCTCTATTGCTTTGGTGGCTGCAATTAAGTTTGATATTGGTCCAATACAATTCCATTTGGCTGAAATGGGTATTTTTAATTTTCCGTATGTATGGCATTTTAATAGCTACATTTCTGCTCTTTTTAAGTTATTTCTTGCGATTGTTATCGTGTCAATGATGTCCAATGAATACAGCAACAAAACTCTAAAACAAAATCTGATTGATGGTTTAAGTAAAAAGGAATTCGTTTTATCTAAATTTTATACCGTAATATTATTATCATTAGCTTCAACCTTATTTCTGTTTGTAGTGTCTTTGATTTTGGGACTAATTTTTTCAAGTTATACCGAATTGGGCATTATTTTTTCTGACTTGGAATATCTTTTAGCCTTTTTTATAAAACTGGTTGGGTTTTTCTCATTCTGCTTGTTTTTAGGCATTTTGGTCAAAAGATCTGCTTTTGCGCTTGGGTTTCTTTTTGTTTGGCAATTTATTGAAGGTATCATATTTGGTTTATTAAGATGGAATACAAATGCCGACATTGCCAGTGCCATCATGCGATTTTTTCCGCTTAATGCAATGTCCAATTTAATTAAAGAACCTTTTACACGTTTGAGTGCCGTACAATCAGTTGCCAATCAAATTGGTGAAAAATTTAATTTCGATTACGCCGTACATTGGTATGAAATTGCTATCGTCGTTGGTTGGACTGCCCTATTCATATTTTTATCGTATTTATTATTGAAGAAAAGGGATTTATAATATCTTTAAAGGCAGTTGCCAATTAAAGATGAAATATTTATTATTCCTCATAGTCTGTTTTTTAAGCATTAACCTATTTGCTCAAAGTGAAGCTGCTAATTGGTATTTTGGTTTTGGTGCAGGTATAAAATTCAATCAAGCCAATGGCACCGTAGCTTCTTTAAATGATGGTTCGCTTATTACCTATGAAGGTTGTACATCTATTTCCGATGATACTGGTAATCTATTATTTTATACGGATGGAACAACCATTTGGAATAAAAATCATGGCGTTATGGCTGGAGGTTTATTAGGCGATAGTTCTAGCACACAATCTGCCATTATAGTACCGAAACCAGATGATTCCGATATTTATTACGTGTTTACAGTTGGTTCCCAATTTAATAACACAGGATTGCACTATTCGGTTGTTGATATTACCTTGAATAGTGGATTAGGAGCGGTTACCAATTACAACACAAGACTTTTAAACGTTAGTTCAGAAAAGATAACCGCCGTTTTAAAAGACTGTATCTCTAAATCCATGTGGGTGGTTGCGTTTGCTTCAGCGGATGGAAATTCTGAAAATTATAATACCTTCCATGCTTTTGAAGTGAGCGTAAACGGAGTAAATGCCAATTCAGTAAAATCAACTTTCCCAATAAATATTACAGATCCCAGAGGGTATTTAAAATTATCTCCCGATGGCACGAGAATGGCTTGTGCTAATTTTACATCTAATATTGAAAACAATTCGACGGCAGATAGATTATTCTTATATGATTTTGATACAGCTACAGGTATAGTAAGTAATGCTAACAGACTTACTATTAATGGCCAGAACAATAATCCTTATGGAATAGAATTCTCCCCTAACAGTCAATTGTTATATGTACATTCATCAAATGCATTTCAATCAAATAGTTTTGATTTAGATGATGACCCTACAAACCATCGTTCTTCTTTAATTCAGTTTGACTTATCACAAGCTAACATCCAGACTTCTCAAGTCATTATTGATGACAGACAATTATATAGAGGTGGTTTACAATTAGGTCCCGATGGGAGAATCTATAGAGCCTTAACTGCTACCTATCAAGTTGGTTTACCTTATTTAGGTGTTATAAGAAATCCTAATGAAGTCGGTACGGCTTGTAATTATCAACATAACGCTATCAATCTGTCGCCAAACCAATCATCCCAAGGGCTACCTCCTTTTATTCAATCATTATTCAATACGCAAATTGATATCATTAAAAATGGAAAAAGCGATATTAGTTTAGCTCTTTGTGATGGCGATTCCTATCTGTTGACATCAGAAAATATATCAGGTGCGACTTACACTTGGACAAAAGATAATATAGTTTTACCCAACAATACTTTTAATCTATCGGTGACATCTAGCGGACACTACGAAGTCCTTATAAATCCTAATAATGGTGATTGTGAAATAGAAGGACAAGCCTATGTACTTTTTAACCCAAACCCAACCGTTGAAAGCAAAACATTAATTCAATGTGATGAAGATGGATTAAAAGATGGCATTACAGCTTTTAATCTTTATGAAGCTTATAAGGAACCTTATCTGGGAGCTACTTTAGTTTATACTTTTTTTACTGATATAGCTGGAACTATTGAAATTGATGGTCATTCTTATAAAAATAGTTCCAATCCACAAACTATATATGTTAAAGCAACGAATGTGGATACCGACTGTTTCTCTTTTTCGGAATTGACATTAAACGTTAGCTTAACCGATGTCAATAATACGGTTTTAACTCCTGTATGTGATGATGATGGCGTGGAAGACGGTTTACATGTTTTTAATTTAAATGATGCCAATGCAGAAATATTGAATGGCATTCCAAACATCGACCTAAATATATCATATTATGAAACTTATGAAGATGCGCTTTTAGAAATTAATAAATTAGGAGTAAGTTATATAAATAAGCAACCTTATGCACAAACAATTTTCGCACGAGTAGAAAATTCAAATGCTTGTTATGGTATTAGTGAAGTTGGTTTAATTGTAAATAGATTGCCCAATATAGAGCTAACCGGTGTTGAATATTATTGTTTAAACAAATCTCCAGAATACATTACCCTTGATGCTGGACTTATAAATGACAATCCGAATAATTACACGTTCCTTTGGTCGAATGGAGATACAAGCTACCAAACCTTAGTGAATGCAGTTGGTGATTACACAGTAACAGTAACCAGCAAAATTAATGGGTGCAGTAAGACTAGAACGATTACGGTAGAATCTTCAAACATCGCCACATTCAAGGACATTAAAGTAGAAGATGTTACACAGAACAATACCATCTCCGTTTTGGTATCTGGCGAAGGTATTTATAATTATGCTTTGTATGATTCTGAAAATAATGTTTACAAACCTTTCCAAAACAGTAATATTTTTGAGAACGTATATCCAGGTATATACACTATTTATGTTAAAGATGTAGAAAATGATTGTGGCGTTGTGGATAGCCAGGTTTCCGTCATTGGTTATCCCAAATTTTTCACCCCAAATAATGACGGTATCAATGATAAATGGCAAATAATAGGGATATCAGATATGTTTCAACCAAATACGAATATTACGATTTATGATCGGTTTGGAAAATTAATTAAGCAATTGGATTCTTTAAGTGAAGGCTGGGATGGTAAATTTAATGGGCAAACATTGCCGTCTGATGATTATTGGTTTTCTGTAACACTGCAAGACGGACGTATATTTAAAAATCATTTTACGTTAAAGCACTGATGTAATATCTCATAATATTGCTATAAACTGCATTTTGTCGTTTTTTTTTGCATTTCATCCAAATTATACTTACTTTCACCCAGATTTTTTTTCAAAATTGTTTATCCCCATAAAACAAAATGAACAGAAGCCTGCATTTACCTTGTCTTATTATTTTAATATTTTGTAGTGTAGCTATAGCCTCTGCTCAAAAAATAAATGTTAATGATTCTGGTAGCTTAGAAGATTTAATCTTGAACAATCTTATAAATGGTTGCGTGGAAGTCTCCAATGTTACTTCATCCATAAATGGCAGTAATTATGGTTTTTCCAGTTATGGGCAATTTACTAGAGGTAGTTCCAATTTTCCTTTTGAAAATGGCATAATATTGTCCACTGGTAATGCACTATCTGCCGGAAATTCTTTAAACACACCAACCCTTAGCGAAGGTACCGTGGCATGGGGTTCAGACCCAGATTTAGAATCCGCTTTGGGGATTGGTAATACACTTAATACTACGTCTATAGAATTTGATATTATATCAACTTCAAACCTACTTCAATTTAATTATTTATTGGCTTCCGAAGAATATGAAGGAACTAACTCCTGCCAATTTTCTGATGGCTTTGCCTTTTTAATAAAACCAACTGGAAGCGCAGTGCCATATCAAAATATAGCACTAATACCTAACACATCAACCCCTGTTAATACTGGAACTATACACCCACAACTTGCGCCAAATTGTCCAGCTGTAAACGAACAATACTTTGACGATTTTGATATAGGAGATACTAATTATAAAGGAAGAACAAGTGTATTAACGGCATCCACAACTATAACTCCTTATGTACAGTACCATGTTAAATTAGTAATAGCCGATCAATCTGATGAAACTTTTGATTCATCGGTATTCATTGAGGGAGACAGTTTTAATATACTGGATCTTGGGGAAGACATTGCAACCTGTTCTGGTTCAGTTCTTTTAAACGCTGATATACAAAACCCATCTGCAATTTATAAATGGTTTTTAAATACCAATGAAATCATTGGAGAAATCAATAGCACATTAAACGTTATTGAAAGTGGCTCTTATAGAGTAGAAATTTCAGTACCCTTAGGCGCTAATATGTGTGTAGAAGAAGATGAAATTGTGGTCGTTTTAAATACAGAAGAAAACATCAATGCAATATCCCCATTACTATCGTGTGATGACACAAGTGGTGATGGTGTTGCAACATTCGATCTTACATATAAAGATTCTGATATAGAAAGCAATATCCCACTTACTTTTACCAATCCTATTTATTC
>Ga0307414_10000325_pt1 | contig 27248 bp, 23 predicted proteins | sample DK1Ometagenome_FD_203804 | JGI IMG/M metagenome (GOLD analysis project Ga0307414, IMG submission 203804) | Maize rhizosphere microbial communities from greenhouse at UC Davis, California, United States - DK15-O-3 | ecosystem: Host-associated > Plants > Roots > Rhizosphere > Soil | place: USA... | reverse complement strand
CGGCCCGTTCACCGGCCCCGGCGAGTTCAACGGGATCTACGACACCCTGATCTCGACCGGTCAGAGCCGCGGCAAGACCTATTCGGCTTTCGCGCAGCTGCGCTGGTCGATCCTCGACAACCTGGAACTGGCGGGCGGAGCGCGCTGGACCCGCGAGGAAAAGTCGACCAACATCGGTAACATCTTCAATCGCCTTCCCAATTTCTCGCCGGCCGGTTTCCGCTACCGGCCCGAGTTCGAGGGCGAGAATGTCTCGCCGGAAGCGACGCTGACTTGGAAGGTCACCCCCGACCTCACCGTCTATGGTGCGTACAAGACCGGCTATCTGTCGGGCGGCGCGTCGAATCCGTCAACCGTGGCCAATTATTCGACGCTTGCCGATCCGACGCGTCCCTTCCTCTTCGACGAGGAAACCGTCGAGGGCGGCGAAGTGGGCATCAAGGCGTCGCTGCTCGGCGGTCGCCTCACCGGCGACCTCACCGCCTATCGGTTCAATTATGACGGGCTGCAGGTACAGACTTTTGATGCGACGACGACGTCCTTCTTTACCCAGAATGCCGGCGGCGCACGCAATCAAGGGATCGAGGGGCAGATCCGCTTCCGCGCTTCGCCGGACCTGACGCTGCGTGTCGCGGCCTCTTATGCCGACCTGAAGTTCACGGATTTCGACGGCGCGCAATGCTATGCCGGCCAGACGACGCTTCCAGTCGCGGCGCCGGGGACTACCAAGATCCCCGGCGCCTGCTATTCGACTGGTGTCGGAACCGGCAAGGCCCGTTACATGACAGGCCTGCGCTATGGCCCCGCGCCGTTCCAGGCGATCGTCGGAGTGAGCTACGAAACGCCGATCAGCAACGACTGGGGAATCGGCTTCACGGTCGACGGCTATATCTACAACAAGACGCCAGCCTGGCAGATTCCCTATTCGCCTGGTCAGGAATCGCACGAGATCGTCAATGCGTCGCTGCGCCTCAGTCGCCTCGACGACAGCTGGCAGTTCGCGCTGATTGCCACCAACCTGTTCGACAGCAACTGGCATCCGCCGGCGACCACCGACAAGCCGCTCGGCACGGCGGGCGACATCATGGCGGACTCACCCGTCCCGCGGCTGGTGACGCTACAGGCGACCTTCCGCTTCTGATCAAAACCCCGGACAACTCTCTAGGGCAAACTCGGCGCCTCCTTCGGGAGGCGCCTTTTTCTTTGCGCCACACAGGCGAGGCATCGTCCGTGCGCGCACGTCAGCGCACGCTCACACCAGCCTTCGGCGCGCCGCGCGGCAAAAGTCGAAATCGTTGGAAACTATTGCCCGAGCGACGGTGACACCGCCTGCGCCGGCACGCTCTTCTTGAGCATCACCCGCGTTTCACCGGTTGCGCCGTTAGCGAGCAGATCGATTACTTCGCGCGCAACATCGTGCGGCGTCAGGCTGTCCGGCGTGTGCAACTCGGACGGGAACAGGTCGCTCGTAAAACCGCCGGGGCATATTGCATTGATGCGCACCGGACCCGAGGGATGCGCCGCCCCAAGGCTGCGCACCAGACCAACCAGCGCATGTTTGGTCATCGAGTAGACCGGGTCGAAGGGGATCGGCGCCAGACCACCCATAGAGCTGGTGATCGTCACGGCGCCGCCGCCGGACCGCGCCATGTGGGGCAGCAGCGCCTGCAGCCCGAACACGACGCCGTCGATGTTGACGCGGCGTAGCGCCTCATAACGCCCGAGCGCGAAATCCTCGATCGGCGGCACTGACAGCGCCACATCGAGCGGACGGGTCATGATGCCGGCATTCAGATGCGCAAAACCGATCGGCCCCAGCTCGGCGGTCACCGCCGCGACGGCGGCAGCCCATTCGTCGGCGGAACCGACATCGACGTGCCAGAAACGTCCGCCCGTCTCGCGCGCGACGGCAACACCGTCGGCTTCGTTGACGTCGAAGATCGCGACGCGCGCGCCAGCCTCCGCCGCCAACATCGCCGTGGCAGCACCCAGTCCGGTTGCACCGCCCGAAATCAGCAGTGTCCGTCCGTCGAAAATCCCCATGACTGCCCTCTTCGTCGGCGGCGATGTCAGGCCGCCGCGATCAGCCCCAGCCGCTCGCCGATTCCGCGCGCTGCGGCGTCGGGGAACAGTTCGTCGACCCCGCCCTTCGCGAGCGCGTCGAGCACCGCACCGGTCAGCACGCTCGGCGGGTTGAGCAGCGCCTTGTCGGTACTCTCAAGATGCATTTCGGTATCATAGCCGCCGGCATAGACCGCCATCACCGCGACCCCCGCCTCGGCGAGCTCGGCCCGCAAGCCGTGCGTCATCGAACGCGCTGCGGCCTTCGATGCATTATAGGTGCCGACGAGCGGCATATAGGCGAGCGCCGCGATCGAGAGAATGTTAACGATCGCTCCCTGCGACCGGGTCAGTGCCGGCGCGAAGGCCCGCGCCATCGCGAGCGGACCGAAATAATTGACCTCCATCTCGTGCCGTGCCTGATCGAGGTCGGGCGCGTTCAGGAAGCTCGCATAATGAAGGACGCCCGCGTTGTTGATCAGCACGGTGATATCATCAGCGTCGCGCGCCGCCTGCTCGACCTGTTCGGGCCGCGTCGTGTCGACGATGACAGGGTGAACGCGCGGGTCGATCGCAGCCACGGCTGCGGCGGCATCCTCGTTCCGTACCCCGGCGTAGACTCTCGGCACACCAGCCTGAAGAAACGCATCGACGAAAGCGCGCCCGATACCGCGCGACGAGCCGGTGACCAATGGCCTGCATTGCTCTAAGTTCATGCCTCTCTCCCGCTATGCTCGGCTGTCGGGAGCTACGGAACGACCGCTTGCCCTGCCCGGCCCACATGCTTGCGGTACCGTCCGACAAAAATAGTGTATGATATATTTTTTTAAGCTGTGCAAGCCGCACCCGCCGCAAAATCAACCCTGTCGCGACCCGAAGCGAATTCGACTTGCTTGCACGCCTTTCCGCTGATCACCCATTTTTCTTACATTTCCTGTCCTGCGGCGGAGACGAGGCGGATCGCAAAAACGCCATCCACCGCCTTGACAAGAATAAAGCGCGTGATATTTTTTGAAAAGCGAAAGACATAATATGTGAAGGCAGAGACCTTCGATAATGGGAGAGCGAGCATCATGAGCGAGGCGAGAACCTGTCCGGTCGACGGCGTCGTCGAAGTCGACATGAATTCGGAGGCCTTCGCCGAGAATTTCAAGGACATCTATACCCAGATGCACACGAGCGGGTGCCCCTATGCGCATTCCTCGGCAGGCGATTTTTATGCGATCGGCAAGCATCAGGACATCGTCAAGGCCTGCACAAATACCAAGCTGTGGAGCAGCAAATTGGGCCCCGCGCTGCAATATCAGTCGCCCGAAACCCCCGGCGTGCTCGTCAGCGTCGATCCGCCTGAGCATACGTTCGAGGCGCGGCTGGTCGGCAAGGCCTTTTCGAAAGTCTATTTCGAATCCTTCATCCCGGGCATAAAGGCGTTCCTCAACGAGCGCATCGACAGCTTCATCGCCAACGGCCGGTGCGACATTCACAAGGAAATTTCGGAGCCGCTGCCGCTCTGGGTGATTTTCGCCATGTTCGGCAAGGCGATCGACGACGATGGTATCGACGCCTATCGCGAGGGTTTCGTCGGATCGATCGGCCAGATGCTGGCCCCCAATCCGGTGCGCCCGCCATCGCGCAACGCCTTTGCCGACAGCTTCCTGTCGGACCATCTCGCCGATGTGAAACGCAAGCTGGCGTCGGGCGAAGCCCAGCCCGACGACAATCTGCTCACGCGCTTCATCACCACCGAGATCGAAGGCCGCCGGCTCACCGACGACAAGATCCTCGCCTTTTGCAACTTCCTTCTAGCCGCGGGCAGCGGCACGACGACGATCCTGCTGTCGGGCCTGCTCTATCAGCTGCTCAAGTCGCCCGAGCAGTTCGAAAAGCTGAAGGCGAACCCCGACCTCGTTCCGCTCGCAATCGAAGAGTCACTGCGCGTCGAATCGCCGCTTCACGGATTGTTCCGCACCAATAATGAGGAAGTCACCGTCGGGCCGCTAACTATCCAGCCCGACACCAAGGTGATGATGATGTGGGCGGCCGCCAATCTCGACCCGACGGTGTTCCCGAACCCGGAGAAATTCGACCTCGACCGCGATCTTTCCGACGTCCGCAAGCATCTCGCCTTCGGCTATGGGATCCACATCTGCCGCGGCGCGCCGTTGTCGCGGATCGAGGCGCGGCTGTTCCTGGAGACCATCCTCGAACGCCTTCCCAACCTGCGCTTCGACGGACCGATGAAAAAGGATCACCGCATCCCGATCTTCAACGGTATCGGCGAACTGCCGGTCGCCTGGGACATCTGACGCCCCAAGGCCCCGGCGCCGTCGCCCCTTGGAGCGCGCGCAATATCCATATCGATCGGGAAATATGATGAACGAAAAAGCTCGTATGGTTGTTCTCGCCCGGCGTCCCGGGCCGAATATTTCGGTCGACGATTTCGCGGTCGAAGAACACCCACTACCCGAAACAGGCGACGGCCAGGTGCAGGTCCGCAACCTGTACATCAGCGTCGATCCCTATATGCGCCTCGCGCTCAGCGACCGGAACGGGGTGAGCGCCGCCAAGGCGGTCGGCGACGCAATGACCGGCGGCGCGGTTGGAATCGTCGAGGCCTCGCGCGCGCCCGCACTGCCCGTCAGGACGATGGTGACCAGCCAGTTCGGCTGGCGCGACCGCTTCGTCGCCGATGCCGCAATGGTCCAGCCGGTTGCGGCGGACGTCGGCCGCCCGAGCTGGTACCTCGGCATATTGGGACTAACGGGGCTCACCGCTTATGCGGGGATCGAATATATATTGGAACCGAAGGCGGGCGAGACCATCTTCGTTTCGGGCGCTGCGGGCGCGGTGGGCTCGGTCGCGGCGCAGCTCGCGCGGCAACGCGGCTGCCGTGTGATCGCCACCGCCGGCACCGACGACAAGGTCGCCTGGCTGAAGGATGAACTGCGGCTCGACGCGGTCGCCAACTACGCCACCACAGACCTCGCGGCGTTTCTGGCAAAGGAATGCCCCGCCGGAATCGACCATTATTTCGACAATGTCGGCGGTCCGACACTCGATGCCGCGATCACCGCGATGAAGCCCAAGGGCCGCATCGTCGTGTGCGGTGCCATCTCGCAGTACAACACGCCCAATTATTGCGCGGGTCCGGGCGAATTCTTCAAGATCTCTGAAAAGGGGATCACGATCGTCGGGCTCAACGTCGGCATGTGGTTCGACCGCGGGAAGGAAGCCTTCGGCGATCTCGCGGGGCGTCTCGCGGCGGGCGAGCTGATCTGGGAAGAAACGGTGGTCGATGGGCTCAACAATGCCCCGCAAGCCTTCCTGTCGCTCTTCTCGGGCCAGAACAGAGGAAAAATGGTCGTCGCGATCGACCCGGCACCCTGATCGAACGGAGCGGAAGCAGACATGGCCTTCACGCATATCATGACGCCGATCCGCATTGGAGCGGTCGAGATCAAGAACCGCGTCTTTCGCTCGGCGCACACCACCGCCATCGGCGGCGGAACACTAAGCGACGACCTCGTCGCCTATCACGAAGCGCGGGCGCGCGGCGGCATCGGGCTGAGCGTGATCGAGGCGATGTCGGTGCACCCCTCCTCGCTCGCGGCGCTCAACATGATCGACCCGTCGCTCGCCGAAAAATATCCGCGCATGATGGACCGGCTGCGCCCGCACGGGATGCGCGTGTTCCAGCAACTGTTCCATGCGGGCCAGCATGGCCGCACGCTCGACGGATCGCCGCCCTGGGCGCCGTGCGACCAGCCGGGCGTGACCAGCGGCGTCGCCCCCGTGCCGATGACCAGGATGATGATCGACACGATGGTCGGCGCCTATGCGGCGGCGGCGGCCAAGCTCGAACAATGGGGCTGCGAAGGCGTCGAATTCCATTGCGGCCACGGCTTCCTGCCGCAGCAATTCCTGTCGACCTATGCCAACGACCGTACCGACGATTATGGCGGCTCGCTCGAAAATCGCGCGCGCTTCACGATGGAAGCACTTGCCGCGATCCGCGCGAGCGTCGGCGCCGGTTTCGTCGTCGGCATCCGCCTGTCGCCCGACATGCTGGAAGGCGGTGTCGGCGTAGAGGATAATCTGGCGGTCGCGCAAATGGTCGACGCGGCGGGTCTCGTCGATTATGTCAGCATCTCGTCGGGCACATTCCAGACGATGGACAAGACGATCGGCGGAATGCACGAACCCATGGGGTTCGAGATGCCCGTCACGACCCCGATCACATCAAAGTTGAAGGTACCGACCATGATCGTCGGCCGCTACCGCACGCTCGAGGAAGCCGATCAGGCGATCCGCGCGAGCGACGGCGACATGGTCGCGATGGTCCGCGCAACAATCGCCGATCCCGACCTTGTCGAAAAGACGCTCGCCGGCCATCCCGAACGGGTTCGCCCGTGTATCGGTTGCAATCAGGGCTGCATCGGCCAGCTACAGGCGCCCCCGAACCGTATGGGCTGCGTCGTCAATCCAGCGGTGGGCCATGAACTCAAGATGGGCGACAACCGGCTGACACCAGCCGAACAGCCTGGGAAGATACTCGTCATCGGCGGAGGCCCCGCCGGGATGGAAGCCGCGCGCGTCGCGGCGTTGCGCGGGCATCAGGTCGTGCTCGCCGAAGCGGAGTCCGATCTCGGCGGCACGGCCAAGCTCGCTGCCGCCGCGCGGACGCGGGCCGGCATCCGTGACATTCTGGTCTGGCTGGAGGACGAAGTTTATCGCCTCGGCGTCGATGTCCGCACGAGCAGCTATCTCGACGTCGACGATATCCTTGCCGAAGCACCCGACAAGGTCATTCTTGCCACCGGTTCGCTGCCGCGCATGGACGGCATCCAGCTGTCCAATCCGGGCGAACCGATTACGGGCTTCGCGCAGCCGCATGTGCTATCGTCGAACGACCTGTTCCTGTCCCCGAGCCGCGCGCCCGGAAAGTCAGCGGTCGTGATAGACGACAGCGGCCATTATGAAGCGATCGCGTGCGCCGAATATCTCGCCGAGCGCGGCGTCGAGGTCACTTTCGTCACGCGGCATATTTCCTTCGCTCCGCTGGTCGAAAGCGCCTTGATGACCGAGCCAGCACTGCGCCGGCTGCACGAGGGCAAGTTCACACTCCACACGCGGATGCGCGCGCTGTCAATCGGCACCGATCATGTCGTGCTGGCGCCGACCTTCCTGCCTGCGAACAGCAACGCAACGCTCAGCGTACCCGCCGACACGGTCGTCTTCGTCTCGCGCAACCGCCCCAGCCGCGACCTTGCCGACGCCCTGCGGGATCAGGGCGTCGCAGTGTCGCTGGTCGGTGATGCCAACGCCCCGCGCTTTCTGCTCGCCGCCATTCGCGAGGGCAATCAGGCCGGGGCCGGGGCCTGAGCGGCGCGCCCCTCCGTCGTATCCATTTTCTTGCAAATATATTGCACGTTATATAAATGATTCGTCAGCATAGGCAATCAAGCCCGGCACAACAAGAATGGGTGGGGAAATGGACGACGCGCAGGGGCTTTCCCCGATCGCCGCAGGACTGTGGGACGCAGGACCGCCGCCGCGCCTGATCGGAGGCCGCAAAGCCAATGGTGAGATCGTTTTCCCCCTGCCCGACGAGCCCGCGGAGCCACTCGAACGGATCGAGCTGGCGACCACAGGTACGCTCTGGTCTTGGACGAGCCAGGAGTTTCAGCCCAAGCCCCCCTTCGTCGGCCCCGAGCCCTTCGAACCTTTTTTACTCGGCTATATAGAATTGCCGAATGAAGTGATCGTCGAGAGCCGCATCGTCGGGACGTCGATCGACCGGCTGACGCTGGGGATGCCTATGCAGCTCGTGATCATCCCCTTCGACGACCGTCGCAGCACCTATGCCTTTCGTCCGGAGCAACGCGCATGAGCGAGAAAGTCCATATCATCGGCGCGGGCATCCATGCTTTTGGCAGGACCGAGGGGCGATCGGGCCGCGCGCAGGGCGTGTTCGCGCTGCGCCAGGCGCTCGCCGACGCGGGGATCGAATGGGCCGACATCGGCTTTGCCAGTGGCGGCTCGGTCGCCGCCGGGTCGGCCGACATCATGGTCAACGACCTGGGGCTGACCAGCCTGCCCTTCATCAACGTCCACAACGGCTGCGCGACTGGCGGCAGCGCGCTGACCGCGGCGCACAATGCCATCGCATCGGGCATGTGCGACGTCGCGGTCGCGGTCGGCTTCGACAAGCATGAGCGCGGCGCGTTCAACGCGAAGCCGTCGGGTTACGGCCTCCCCGAATGGTATGGCGAAACCGGCATGATGCTGACGACGCAATTCTTTGCGCTCAAGATCCAGCGCTACATGCAGTTGCACGGGATCAGCCGCGAAACGCTCGGCCGGGTCGCCGAAAAGGCGTTTCGCAACGGCGCCCTCTGCGACCACGCCTGGCGGCGCTCGCCGGTCGATCTCGACACGATCCTGCACGCACCGATGGTCAATGACCCGCTCACCAAATATATGTTCTGCTCGCCTGCCGAGGGCGGCGTCGCGCTCGTCCTCGCGAGCGAGAAGAAGCTGCGCGAACTCGGAAGCGACGGCGTGCGGATCGACAGCATCGCTTTCCGCACGCGGCCCGAGGGATCGTTCGAGGTCTTCGCGCCCTCGATCCGCACCCCTCCGGGCGGCAAGCCCACTGTGCTTGCCAGCCAGGCCGCGTTCGAACAGGCAGGCATCGGTCCCGGCGACGTCGACGTCGCCCAATTGCAGGACACCGAAAGCGGCGCCGAGATTATGCATATGGCCGAAAACGGCTTTTGCGCCGACGGCGAACAGGAAGAATGGTTCGCCAACGGCTGGTCCGAAATCGGCGGGCGCCTGCCGATCAACACCGATGGTGGCTGCCTTGCGTGCGGGGAACCGGTCGGCGCGTCGGGGCTCCGTCAGGTCTATGAGAATGTCCAGCAGCTTCGCGGGCGCGCCGGCGCGCGGCAAGTGCCGCGCGATCCGAAAGTCGGGTACAGCCATGTCTATGGCGCCCCCGGCCTATCGGCAGTGGCGATCCTCTCACGCTAGCATCGAAATCGCATTCGCGGGATGAGGGAGCCACCATTGCAGCATCAGGACCAGACCGCCGCCGCACCCGGGACATCTAACCTGCGCTACAGCTATTATGTCGTGCTGTTGCTGATGCTCACCTATATCCTCTCCTTCCTCGACCGGGTGCTCATCAGCCTCCTCGCAGAGCCGATCCGCGCCGAATTCGACTTGGGCGACACAGAGATCGGGTTGCTCGTCGGGTTCGGCTTCGTACTCTTCTACACCGTGCTCGGCCTCCCCTTCGGCGCCGCCGCCGACCGATCCAACCGGCGCAACCTCATCGTGATGGGCCTCGTTGGCTGGAGCCTCGCAACTGCGGGAAGTGGAATAGTCAGCGGGTTCGGTGGTCTGCTGGCGATGCGCGCGCTCGTCGGAATCGGAGAGGCGGCACTCTCGCCCGCCGCTCTCTCTACGATCGCCGACCGTTTCCCGCCCGACCGGCTGGCTTTCGCCATCTCGCTCTATTCGTCGGGTGTCGTACTAGGCGGCGGCTTGGCGATGGGCTTTGGCGGGATGATCGCGGAATGGGCCGCGCAGACGACCGTCTCGCTCGGTGCACTGGGAACGATCAGCGACTGGCGGCTCGCGATGCTCGCCGTCGGGCTGCTCGGACTGCCGCTCGCACTGCTGCTGCTAACGACGATGCGCGAAGCGCCGCGCAGCGCGCCGCTGGCGGAAGTGCCCGGGATCGGCGTGCTGCTCATGACGATGAAGGCAAACGCCAGGGCCTTCGCGACGGTCTTCCTAGGCTTCGGTTGTCTGGTGATCGCGGGCTATATCCCCATGCTCTGGGGTCCGGCGCTACTCGCACGCGCGCATGGGATGGCCGCACCCGATATCGGAGTGGCGCTGGGCGTGATCGTCGGCCTGTGCGGCTTTGCGGGCGTCCTCAGCGGCGGCCTGCTGTCCGACCGGATGACGCGGCGCGGGATCGTCCATGCCCCGGTCCTGCTGGTGCTCGCAACCTTGCCACTGCAGGCGGTGTCGTTCGGGGCCGCTTATCTGCTAACCCACACGCCGACGGTGCTCGCTCTGCTCGGGCTCGGCGCGTTCCTCTCCTCAATGCTCGGCGGCTTGCAGGCGACGACCGTGCAATTGCTGGCACCGGCGACGATGCGCGGGCGGACCATGGCGCTGTACCTGCTGGTCGTGACATTGCTCGGCATGGGGCTGGGCCCACTCGTCATCGGGCTGCTCAGCGACCATGTCTTCGCGCAACTGCCCCTCGCGCTCGCGACCGTATCGACCGCGTCGCTGGGCCTCGCAACCGCGATCCTGTGGACCGGCCGCAACGCGGTACGCGACGCAATACGCGCCGCGTGAATGGGAACCACCCGTCGTGGGCAACTGGCACTGACGACATGTTGCCGACTATTGAGCCGTCCATTGGACACGAGCCGCTCATCAGCCACGCTCCCCCTGCCCTCTTGACGACATGCCATGCTCTTTGGCGGCAGAGTTTCGGGCGCGTTGCCCGGGCATAACAGGCCAATGCGCCCCAATGGGCACCGACTACAAGCAGGTGTCAGTGGTTCAGCGCCTGACGCAGAGTGTCGAACAGCAAAGCCTCGCCACACTGCGCGACATTGAAACGCAGAAACGCCTGTGCTGACTGAGCAACGCTAAAAACATTTCCGGGGGCCAGGACGACGCCGCGCTCGATGCAAAAACGGGCGACATCAGTCGAATCATATCCCTCCGGAAGCCTGCACCAGAGATAGAAGCCGCCGCGAGGCATGATCCACGGCACGATGCCCAACTCCCCGAGGCGATCCGACAAATCCTGCCTTTGCCGTGTGAGTCGCAAACGCAGTTCGGCCATATGCTTGCGATAACCACCGCCCGCGAGGACGTTCTCGATCAGCCCCGTCGCCACGGGACTCGGCCCGCCGAAACTCGTCGCGACCTGAAGGTCGACCAGCCCTTCGATCCAGTCGGCGCGCGCGGCGATATAGCCGCATCGGACAGATGCAGAGAGCGTCTTCGAAAAGCTCCCAATCCGAATGACGCGATCAAGGCCGTCCAGCACGGCAAGCCGCGGCGACGGCGTCGGTTCGAAGTCGGCGAAAATATCGTCTTCCACAATGGTGAGATCATGCGCCGTCGCTGCGCTTAACAGGCGATATGCGGTCTGAGGCGAAAGGCTTGCGCCGGTCGGATTGTGAAGCGCGGAGTTGGTGATGTACAATCGTGGCCGATGCGCGATCAGCGCCGCCTCAAACGCCGCGATGTCGGGACCCGTTGGCGTATAAGGGATGCCAACGATCTTGACCTGATGCGCGCGCAGCAGCGCCTGAAAGTTGAAATAGCCCGGATCGTCGACCATGACCGTATCGCCGGGATGCAGCAGATAGCGGCAGATCAGGTCGATGGCCTGCGTGCCCGAACCCGTCAGCAGAAGCTGGTCCGACACCGCCTCAATCCCTTCTTCGGCGAACCGGCCGAGCAGCAGTCGCCGCAAAATGATCGAGCCGCGTGCACTGCCATAGTCCGACAAGAGCGCATCGTCGGCCCGTGCCATGGCGCGCAGTCCGCGGCGCAGCAGGTCGTTGGGCATCCAGTCTGCCGGCAGCCAGCCACATCCGGGCTTCAGAACGTCCGGATCGGCATCCAGCGACTGCCGCGACACCCAGAACGGATCCACTGCACGGTCGCGGCGCGGCCCCATCTCGCCGAGCGCCATGGGAGGCATATTGGCTCCGGTGACGTAGAACCCCGCCCCCCGCTTCGCGCGAATCACTCCTTCGGCCGCCAGCCGGTCATAGGCCTCGACGACCGTGGAGGGCGATACGCCCATTGTATCCGCGAACCCCCGCACCGAGGGCAACCGATCGCCCGGGGCAATGGCACGAGCCGCGATTTTTGCGCGGATCGCCGTCATTAATTCTTCGGTCCGGGTCGCGTTGCGCGGTATCGCTCACTCCTTATTGTATGGATATATACAGCCATACACTTATCACAATCTGTAACAGATTGTGCCTGTTTGGACCATCCCAAATCACCTAGCTGTCGCTTCAGAAAGCGAGGAATCATGGAACGGTCTACCGCCGGCTGGGGAAGCGGACTTCTCGGCGTCATCATCTTCAGCGGCTCCTTACCGGCAACGCGCGTCGCGGTGGCCGACTTCTCCCCCTTGTTCCTGACGTCGGGCCGGGCGGTGATCGCAGCCCTGCTTGGGGCGGCATTCCTCCTCGCAATGCGCCAGGCGAGGCCGACCCGAACAGATATCGTGCCGCTCGCGATTGTCGCGATCGGTGTCGTTGTCGGGTTCCCGTTGTTGACCGGTTTTGCGCTGAAGCACATCACCGCCGCCCACTCGGTGGTTTTCATCGGGCTATTGCCACTTTCGACGGCGATCTTCGGCGTTTTACGCGGCGGAGAACGACCCAAACCTGCTTTCTGGGCTTTTTCGACCCTCGGCGCGGCAACCGTGGCGGGCTTTGCGCTTTACCGCAGCGAGGGCGGTTCGGTTATCGGCGACCTGCTGATGCTGGCCGCCGTCATCCTGTGCGGCCTCGGCTATGCCGAAGGCGCTGCGCTCTCCCGCCGTCTGGGCGGGTGGCAGGTCATCAGCTGGGCGCTTCTTCTCACCCTCCCGCTCATGACGCTGATTGCACTCACGACTTTGCCTGCGACCTGGAGCGGTATCGGCGGCGCGGCCTGGGCGGGATTTGCATATGTCTCGGTCTTCTCGATGATGCTGGGCTTCGTCTTCTGGTATCGCGGCCTTGCGCTCGGCGGGATTGCCGGGGTCGGCCAACTGCAACTGCTCCAGCCCTTCTTCGGACTGGTCCTGGCTGGGGTCCTTCTCGGCGAGCCGGTGGCGTGGACGATGATCGCATCCACGGTGATCGTGATCCTCTGCGTCGCCGGCGCCAAGCGCTTCTCCTGAGCACCGACGCCGGGCATCGGGCAGGGTGTCGCACTCCTGAAAGTGCGACACCCTGCCCGTTCAGTCGCGCTTCTCTCGAAATACGACCAGCAGCCCGGCGACGACCAGAACCAGTCCGGCAATGGCGTAGAGGGACATCGGATTGCCCAGAATGAGCCAGTCCATTGCCGCGGTCACGCCGGGCACCAGATAGAAAAGGCTTGTCACATTCACGAGATTGCCGCGCGCGATAAGCCGATAGAGGAGGAATGTCGCACCGACGGAAATGACCAGTCCAAGCCATAAGACCGGCAGAACAAAACCCGGCTCCCACGAGGCATGAAGCGGTCCGAACGGGGCGATGGCGCCCGCGAAGACCAATCCAGTCATATATTGCATGGGCAGCACGGCCCATGGCGCTTGATCCTCGCTTTTCTGAACGATCGATCCGATGGTAATTCCGGCGAGCGAAAGGCCGGCGAAGAACAGGCCCAGCGCGTCGAAGCGCGCAGCAACCAGCCCGTCCCAAACCACAAACACCAGTCCCGCCAGCGCACAGGCCAATCCGAGCAGCCTTGTCCGGCTAGCCCGCCTTTCGGTCAGCAAAAGGGTAGCGATCGGCTGCACACCCAGCAGCGTGGCAAGCGCGCCGGGCGTCATCCCGTTGTCGAGCGCGAGAAGATAGCAAGCCGAGTACAGACCCGCGATCGACAGCCCGACGAGGGCGACACGTTTTCGGCTTCCCCGCGCGGGCAAGAATGCGCCGGACCAGACGGCCAAGACAGCAAGGGCCGCCAACGCGACGACATAACGGGCAATCAGGATGGCAAAGGGCGAGCCATATTGAAGCCCGATTTTAGAGACGATGGCGCCGCTGCTCCACAGCAGTACGAACGCGGTTGTCGGCACAAGCACCGACGCATGACGATTGAGCATGAAAAATCACCTGAAAGATTGTGACGTCTGCGCCCGAGGCGCAGCTTCGTTCGGCCGACAGGTCAGTCGGCGGCGATCGTGACGGGCGGGGGCGGTGCCCCGGCACGCCCGACGAATTTCGTCACATCAGGTGGAGAAATGGAAAATGACGCGGACGCCAGCGACCCTGCGAAATGGTGCTTGAAGGTGGCGAGCGTGAGCATGGGGCTCAACCTACAGGCTTGTTCCCGTCCGTTCAAGTCTCGACGCCAGAAAGCGAAGGGGCCATTGCAGGCTCATGCCGTCCCGGCGCCCTTCACCTTTCGAATTGCCATCTTCAGGCAGCGAGCAGTTCGTCGGCCGGACCGAAAAATTCGTAATGAATGCGATCCGACGGCACCCCGGCGAGCGACAGTGCCGATACCGATGCCCGCAGGAACGGGCGCGGGCCGCAGATATAATAATCGGCCTCGCCGACCGCCGTGTTCGCGAGCAGCCATTGCTCGCTGATCAGTCCGGCGCGATCATAATCCTGCCCTTCCACTTCACCGGCGAGCGGGGTCTGATGGAAATCGGTGACGCGGGCAGCCAGGCTGAGCGCCGCCAGCGCGCGAACATGAGCGCGCATTGCGTGGGTTTCACGGTCATGGGTGCCGTGGATATAGTGTACCGGCACGTCGCTGCCGCTTTCGATAATCGCCTCGAGCATCGCCACCATCGGGGTCAGGCCGACGCCGCCCGACAACAGCACGACCGGACGCTGAGGGCGGTCGGGCAGGAAAAACTCGCCCGCCGGCGCGGCCACTTTCAGCATCGAACCCGGCTTGGCCTGATCATGAAGCCAGCCTGACGCGAGCCCCTGCGGTTCGCGCTTCACCGAGATGCGGTAAGTCTCGCCATTGGGGGCGGCCGAGATCGAATAATTGCGCTTGACCGGCGGATGGCCCGGAATCTCGAACCAGAAGGTCAGATACTGGCCCGGTCGATAATCCATCACGGGCCCGCCGTCGGCAGGCGTGAGGGTGAAGGATTTGATCACACTGCTTTCACGCACCACGTCGGTGATGCGAAAGTCGCGCCAGCCGTTCCAGCCGCCCAACGCGTCCTTCTGTTCGCCATAAATGCGTTCTTCGCGCGCGATCAATATATTGGCGAGGAACCAATAGGCCTCGCCCCACGCCGCCAGAACTGCGTCGGTCGCCGCCTCGCCAAGGACCGCCTTGATCGCACCCAGCAGCGCATCGGCGACATGCGGATAATGCGCAGGCTGAATCTGCAGTCCGACATGTTTTTGGGTGATCCGTTCGACCGCCGGTGCCAGCGCGGCGAGATCATCGATATTGCTGGCATACGCCAGAATCGCCCCCGTCAGCGCGCGCGGCTGCGCGCCCGCATCGCCGTGGTTCGACTGGTTGAAGAGGTCGCGGATCTCCGGATCCTGGAACATACGCGAATACATTTCATGGACGATATCGAGGCCATGTGCTTCGAGCGCGGGAACGGTGGCCTTGACGAGCGCGATGGTCTCGTCGCTGAGGGGCTGCGACATGCAATACTCCTGATAATGTGATGAATGGTTTGGGTGGGATCACTCACCCGCAGGAGGGCGATCGTAGAAATCGACCCGCATCTTCATGGGCCCCACCGGCGTGACGAAATGGGGTTGGCCGGGACGGATCAGTCCGGGACTTCCGGGATCGAGCATGATCTCGGACGGTGGATCGAGATAGCTCAGCAAAAGCTGCCCCTCGATGACCCGGATCATCCCCCAGACCCCCGCCTTGGTGTCGTGACGGGCGCGAAGCGCGGCGGGCAGCGTGTCCTGATCGAACACGGGCGTCGAACGATAGGGCGCGGGCGCACTCATTTCCGTGAGCCCAGCAATGGCGGGCGGCTTCGAACGCGTATCATCTCTATCGGCATTCGCATTCACGACTCATGCTCCAAATCATGCATCTGTGATGCATCTATTCACGCATGCCAAAACATGCAACATAAATGCATCTTACATGGCCACGCCGCCTTTCCGGCCGCAGGAACGATGATGAAACTGACGCTATTTACCGACTATGCGATGCGCACCCTGCTCCATCTGGGCGCCCATCCCGATCGCCTGTGCTCGATTTCCGAAGTCTCGCAAGCCTTCGGCATATCGCAAAATCATCTGATGAAAGTGGTCAACCAACTGGCGCGCGAGGGCTATGTCGAAACGGTTCGCGGCCGGTTTGGTGGCATCAGGCTGGGCAAGCCCCCCGAAGACATCAATATCGGCGCGCTTGTGCGCGATACCGAAGAAGGCTTCGACCTTGCTGACTGTGGAAGCTGCGTGATCGCGCCGGCATGCGGTCTCACCGGCGTGCTCGGGCAAGCCCTCGCCGCTTTTCTGGCTGTGCTCGACAGCTACACACTTGCCGATCTTCTGGTGCAGCGCAGCGAGCTTAGGCAATTGCTCACGGGCGAATTTAATCGGGAGCTTCTCTAACCCCGCGACCGATCCCCGCCAGCGTAGAAGCTGTGCGTGAATGGACCCAACGCCCTATCGGCGGGAGTTTAGTTTATTCAGAAGTACGCGCGCACTATATTGCTGATGCGCGCAAAAATTGGCCATGTTCCAATCGCTACCACCCTCTTCCGCCTTTTCCTCTATCCAGGCCTGATAGCAAAAATCGAGCGCCTTTGCGTCAAGGTCTGCGGCCCCCTTCGCGATTTGCGCGCGCAGCAGGCGAAAGCCGCGGTGGCCTGCGGCCTGATCCGACAGGCACGCCGCATTGTTGATTTCGGATGTGCGGCCCTCGACAGAAGCCGTCGGTTTCGGCTCTTCCTGCATGCAAAAGGCGGCCGCCGCTTTCACATTAAATGCTCCGCCGGATTGCGACGCTTCGACTTCCGGCTTGGTGTTTTTCTCCGCGCAGAAACCGGCCATTCCCCAATCCGGCTGCTCGGGCTCCTCCCAGTGGCTGGCGAGGCATTGACGGTAAACCGTGCGGTTTTCCGGTCGATCGTGAGTCCATAGCAGCTGAAACTGGTAATGATCCTCCATCTCGTCCTTCAGACACCGAAATTGGCCATCCACATCGCTGCCATGCCTATCGGCGCATCGCTGCAATATGACGGTCTGATCAAAGGCGGGAAGGTCGACCGCGACATCAGCGGAGGTCAGAAAAAAAGCCACAAGGAACATCGGTCATCGCTATCCTGTTTCGGTTGACGACCGGCATTCTAGCAACAGAATCGATAACAAATACAATTGTTTCCGGCTGGAGGCTCTGCAACCGAGTGGCCAGCCTCCGGTTCAATGGGCCGCACGGACCCGACAACCCGGAACGGATCTGTGCACAATCCTGTAGCTTTTCTCAGGCATGTTTACAACGCGCTTGCGACAGCGCCAGATGCCCACTGTCCCCGCCGGCATCGCCAGCGGGGAGATCGGGATCAACCGTTAAGGCGATCTTTGACAGCCTTGGCAGCGCCAAAAGTCAGTTTCTTCGAAGCTGCGATCTGGATCGTTGCGCCCGTCGAAGGATTGCGACCTTCGCGTGCTGCCGACTCCTTGACCTTGAACTTCCCGAAGCCGTTCACCGACACTTCGTCACCCTTGGTGGCGGCATCGGTGATCGCGGCAAACACGGCATCGACGGCCTTTTTGGCATCCGCCTTGCTGATGTCGAGCGAAGCGGCAACGCTGTCAGAAAGTTCGGCGTGGTTCATTTTGAATCTCCTGATGCGCCCGGGTCTATCCCGGGCGGGACGCTGCTATAGTCGTGAGCGCAGCCTGACGCCATGCATCAAACAAAAGAGCTGCGACAATAGGTGCGTGCCGCAAACAAGGCGTTTGTTGCAAACTAAGAGGCGGGACCAGAATTCGGGGTGTGGCGGCGCCATCTCCTGCAATGGAGAAGGAGATGACTCACGGTGCAAAGCGTCGCGGATATAGCGCGCGTCGGCACCGGTTCCCTCACCGTGTTGCCTGGCCTGCCCCGGATCACCACCCGTCCCTCCAGCGCTCGTCCCGATGCCGCCTGCCCCGTGCGGCGAAGGGGGCGGAAACCACTTCAAAGGATCCGCGCGATCGCGTCGGATCCCCTCGCGGCGGAGTGAATTGGCTCTAGATTGTCAGCCATAGCCGGCAAGGGTCTCCGAGCTCAATTGGCGCATTGACAAACTTGCCCGGACAAATACTTTGAATGCTAACTATTTTCTCGACTCAATCCGGGAAAATTGTGGTCGGTGTGTCGAGCGAGCGGAGCGGCGATGATTCAGTGTGTGCAAGCGCATTGGCCGTCGTCTGGTATCGGCCCCGTGCCGGTTCCTCGGAGGGCAGTGCTAGGGAGAGCCTATGTCGCAACATGTGGATTCCAGATTGGCGCTTGCAGGCGCCCTGCCCATAATAGCCGCCCCGATTGGCGGCATAGCATCGGCGTCGATCCATATCTTGACGCCGAACCAATGGCGCGAGACGGCGGAGATCCGGGCATGAATGCAGCGCCGACATTTTCCACGCTTGCATCGCAGCGGCTGCTCGTAGTCGGCGGAAGTTCTGGCATAGGTCTCGCCACTGCACAGCTCGCCGCCACCCACGGTGCCCTCGTCACCGTGACCGGGCGATCGGAGCAACGCGCGGCAGAGGCCGCCGCAAGCATCGGCAAGGGGGCGGCAAGCGCGGCCTTCGACATGACCGACGAAAAAGCGGTAGGGGCCTTCTTCGCCGGCAATGAGTTTTTCGACCATATCGTCGTCGCCGCCGCCGAAATTCGTTCCGGTCCTGTGCGCGATTTGGCGCTGGACACAGCGCGCACGACTTTCGCATCCAAATTCTGGGGCCCCTATCTCGTCGCACACTTCGCCCGGCTGGCCGAGGGCGGATCGCTGACATTCGTTTCCGGCGCTGCGGCGCGGCGGCCGCGTGCGGGACGCGCTCCGGTCGCCGCAGCTTGCGCCGCCATCGAGGCTTTGACCAAAGTGCTTGCGGCCGAACTGGCGCCGGTGCGGGTCAATTGCATTGCGCCCGGCATGGTCGACACACCGATGCTGCGCGCCATCCGCCCGGCCGGTGCACCTGTTCCAGCGCAACCGATCCGGCGCCCGGGCGAGCCCGAAGAAATTGCTTTCCAGATCCTTGCCTGCGCCGCCAACCTCTACATGACAGGCTCAATCATCGACGTCGACGGCGGCCTTGATGTAAGTTGAGCAGATATGCAGTGGCCGCAATGATCGCCGGTTGATCCTATTCGCCCGGCTGGACGAACCCGGGCCAGCGCCGCATATAGTGGATGAACTCGTCGCTCAGCCCCTCTGCGCGCAGATGCTCAGCCGACACCGGCAGGGCCGGCGAACGATAAGCGGGATCGCGGCGCACGCGCTCGGGAAAGTCGTGCCGCAAGATGGCCGCGCGACCAATCACCACAAAGTCGCAGCCGGCTTCGATAACGCTGGCGGCATCTTCGGCGTCCATCACCTTGCCGGCGGCACCCAGCCGGACATTCCCGCGCGGGAGTTCGGTAAAGACGCTCATCAGCGAACGGCCCTTGAACCGCTCGTCCTCAGGCTCCTTGGCCACGTCCCACAGCGACATATCAAGGAAATCGATCTTTTCCTGCCGCAACACTTCGACCGCTACGTCGCGAATTTCTTCGAGCTCAAGGCCAAATCGCTCGGGCGACAGCCGCAGGCCCAGCTGGAAATCGGGCCGCGTGACGGCGCGGATGCCGTCGATGATTTCAAAGAGGATCCGCGCGCGATTCTCGATGCTGCCGCCATAGCGGTCGGTTCGCCGGTTGCTCGCCGCCGACAGGAATTCGGCGAGGATATAGCCATGCGCGCCATGGACCTCGACGCCATCGAACCCGGCCTGTTCGGCGCGCCGTGCACCCGCGATGAAATCGTCGCGCAACGCCTCGACCTCGGCTTCCGACAAGGCCCTCACATTGCGTTGGGCGACTTCCGACGGCGCGACCGGCGCGTCGATGAGTTCGGGTTCAGCGCGACTGCCGGCGTGATGCAGTTGCAGCGACGACAGCGAGCCGAGCGCCTTGATCCCGGCGGCGAGCGCCGCGAGCCCCTCGACATGATCGTCGTCGAACACGCCGAGCTGCCCCGTAAAGCCCTGCCCGACCGGCTGGACGTGCGAGGCAGCGGTCATCGTCAGCGCGAAACCGCCCGCCGCGCGCATCTCCAGCCAGTTGCGCTCGGTATCCGACAATCTTCCGTCGGCATGGCTCTGTCGGTTGGTCAGCGGCGCCAGCATCAGCCGGTTCTTCATGGGCGCGCCGCGCGCAAGGGGAAGCGGCTCGAACAGCTTTTCGAACGACATGTCGTTTCTCCGTTTCGGGACGCGGGTGCCGGGCTTATCGCAGCGTGAAGCCGCGATATCCCTCCGCCGCCGCGTCGGAACAGATTTCGCGATAGCGGCCAAGCCCGCCGATGTAGACCGGAAAAGTCCGCGGCTTGCCCGGCACATTGGCGCCGGTGTACCAGGTGTTGGCGGTCGGATAGAGCGACAGTGAGCCGAGCGTCGTCACCTTCTGCATCCAGCCGTCTTCGGCATCGGCATTCGCCTCGATCGAGCGCAGACCATCGGTTTTCATATGCTCGATACAGTCGCAGACCCAGTCGACATTCTGTTCATTCAACAGGATAAAATTGGCCAGCGCCGACGGGCCGTTCGGACCCGCGATGACGAACAGGTTCGGAAAACCCTCGATCATCAAGCCGAGGTGCGAGCGCCCCCCGTCTGCCCATTTGTCTTTGAGTTTGCGGCCGTCTCTGCCCTCGATATCGATCGACAGCATAGCGCCGGTCAGCGCGTCATAGCCGATCGCGGCGATGATGATGTCGACCTCGACCTCGCCCTCGGCGGTGCGAATGCCGTTTTCGGTGATCTCGACGATCGGATGCTCAAGGCAATCCTTCAGCGTCACATTGTCGCGGTTATAAGCCTCATAATAGCCGGTATCGAGGCACGGGCGCCGTGCGAAGATCGGATAGCCGCGCGGAGTCAGACGCCGCGCGGTGTCCGGATCGTTCACCGTCGCCGCGATCTTGCCGCGCACGAATTCGGCGACGACCTCGTTCGCATCGCGATTGGTGAGCAGGTCCGAAAACAGGCCGAGGAAGGACAGGCCGCTATGCGCCCACGCATCCTCCATCAGCTTTTCGCTCTCGGCAGGCGTCACACTGAACACCGGCCGATGCGTAATCGGACGCACGCCGCCGGTCAGCGAATGACGCGCCGCAGCGCGCAGCCCCGGGTAATGCGCCTTGATATGCGCAACATAATCTTCGTCGAGCTTGCGGTTGCGCATCGGCAAGGTGAAGCTCGGCGTGCGCTGATAGACATACAGATGTTCGGCCTGTTCGGCGACCACCGGCACGATCTGGATGCCCGACGATCCGGTGCCGATCACCGCGACGCGCTTGCCCTTGAGGTCGACATCGTGATGCGGCCATTTGCCCGACAGATAAAGCTCGCCCTTGAACCTGCTCGCGCCGGGAATGTCGACCTGCTTCGGCACCGACAGCGGGCCGGTCGCCATCAGGCAATAGCTCGCCTCATAGACGTCGCCGCGATCGGTCTCGATCCGCCACAGCGCGGCGTCCTCGTCATAATGAACCGCAGTTGCTCGGGTTTCGAAGCTGATGTCGCGTTTCAGGTCGAGCTTGTCCGCGACGAAGCGCGCGTAGGACAGAATCTCGGGCTGCGCGGCGAACTGCTCGCTCCACGTCCATTCCTGCTGAATCTCGTCGGAGAAGGAATAGCTATAATCGATGCTCATCACGTCGCAGCGGGCGCCGGGATAGCGGTTCCAGTACCATGTGCCGCCGACATCGTCGCCGGCCTCGATCAGATGGACGTCGAGCCCCATGCCGCGTGTCCGGTGCAGCGCATACATGCCGCCGAAACCGGCGCCGATGATCAGCGCGTCGAGGCGGCGGGGAGTCTTGTCGGGGGAGGAATTGGCCTGTTGCATCGAAAATCCTTGGGAAAGTCTTTGTGTCGGTCGTCGGGCTGAAAGGTCGCCGGTCCGCGCGCGCCCAACGCGGACGCCGCGGACCGGCGACGATCAGCCAGTGGACGTCCGGGCTGAAACTTCGGCGCGCGCGAGATCCATTCCGCTGCGATAATCGCTCTTCCCGCTCGCATGGCGTGGCAGGACGGCGACACGGATGATCGTGCGCGGCAGCTTATAGGCGGCAAGATCGTGCGAGAGCGCGGCGCGGAGCGTCAGATCGTCGGGGCTGTCGCCCGCCTCGATCAGCGCGGTGACGACGCTGCCCCACTTCGGGTCGGGCAATCCGAAGACCATCGCATCGGCAACCCCGTCGACGCGCTTCAGCGCCTCCTCGACCTCTTCGACGAACACTTTTTCGCCGCCGGTGTTGATGCACATGCTGCCGCGCCCGAGCAGGCGGAAACGTCCGTCGGGAAGGCGTTCGGCCATATCGCCCGGCACCGCATAAGCCTGTCCATCGATGGTGCGATAGACGCTCGCGGTCTTTTCGGGATCGCCATGATAGCCCGCTCCGAACGGCGGACGGCGCGCAAGCCAGCCCGAACCGACCTCGTCGTCGGCGAGCACGCGATCGCTGTCCTGATCGACGATCACTGTCTGCGGCCCGGGCTCGAACAGGCCGGTCGGCGTTGCGCGGTCCTTGTTGGTGATCGCATAGCCAAAGCCCGACGCCTCCGACGCGCCGAGAATGTCGAGCAGGGTAAGCTGTGGCAGCGCCTCAAGCAAAGCCGCCTTCACCTGTTCGGACCACATCAGGCCCGCCGACGAAATCAGCCGCAGTGCGCTCAAATCCCAACGCTCCGGATTGGCGAGCAATGTGTCGGCCATCGGCCGTGCAAAGGCGTCGCCGACAATCAGGATGCGCGTAACCTTGTACCGCTCGGCCTCGCTCCACAATTCCTCGGCGCTGAACCGATCCGACGGGAGCAGCACCGCCGTCCCGCCGACGAGAAGTTCGGCGAGCGAGCTGTTGAGCCCCGCGCCGTGCATCAGTGGACAGGCAGGCATGACACGCCCCGCCGCACCCTTCAGCACCTGCGCAATATGGTCGTCCATGCTCGCCGGGGTTGTAACCGCCACGGGAGATTCGAGCTGCGATCGCCGCGCGTCGGCCGAACGCCACATTACGCCCTTCGGGCGTCCGGTGGTGCCGCCGGTATAGAGGAGATAGCCGTCGTCGGGCGACCGCTGGATGTCCAGCGGCGACGCATCGCCATCCGACACGATGCCGCCATAAGCGCCGTCGCTGCCGATCTGCACCGCATAGGTCAGATGCTCGATCGCCCCGCCGATCAGCGACGCGACGACCGGCCCGAATTCGTCCTGATAGAAAAGCCCCGCCGCCTGGCAGTCGCGCAGCACATATTCGATTTCGGACGTCGTATAGCGATAGTTGAGATTGACGTGCGTCAGCCGCGCCTTGAACGCCGCGGCCGCAATCTCGATGAACTCGGGAATGTTGCGCGCAAGGATCGCGATGCGCACACCAGCGGGCAAACCCGCTGCCAGCATCGCGCGCGCCAGCCGGTTGGTTCGGGCGTCGAAATCCGCCCAGTTGGTGACATGGTCGCCGCGGATGATCGCCGGGCGGTCGCCCGGGACATGCGCGGCGGTCGCGTCCAGCAGGTCGCCGAAATTCCAGTCCATAGCGCGTCGCCCTCAGCGGCCCTGGAAAACCGGCGCACGCTTCTCGACGAAGGCTGCGACAGCTTCCTGCGCGTCGTAGGAGGTCGACAGCTTCGCCGTGTTGCCCTGCTCATAGATATAGCCGTCGCGCAGCGTCATATTCTCGATCGTGCGCATGCTGTCCTTGGCATAGCGCGTCGCGAGCGGGCTCTTCGACGCGATCACCGCCGCCATGTCCATGCAGTAAGGCAACAGCTCATCGACAGGCAGGCAGGCCTCGATGATGCCGCGGCGGTACATTTCGGCGGCCGGGGCGCGATAGCCGGTCAGCATCATGCGGCGGGTCAGCGAGTGCGGGACGATGCGCGACGTATGCTTGCCGCCGCCCATCAGGCCGACGTCGATCTCCGGAAGGCCGAAGACGGCGTTTTCGGAGGCGACGATGATATCGCAGCTCGCCGCCAGACCGAAACCGGCACCCAGCGCGGGGCCATTGACCGCAGCGATCACCGGCTTGGCACAATCCGCAATAGAATAGGCAACCTCGCGGACGACGCGGTTGCGGTTCCAGCGCTTGCCGGGAATCGACAGGTCGGGCCGGTTCTTGAGGTCGGCGCCGGCGCTGAAACATTTGCCCGCCCCGGTCAGCACCACGACGCGCACATCGTCGCGGTCGTTGAAGCTATCGAAAACGTCGGTGAGTTCCTGAAGCATGTCGAGCGCAGCGGCGTTAACCGGCGCATTATCGAGCGTGACGAGCGCGATATGGTTTTCTACTTCGGTACGAATGCTGCTCATGATCCTGTCTCCCATTTGCCGGGACCATGGCATCGGGACGGCGCGAGCTGGACGCGAAAGCCGTCCGATGCGCCAAAAATCTCATTCTGGATTGAAAGGCGCGCTGCGGAATCGCGATTGTGATTATCGGCGCCCGGCACGGGACCTTCATTGCCCTTCGCGCCGCAACGCAGGAACGGGGGGCCGTCGCCTCTTCACAGGACGGCGACACGATTTAAAGCCCGCGCACCCCTTCGAGGCGAAATGCCAGCGGAAGGATCAACGGAATGCGCGATTCACCAGGGAGTGGACGATGAAAAGGCACAGCAAGCTTCTTATGGCGAGCGCAGGTTTGATTGCGATTGCCGGGGCGACCCCCGCATTTGCACAAGACGAAGCCGCATATGACGACACCGCGCAGGAAGAAGCGCAACAGAGCAGCGGCGGACTGACTGACATCGTCGTGACCGCAACCAAGCGCGGTTCGGCGCAGAATGTCCAGGACGTGCCGATCGCGATCACCGCGTTCGGCTCGAACGAGCTCGACAGCATCCACGCGCGCTCGATCGCCAGCGTCAGCTATGCGGTTCCCAACGCCTCGCTCGAAAGCGTCGGCACGACGCCGGGCTATGCGAATTTCTCGATCCGCGGCCTCGGCATCAACAGTTCGATCCCATCGATCGACCCGACCGTCGGCGTTTTCGTCGATGGCGTCTATCTGGGCGTCAGCGCGGGCGTACTCTTCGACACCTTCGACCTTGAGGGCGTTGAAATCCTGCGCGGCCCGCAAGGCCTGCTCTTCGGCCGCAACGTCACTGGCGGGGCGGTGCTGCTGCGCACGACCACCCCGTCGAACCGCTTCCGCCTCGACGCAAAGGCGGGTCTGTCGACCGGCCTCGAAAAGCGGGCGAGCATTTCGGTCTCTGGTCCGATCGCCGGCGACGTGCTGAGCGGCAAGGTCGCCGTCTATTATAATGACGACGCTGGCTGGTTCAAAAACGACTTCGACGGCAAGAAGATCGGCGGCAGCGAAACGATGATCGTCCGCTCGGCGCTTCGCCTCCAGCCCAGCGACCGCTTCGACCTCGTCCTGCGTTACGAACATGGTCGCATTCGCGGTGACGGCCCGGCGGTCACGAACCATGGCCTCTTTCCGCGCGACAGCTTCCGCGTGAACCAGAACTACGCCGGTTTCGTCAAAACCGACTGGGATCAGGGCATCGCCGAACTGAACATCGACACCGCCTTCGGCGACGGCAAGATCACCAATATCGCGGCCGTCCGCGCGCTGTCCAATGACTCGGGCGCCGACGTCGACGGGTCGCCGGTGACGAGCCTGCACTCGCGCAACAACATTCACCAGTGGCAGTTCAGCAACGAACTGCGCTACGCTGGCACCTTCGGCGCGTTCGACGTGACGACCGGGCTTTTCTACTTCAATCAGGACATCAACTATGCCGAACAGCGTCTGCTGTCGGGCGGCGCGCTGACCGTTTCGGGCGGCGGCCGTCAAAAGCAGCGCACGGGCGGCGTTTTCGCCACCGTCGACTGGCACGCCACCGAACAGCTGACCTTCAGCGTCGGCGCACGCTATTCGGCCGAGGAAAAGGACGTCCAGGTCCGCTCGATCGGCGTCGGCGGCTGCGACCTCGACGTTCTGCGGTGCAGCTATGACTTCACCGACAAGGACAGTTGGGACGGCTTCACGCCGCGCATCGGCGTCCAGTTCAAGCCGACCGAGGACACGTTGCTTTATGCCTCGTTCGCCAAGGGCTTTCGCAGCGGCGGCTACAACTTCCGCAACCTCAACCCCAATGTCGATCCCGGTCCCTTTGATCAGGAAAAGCAGGACGCTTATGAAATCGGCCTGAAGCAGGAATTCGGCGGCTTTGCCCGTGTCAACATCGCGGGCTTCTACAGCCGCATCAACGGCACGCAGCGCGAATTCCAAGCGCCCTTCGCGCCGTTCGGCAACTTCCAGATCATCACCAACGCGGCCGATGTGTCGATCAAGGGCATCGAGGGCGAACTGGTCGTCAAGCCCTTTGCCGGCCTGACGATCGCGGGCCAGTTCGGCTATACCAAGGGCAAATATGAAGACATATTGTTCGACTTGAACGCCGACGGTGTGATCAACGATACCGACTATGCGCTGAAACTGCCGCGCCTGTCGCCGTGGAGCTATGGCGGGTCGATCACCTATGCGACCAGCCTCGGCGGCGATTTCGACGCCGAAGCGCGCGTTGGCGCCAATTATCGCGATGCCGCCTTCTACAACGACCAGAACACCGGCCTGCTCCGCGCGGCGACGATGGTCGATGCCAGCCTCGCCGTCACGCACGGCCAGGTTAAGGTGTCGGTCTATGGGAACAACCTTCTCAACGAAGCGACGTTTGGAACCGAGGCGCCCCTGCCCTTCTTTGCCGGTTCAACCTTCTCTCCGCTTAACAAGGGCCGGGTCTACGGCGTTGAAGTCGGCTACAAATTCTGATCTCTCCCACTGGAGCCCGCCAAAAGCGGGCTCCATTTTTATGGGGCTCTCCATGACAAAATCACTCGAAGGGCGCGTCGCGCTCGTTACCGGTGCGTCGCGCGGTCTCGGCCGTGACATCGCGCTCAAACTCGCTGGCAAAGGCGCCTCGCTCGCGCTGCTCGATCGCAAGGCGCATTGGGCCGACGATCTGGTCCTCCAGATCGAGGCCGACGGCGGCAAGGCGATCGCCCTTGGCTGCGACGTGTCGGACGGCGCCGCGCTGCATGAAGCTTTTGATACGGCGGCCGCCGAACTCGGCGGGATCGACATCGTCGTCAACAATGCGATGTGGACCAAATATTCGCCGATCGAGGGCATCGACGCCGAAAGCCTCGACAAGATGCTCGGCGTCGGCATCGCCGGCATCATCTGGGGCACGCAGGCTGCCGCGAAGCAC
>Ga0307414_10000324_pt1 | contig 27323 bp, 25 predicted proteins | sample DK1Ometagenome_FD_203804 | JGI IMG/M metagenome (GOLD analysis project Ga0307414, IMG submission 203804) | Maize rhizosphere microbial communities from greenhouse at UC Davis, California, United States - DK15-O-3 | ecosystem: Host-associated > Plants > Roots > Rhizosphere > Soil | place: USA... | reverse complement strand
ATGAAAGCATTTTAAAATATTTAATATCCATTGGTGCAGATAAAACCATTAGTACCGATTTTGATGAAACCGTTTATGATTTGGCTTCAGAAAACGAACTATTATCTAGCAAGAAAGTTGCCATTGATTTTTTAAAATAAAACATGATGAAGATTAAAATAATAGCCATACTTCTTATGGCGGTGGTTTTTGTATCCTTCAATATAAAACCAGAATCAAAAAAATATAAGTGCATGGTGCAATTAACCAATTATTCCGGTGAGGGCGCCTATATTGTTATTTCCTTAATCAATCCTAAAGGGAATTATGAAAAAACACTGTATGTTCAAGGGGATGATGCCGAATGGTACCATACTGTAACTGAATGGTGGAAATTTCACGGAAAAAAGCGCTCCAATATAGACGCTATTACGGGTGCAACTATTTCAGGTGGCGAGCGAAGTATCAATGTTATAGAGATTGAGGATTCAAAAATTAACTCTGGTTATAGTATCCGATTTGAAACTGCTGTTGAAGACCAACAGTACCATACCAAAGATGTGGAATTTGAATTGACTTCAGCGAATCTGAATAGCAAAAAAGATGGCAAAGGATACATTCGTTATGTACGTATGATGCCTAATTAATTGGAAGACCGGTGACCGAAGACGAATGACCGAAGATGAAAGACAGAATAACAAAAGTCTTTGCTCTTGGTTCTATATTCTTTTCTCTTAAATAAGTTTGGATTATGACCATTTCAATATGGAGATACAGTCATTTAGCGTTGGCTGTATCTTCTTTTCTTTTTATTTTACTGGCTTCCGTTACCGGAATTATTCTAGCTTTTCAACCTATTTCTGAGCAAATCAAGCCATATAAGGTTGAGGACTTCAATAATATCACTTTAGCTGAAACCATTAAAAACGCCAAAGTAAATTACCTAGAAATCTTTACGATTGAAAAAGATGCCAATGATTTTGTTTTGGCTTCTGTCATTACCGAGGATGGCGATGCTTTAAATGGTTATATCAATCCGAAAACTGGTAATTATTTAGGTGATAAAATAGAACCGTCTTCTTTTTTTCAGTTTACGACCAATTTGCACCGTTCGTTATTTCTTAAAGGCATTGGGCGTTTTTTTGTAGGGTTGTGTTCCTTTCTTTTATTTCTGATTGCCGTTTCTGGGAGCGTGCTTATCATCAAACGGCAACGAAGTGTTAAACGTTTTTTTTCAAAGATTATCAATGAGGATTTCAACCAATATTGGCATGTGGTTCTTGGTCGTTTATCATTAATCCCCATCATTATCATTACTGTTACAGGCGTTTATCTGTCTTTACTTCGATTTGATATGTTGCCAAAAGACAATGTATCTCACAACATAGATTATGAGGCGTTTTCTGAAATACCAAGGCAAAATTTTCAGGATTTTGCCATCTTTAAAAACACCAAACTATCTGAAATAAAATCCATTGAATTCCCTTTTTCCGATGATATTGAAGATTATTTTACCCTAAAACTAAAAGACAGAGAGCTCATTATTAACCAATTTGATGGCAGTATTATCAGTGAACAAACGTATCCGTTGGTTGCTTTGTTTTCAAATTTAAGTATTGTTTTACATACAGGTAAAGGCACTATTGTTTGGTCTATTATTTTGGCGATAGCCTGCGTTAACATTCTGTTCTTTATTTATTCAGGGTTCGCCATGACTTTAAAAAGAAACGCATCAAAACTTAGAAACAAACTCAAAAAAAATGCTTGTAAATATGTTATTCTAGTAGGTTCTGAAAATGGAGGCACCTTACCTTTTGCAAATGCGCTACACAACCAATTATTAAAATTAGGAGAAACCTCGTATATAACGGAATTAAATAAGTATTCTAAATTTAAAAACGCAGAACACCTCATTATCATGACTTCTACGTATGGTGAAGGTGAAGCGCCCACCAATGCCAATAAGTTTTTTGAACGTTTAAAATCTATCAAACAAAATCATCAATTCAGTTTTTCGGTGGTTGGTTTTGGGTCGCTTGCCTATAACGATTTCTGTAAGTTTGCTTTGGATGTAGATGCTGCTTTGAAAGAAGAAGGAATGACACAATCATTAAAAGTCTTCACCATCAATGATAAATCGTTTGAGCGTTTTGAACAATGGATTGCCCTTTTTTCAGAAAAAACCGGATTGCAATTCACAATTCCTTCAGATCATTTGATATCACGACCTAAACAGACCAAAATTTTTAAGGTTATAGATAAAACGCCTGTTCATGATAATCCGGATAACACTTTTTTAATAACATTAAAGCCCAAACATAATTACCATTTTACTTCTGGCGACTTGTTGGCAATCTATCCTAAAAACGATTATCATGAGCGTTTGTATTCCATTGGAAAAATGAATAAAAACCTTCAATTAAGCGTCAAATATCATGACAACGGATTGGGTTCTAATTATTTGAACAATCTTAAAATTAACGACACGTTTAAAGTCCACTTGATAGAGAATTCGGCATTTCATTTTCCAAAAAAAGCTTCAAAAGTTATTATGATAGCCAATGGAACGGGGATTGCTCCATTTTTAGGTATGTTAAGTGAAAACACTAAACAAATAGAAACACATTTATATGTTGGCTTGAGACATCAGGAATCATTAACGCTTTATGAAACCCATTTGCAGGAAAGCTTAAAAACCAAAAAACTAACGCAATTGCACATCGCATTTTCCCAATATGGAGAAAAGAATTATGTGCAAGATTTTTTAAGGCGGGATGCCCATTTTATAGCCAAAACACTTGAAAATAATGGTGTTATTATGATTTGCGGTTCGTTGGCGATGCATGCAGGTGTTATGGAAGTTTTACACTCCATTACAACCTCGCACCTAAGCCTACCATTAAGTCATTTTAAAAACAATCAGCAAATCAAATCAGATTGTTATTAATTTAAAACCCAGGAATTATGTGCAACAGACTTATAACGATTTCAAAAGTGAGAAGTGGAGAACTTACATTCTGTGAAAGCTGTAATTGTTATCATTTGGAGTTTAATAATCTCTATTTTGAACTTAGTGCATTCGATTTAAAAAAGTTGAAAAACTTTCTTTTAAAAATCGATGTTGACTATTGGGAAAGAAATTATGCCCATACCAGTTTTAAACGGAAAATACCGATTACTTCAGTAAACCAAAACATTGTTTTAATGTTTAATAGATATGAAATTGAAGAATTGAAAACACTGCTTTTAAAACAGAAAACAGATGCGATTTTAAATGTGGATGATATTGACTACCAGTTTATTCTAAATTAGTGTCATCCATGTCGTCTTCAATAAGGTCTTCCCCGATTGGTTTTCCGTTCACAATAATATTTGGAAATACAGAAGGAATAATGGATTTTACAGGCTTGTAAAGCACCGATTGTTCTTTGTCTTTTTCTTTCACAAATAAAATGTTGGCATTCATTTTATCCAATACAATTAAAAAAACACTTAATATCAATGCCGTTTTCAATCCGCCAAAAGCAGCGCCTAAAATTTTATTGAAAAGTCCGAGCAGAGCAAAATCGGCTATTTTGGTGAGTGCTTTTCCTGCCAAAGCAATGATCAATACAATAATCATAAAAGTGCCAACAAGCGCCACCATATTCACCGTGTTTTCACTCCAATCTACTTTGTCCTTTAAAAAAGATGACAAATAACTGCTAAAATTAAATGCGCCATAGATACCAGCAATTAAGGCAACTACCGAAGCCAATTCCACAAAAAAACCATTTATAAAACCGCGTACCAATCCTAAAATTAATAGCGCAAGTAAAACAAGATCCAAAATACTCATAATGCAAATATTTTATCAAATATAACTTAACTTTGCAACTTAGTAGCTTTGAAGCTTTGAAACTTTTTACATAGTAATTTATAAAATGGCAAGAGACGAACAATTGAAAGAACGCTGGGATTTGGTAGTAAAAAAGCTGTCCGATCAATTTGCAGATGGCGACCTATTAGATTTAGATGCCATTATTTACCTGATAGGTGTTCAAGAACTTGGACAGATAGGGATGACATTTAAAAAAGACCAAAAACTTGATTTAATGCATATTGCTATTTGCAAGTTGTTAAAACCTTATGGCTATTATGAACTCGACTTTGTTGATGATGAAGGCTGGCCGCACTATAAAGCATTGGCAACTTTGCCACATTTAAAAGCAGGCGAACAATCGGTTTTAATGAAAGAAGCGATAGTTAACTATTTTTTGGAAACGGAGTATATTGATTAGGTTTTGTCATTGACTATGTCGAATCTTCGATTTCCTGCGCAGGCAAGAATCTATTAACAATTTAGTTTGTCATTATAATCAGATTACTTTTTAACAGATTACTTCGCCAGTTCCTCCTCGTAATGACGAGAATTTAATTAAATTTGCCATCATTTTAGGATGTTATGATAGAGAAGATAAAAGAACTTATAGCCGAAGCCGAAGCTTTTACAACACAGTCTAAAGAAGAGATTGAAGCTTTCCGAATAAAATATTTAGGAAAAAAAGGATTGCTTAATGAGTATTTTGCTGAGTTTAAAAATGTGGCAAACGACCAAAAAAAGGAATTCGGACAAGTCATCAACGCGCTTAAAAAAGCCGCTGAAGATAAAGTGAATGCCTTAAAGGAAGAGTTAGAAAGCAAAGAAGTTGTAAAAGGTATTTCTGGCGATGTATCCCGTCCGGGAGATCCTATTCAAATTGGGGCACGTCATCCTATTTCCATCGTAAAAAATCAAATGATCGATATCTTTTCAAACATTGGGTTTAACGTAAGTGAAGGTCCTGAAATTGAAGACGATTGGCATAATTTTACCGCATTAAACTTACCAGAATACCATCCAGCACGCGATATGCAGGATACGTTTTTTATTCAAACCAATCCAGATATATTATTGCGTACGCACACCAGTTCGGTTCAGGTACGTTATATGGAAAATAATCAACCGCCTATTCGTACTATTTCTCCAGGACGCGTTTATAGAAATGAGGCAATTTCGGCACGTTCCCATTGCTTTTTCCATCAGGTAGAAGGTTTATATATTGATAAAGATGTGAGTTTTGCCGACCTTAAGCAAACATTACAGTATTTCACGACCCAAATGTTTGGGAAATCTAAGATTCGTTTACGTCCGTCCTACTTCCCATTTACGGAACCAAGTGCAGAAATTGATGTGTATTGGGGTTTGGCAACAGAAACCGATTACCGCATCACCAAAGGAACGGGGTGGTTGGAAATTGGAGGTTGTGGTATGGTAGACCCGCATGTTTTGGAAAACTGTAAAATAGATTCTAAAATATATTCCGGTTTTGCTTTTGGTATGGGCATTGATCGTATTGCCATGTTACTGCATCAAATAGGGGATATACGTTTATTGAGCGAGAATGATGTACGGTTTTTGGAACAATTTAAATCATCTCTATAAACGATGCTCACTAAACGGACCAAGTATGCCATCAAAACACTGATATATCTTTATGAAAATGAAGTCGATAACAAACCTGTTTCGGCTAAGTCCATATCAGAGCATGAAAACATACCGTTTAAGTTTTTAGAGAAAATACTCAGGGAATTACGTCAGCACCGCCTTATAAAAAGTGAACGTGGCGCCGTTGGAGGTTACCGTTTTTTAAAAGCAGCAAATACCATTACGGTTGCAGATGTCATGCGAATCATTGATGGTCCCATCGCCCTTATTCCTTGTGTATCTGAGAATTTTTATCAAAAGTGTGACGAATGTTTTGATGAAGAAACCTGTAAACTAAGACTCTTATTCAGAGACCTTCGAGATAAAATGCTTCCTATTCTTGAAGAAACGATTGTAGATTTATCTAAGAAATAAAATCCCAAAAATTAATCCCTACTTATTTGGTAGGAATAATTTAATTTATATATTTGCCAATAATTCATACTAAAAAGGTATGATAAGTATAAATTAAAAAATTATCATGGAAACAAAAAAAATTATTATTCAGCTTACATTCATTTTTGCAATACAATTTGCTTTTCCTCAGCATACTATTTCAGGATATGTTTTTGATGAATCAACGAACGAGCCGCTGTCGGGAGCAAATATTTTAATAAGAGAAACTACCAATGGCGTTATTACAGGCATTGATGGAAGTTTTAAAATAGAGACTAGAGGCGACTTGCCCTTATTCCTGGAGGTGTCTTATTTAGGCTTCGAAAATAAAGCCGTTGAATTAACGGAATGGATTAACTTAGAAATTTACTTAAAACCCAAAAGTGCAGATTTAAATGAAGTTACTGTTACAGCCAGAAGACGAACAGAAACCGCCCAAAACATACCAATTCCTATATCGATTGTCGGTGGCGCTAAGATAGAAGATGCAGGTGCATTTAACGTAAACTTGGTGAAAGAACTCGTGCCATCGGTTCAACTTTACACATCCAATCCACGAAATACGGGGATTAATATTCGAGGCTTGGGATCGCCATTCGGACTTACCAATGACGGCCTTGACCCAGGTGTAGGTTTTTATGTAGATGGTGTTTATTTTGCGCGTCCAGCCGTAGCAACTCTTGATTTTATAGATATTGACCGTATTGAAGTATTGCGTGGCCCACAGGGAACTCTTTTTGGAAAGAATACCACTTCGGGAGCTTTTAATATCACGACTCGAAAAGCAAGTTTCACACCGGGAGCGAACTTCGAGGTAAGTTATGGTAATTATGGTTTTATACAAGCCAAAGCGTCTGTAACAGGAGGTATCATAAAAGATAAATTGGCTGCAAGGGTATCTTTTTCTGGAACACAACGAGATGGGAACATTTATAACATCGTAAAAGATGAATATGTGAACGACATTAATAACTTAGGGTTTAGGGGACAATTGCTTTTCACACCTACTGATAAAATAAAAATCACTTTTATTGGTGATAACACCAGGCAAAATCCGAATGGGTTTGCACAAGTTGTTGCGGGAGTTGTAACAACGCAACGAGCTCCTTATCGTCAGTTCAATAACATTATTGCTGATTTGAATTATACCTTACCAAGCACCAATGCTTTTGATAGGGTGATAGACCATGATACGCCTTGGCGATCGCTTAACGAATTGGGAGGTGTGTCGCTTAATGCCGATTTTGAATTAGGTAAAGGAACACTTACTTCTACAACTGCATGGAGATATTGGAATTGGGGACCGTCAAATGATAGGGATTTCACAGGATTACAGGCATTGGCAAAATCTCAAAACCCTGCTAAACATGAAAACTGGTCGCAAGAAATTCGTTATGCAGGTGAAATATTATCCAAGTTAAGTGGTGTTATTGGGTTATTTTTTATAGATCAAGAAGTGAAAATTGATGGAACGGAAGAATCAGGTACCGCACAGTGGCGTTTTTCCCAAAACTCAACAAGCGAGCTTTGGGAAACACCGGGATTGCTGGAAGGTTATGGGATTAGAACAGATGCCTCTATTAAATCTTCAAGTGCCGCCATTTTCGCAAACATCGATTGGGCGGTAACAGATAAGTTCCACATATTGCCAGGTGTCAGATTTAATTATGATGAAAAACAGGTGTATTATAACAGGCTTACTTACGGAGGTTTAGAGACTAACGATCCCGCTTTATTGGCTTTGAAACGCGTAGTGTATACTGATCAATTTTTTGAAACCGGCGCAGATGAAACTAACTTTACATATCAATTGACGGCCTCCTATAAAGTTACTGATAAAATCAATGCCTATGCTACTTATTCCACAAGTTACAAACCTGTTGGAGTAAATGTTGCTGGGTTACCGGTTATTGATGGTGCAGTGGCAGTCGATTTGGGAACTATCAGACCAGAATATGTTAAACATCTAGAAGCTGGTGTAAAAACATCTCCAACAAAAAATATGACTTTAAATGCAACCTTCTTCAACACCAATATTGAAGACTACCAAGCTAACGTGCAAGCTGCTCAATTAGGAGTTAACAGAGGTTATATTGCTAATGCAGAAAAAGTAAATTCAAAAGGAGCGGAACTTGATGCCAATGTAAGGGTTAACACCAATTTGAATTTTAACCTAGCGGTCACTTATACTGATGCCAAGTATGAAAAATTTACCAATGCACCAGTGCCTTTAGAAGAAGTTGGAGGCGCTCAAGCGTATAAAGATATTTCTGGAGGTAGATTGCCGGGTATTTCCAAATGGGCTGGTTCTTTTGGAGGTGAAGTTACCTCGAATAACACCGATTTTTTAAGTCAAGAAGGTAAGTTCTTCTTAGGATTTGATTCGTTTTTCCGTTCAGAATTCTCATCAAGTCCATCACCATCGCAATTCTTAAATATTCCAGGCTATGGTATCGTAAATGCTCGGGCAGGTTTACGTGCCACAGAAGGTCTTTCCTTATTTTTTTGGGCACGTAATTTATTGGATAAGGATTATTACGAGCAATTATTAGTAGCTGGGGGAAGCGCAGGACATTATGCAGCAGTATTGGGAGACCCGGGAACCTACGGGCTCACGCTTAGATATTCCTTTTAAATAATAACCAAAAAAAATCCCTACTTATTTTGTAGGAATTAAAAAAAGTGTATTTTTGCTTAAATTATACTAAGAAGGTATGATTAGGATAAATTAAATAAGCACTTCATGGAAAAAATTAAATTAAGACATATCACGCTTGTTATTGTTGCTTTAAAGCTTCTATTAATAGCCATCGTGCTTATTAAGTATTTGCCAAATGCATCGCCAGAAGATTTAACATTCAATGAAACATTTTTTTGGTTTTTGTTAGCTGGGTTTTTGGCGCAGACAGTTGATGGTGCTTTAGGGATGGCTTATGGTGTTACTTCAAATTCTGTTTTATTGGGGTTTGGATTATCGCCTAAGCTGGCTTCTGCCGCTGTTCATACTGCTGAAGTGTTTACTACAGGCGTGTCTGGATTGTCCCATATCAGGTTTGGTAATTTTAATAAACCTTTGTTTTTAAAGATTGTCGTTCCCGGTGTGTTGAGTGCTTCTCTGGGAGCATTTTTATTGGGTTCGGTTATTGATGGTAATATTATAAAACCTTATGTTAATGCATATTTAATGATTTTAGGGGTTATCATTCTTTTAAAAGCCTTTAAGAAAACCATAAAAACGGAAACTAATTTGAAAAACGCATCACTTTATGCTGCCTTTGGAGGTTTTTTAGATGCTATTGGCGGCGGTGGTTGGGGTCCCATTGTAACCTCAAATCTTATAAAACAAGGCAATACACCCAATACCGTTATTGGAACGGTAAATACGGCGGAATTTTTTGTGACCTATTTTAGTGCTGGAATTCTTATCTATTTTACTGGTATTCAAAGCTGGCAAATTATTCTAGGTCTTATTGTTGGTGGCACATTGGCTGCGCCTTTTGGAGCTTACATTGCTAAACGATTACCAACTAAAACCATGATGATTATTGTTGGAGTTTTAATTATATTGACATCTTTATATACACTTTCAAATATTATATTTTCTTAATAAATTATAAAATGTATTAAAGCTAATGCTCTTATAATTCTAATATTAAATAAAAAAACCGATAGGATTATCGGTTTTTTTATTTAACAATTATTTAACTTCGTTTGGTTCGGATTGTTCCGAACTAATTATATTTTTGTGAAAATTTTTTAAACATGATTACTTGTCAACATAAAAGTGCTCTTATTGAAAAGTTGGGAGTTTTATTAGAAACTAAAGACCAATTGGCGCCGGTCGCAGCTCGAATAAAGGCGTATATTATTCTTAAAGGAAGATCAGGTACTACATTTGAAGATTTAGTATCTGACTTATGTGCTAGTAAAAGTACCATTTCTACCCATTTGAATCATTTACATGATTTAAAGAAAATCGACTATTTCACAAAACTTGGAGACAGAAAGAAATATTTCATCATTAATAAAGATTCTGTATGTCAAAACATTGATGCCATGATAGCATCTTGGGCCAATGAAAAAGAGTTACATCTTGAAATTAAAAATTATAAGGAAAAAGTGAATGCGTCTGGGGTTTTAGACGATGATTCAAAATTCGATTTAGAATTACATGATAATTTCATTCAATTTTGTGAAGAAGTCACCAAAGCAGTATTAAAATTACGAACAAAAATAACAGAGAAAAACCATAAATTTTAACCAATTAGTAATGAGAAATATCAACCTAAAATCAATAATAATTCCAAGTTTAGCATTGTTTCTATTAGCAAGCTGTGGAAATAAAGACGGAAACCAACAAGCAGCACAAACGCAGGCGGCTCCGTTTCCGGTATCTCAATTAGAAAGTAAAACAGTAACGGGAAGTCAGGAATATCCAACTAATATTGAAGGCATTATAAATAGTGATGTACGAGCAAAAGCGACAGGCTACATTCAAAAAGTGTATGTAGATGAAGGCCAGAAAGTGCAAAAAGGACAAATTTTGTTCAAATTGGAAACACAGTCTTTAAGTCAGGATGCGGGTGCAGCCAAAGCACGGATTAATGTCGCACAAGTAGAGGTTGATAAATTAATTCCTTTAGTAGAAAAGAATATCATCAGTCCAGTACAACTAGAAACAGCTAAAGCAAATTTAGCCCAAGCTAAAGCAAATTATAGTAGTATTTCAGCAAATATCGATTATGCCACGGTAAAAAGTCCTGTTAACGGTTATGTGGGCGCTATTAATTTTAGGGAAGGTTCTTTGGTAAGTCCGAATGACGATACCCCATTAACCACCGTCAGTGATATTCAACAAGTATATGCGTTTTTTAATTTGAATGAGTCCGATTATTTAAACTTTTTGGAAAATACCAAAGGGAAAACTTTAGATGAAAAAATCAAGAATTTTCCAGAAGTAAGTTTATTATTAGCCAACGGAAATACCTATCCCGAAAAAGGGAAAATCCAAACAAGCACAGGGCAAATCAGCCGAAATACAGGAACGGTAAGTTTCAGGGCGGTGTTTAATAATCCGAATCAATTACTAACCAATGGCAATAGCGGAAGAATTCAAATCCCTGTGGTTTATGAAAATGCCATAGTGGTGCCACAAGAAGCAACTCTAGATCAACAAGGTCATATTGTGCTTTTTAAAGTTGGGGAAAACAATACAATTACCTCCACACTAGTAACCATTAAAGGCCGTGTTAATAATTTATATGTTGTGGAATCTGGCGTTAAAGCAGGCGATAAAATTGTGGTAAATGGTATTGGAAAGTTAAGAAACGATATGCCCATTACGCCACAAAACGTTCCTTTCGATAGCATTATCAAACCGATTAGTCCATTATTTAAAAACTAGAACTTCCCATTATGTTAAAAACATTTATTGAAAGACCTGTACTTTCCACGGTTATTTCTATCCTAATATTATTGCTTGGATTTATAAGTATCTCAAGCTTGCCCATAGAGCAATATCCAGATATTGCGCCACCAACCATCAAGGTAACGACTTCATATCCAGGGGCCAATGCTGAGACGGTTTTAGAAAGTGTCATCATTCCTATTGAAGAGCAAATAAATGGTGTTGAAGGAATGACCTATATTACGTCTACAGCATCCAATAATGGCGGAGCGGATATTACTGTTTATTTTGACCAAAATGTGGATGCTGATGTCGCTGCGGTAAACGTTCAAAACCGCGTGTCTAGAGCGAATTCTTTACTGCCACAAGAAGTAAAACAAATTGGTGTCATAACTCAAAAGCAACAAACAAGTGCGTTGATGTTCTTGTCGCTTTATTCAGATAATGAAGATTATGACGCTACGTTTATTCAAAATTATTTAAGAATTAATGTCATTCCGGCACTTCAAAGAATTAATGGCGTTGGCGATGTGAGTGTGTTTTCACAACAAGATTACGCGATGCGCATTTGGTTGAAACCAGAAAAATTGGCGGCGTATAATTTAATTCCTTCAGACATCACAGAGGTTTTAAGAGAACAAAACTTAGAAGCTGCCGCTGGGGCTTTAGGTGAAAATAGTGGTGAAGCTTTTTCATATGTCGTAAAATATAAAGGCCGTTTTAAAGAAGAAAAGCAATATGCCGATATTGTTGTAAAAGCACTTCCGAATGGGGAATTGTTGAGATTAAGTGATGTGGCTTCCATTGAATTAGATGCACAATCTTATGGCTCGGGAGCGATGAGTTTAGGAAAACCAGCCGTTTTTATGGGTGTTTTTCAAACAAAAGGCTCGAATGCTCAAGAAATTATTGAAAACATTAAAATCACCTTGGATGAAGTTAAAAAAGACTTGCCAAAGGGATTGGATATTTTTATTCCATACGATACCAGTTTGTTTTTAACGGCATCGATTGATAAGGTTGTCAGTACTCTAGTAGAAGCCTTTTTGTTGGTATTCTTGGTGGTATTTCTTTTTTTACAGGATTTTAGATCGACTTTAATCCCAGCCATTGCGGTACCAGTATCTATTATTGGAACGTTTTTCTTTCTGAATTTATTTGGCTATTCCATCAACTTATTAACCCTATTTGCCGTGGTTTTAGCCATTGGTATTGTGGTAGATGATGCCATTGTAGTGGTTGAAGCCGTACACGCCAAATTAGATCATGGCGAGAAAGACGCCAAAAAAGCGACATTGGATGCCATGCACGAAATATCGGGAGCGATTATATCCATCACCTTGGTTATGGCGGCAGTTTTCATTCCGGTAACGTTTGTGGAAGGGCCAACGGGTGTTTTTTATAAACAGTTTGGAGTGACTTTAATTATTGCTATTCTTATTTCCGCAGTAAACGCCTTAACATTAAGTCCGGCTTTGTGTGCGCTACTTTTAAAACCACATGATGAAGAGAAACTAAAAAACAAGAATTTTTTACAACGTTTTTATACGCTTTTTAATCGCGGATTTAATGCCACTGTTGAAAAATATGGCAACTCGCTTCAGTTTTTATATAAAAAGAAATGGATTTCGGCTGTTTTATTAATATTGGTTGTTGTTGGTATTTTTTGGGCATCAAAAACAACCCCAGCAGGATTTGTCCCTAATGAAGATAGAGGGATTATTTTCGCGAATATCGAATTGCCCGCAGGCGCTTCTTTGGATAGAACCAATCAAATAACCCAAGAATTATACAATAAAACATACAATATATCAGGCGTAGAAGGCGTATCGTTTGTTAGAGGACGCAGTTTGTTGAGCGGTAACGGAAGTAATTATGCGATTGGATTTCTTAAATTGAAAGATTGGAAAGATCGTGAGGATCCGTCATTATCCACAACAGCCATCACCGGACAATTATTTGGGATTGCTGCAACCATTCCGGGAGCGAATATTGTGTTTTTTGCGCCTCCTAGTATTCAAGGATTTGGTAATTCTGCTGGTTTTGAAGTCAATTTGTTAGACAAATTTGGCGGCGATTTTACAGCATTGAGTAACTACAACCAAGAGTTTATGGGTGCCTTAATGAAACATCCAGAAATACAATATGCTCAGTCGGCTTTCAACACGAACTATCCGCAATATGAGATGGAAGTCAACGTGCCTTTAGCAAAGGAAAAGGGTGTGCCAATCAACAGTATTTTCTCTACCCTTCAAGGTTATATAGGAGGCGTTTATGCATCGGATTTTTCAAGATTCGGAAAACAATTCCGTGTCTATATCCAATCATTACCAGATGATAGAACCGATGTGAATTCGCTAAATAGCATGTATGTGAGAACAAATTCTGGTGAAATGACGCCGATTACCCAGTTCATAACATTAAAGCGTGTGTATGGACCACAATCGGTGACGCGTTTCAATTTATTTAATTCTGCAACCATAAGTGGGGCGATAAACCCAGGATATAGTACGGGTGATGCCATTAGGGTGATTGAAGAAGAGGCGGCTAAATTGCCAAATAATTATACCGTTTCTTATTCTGGTTTAACCCGTGAAGAAGTGAATGCAGGAAGTCAAGCAACGTTCATATTTGTTTTAAGTATTCTGTTTGTTTATTTCTTGTTATGTGCCCAATATGAAAGTTATATTTTGCCGCTTGCGGTGGTGTTTTCTATTCCTTTCGGCGTATTTGGGGCTTATATAAGTACTAAATTCTTAGGGTTGGAAAATAATATTTACTTCCAAATTGCCTTAATCATGCTTATTGGATTATTGGCGAAGAATGCGATTCTTATTGTGGAATTTGCACGGCAAAGAAGGCAAAATGGTGAATCGATTGTCGATGCTGCTATTCATGGAGCCAAAACACGTTTACGTCCGATTTTAATGACTTCTTTTGCCTTTATTTTAGGATTGATGCCATTGGCTTTAGCGAAAGGCGTTGGTGCAGAAGGAAACAAATCCATTGGTACGGGAGCTGCCGGAGGGATGCTTATTGGTACTATTTTGGGTGTATTTGTCATTCCCATTTTATTTATTTTATTTCAATGGTTACAAGAAAGAATTTCAAGTAAACCAGCTATTAAAACTATTGAAGAATAACACTATGAAATCTATAATAAAACACAAATATTTTGGCAAGACCATACTCGTTGTTGTCATGGCTTTTACATTGCAAAGTTGTTTTGTAGCTAAAGATTATGAGCGACCAGAATTGGTTGAAACCCAAAATTTATTCAGAACAGATAATTTGCCGACCGATAGTATATCCATGGCAGATGTTTCTTGGAGAACACTATTTACGGATACTTATTTGAATCAATATATTGAGGAAGGCCTTCAAAACAATATTGACATTCGCGTGGCTTTACAACAAATAATTTCCGCGGAAGCGTATTTCCAACAAGGTAAAGCGGGTTATTTGCCAACTTTAACAGGAAAGGCTACGATGACGCATCAAGAATTGGCTAGAAACAGCCAGTTTGGTTCTTTTTTTAATGGTGCGATAGATCAATATGAATTATCGGGTGCGCTTTCTTGGGAAGCTGATATCTGGGGAAAAATAAGAAGCAATAAACGCGCGTTTCAAGCCGGATATTTACAAAGTGTCTCAGCGCATCAAGCCGTGAAAACCCAATTAATATCCAGTATTGCGGCAACCTATTATCAATTATTAGCTTTAGATGCCCAATTGGAAATCACGGAGAAAACAATTGCAACCCGTGAAAGTAGTGTAGAAACCATTAAATCTTTAAAAGATGCTGGGCAAGTTACCCAAGTGGCGGTCGACCAAAATATTGCGCAGTACAATAATGCCAAAGCCCTTCAAGTGGATTTAGAAGCCGCTATTTTTAGAACAGAAAACACCTTAAGTATTTTGTTGGGAAAAGCACCTCAGCATTTTGAGAGAAGTGAGATAAATGTGCAAGATATTAATACCGATTTAAAACTAGGCGTACCTGCAACTTTATTGCGCAATCGCCCCGATGTTATGGCTGCCGAATACGGTTTAATCCAGTCGTTTGAATTAACGAATGTGGCAAGAAGTAACTTCTATCCGTCATTAACATTAACGGGTTCAGGTGGTTTTCAAAGTTTGGACTTGGATGAATTGCTTAGTGCCAATTCATTATTCGCTACGTTAGTCGGTGGGTTAACTCAACCTATTTTTAACCAGCGACGCATTAAAACACAAAACGAAGTCGCTAAAGCCCAGCAAGAACAAGCATTGTTGAATTTCAAGAAATCACTTTTAGTGGCTGGAAACGAAGTGTCGAATGCCTTATATACTTTTAATGCTGAAACTAAAAAGTTTGAGTACAGACAAAATGAAGTGGAGGCTTTAAGAAATGCCGAAAGCAATTCCGAAGAATTATTAAAAAACGGTTATGCTAATTATTTGGATTTATTAACGGCCAGACAAAGTGAATTGAGTGCTGAATTAAATGTCATAGAAAGTAAATTGCAACAATTATTATCGGTTGTTAATTTATATGAAGCTCTTGGCGGCGGCTGGAAGTAAAATTAAAAAATGATTGATAAATCTGAACTTTTAGAATGTTCCATTACAAACTTTACAAAGTTTGGCAGCAAGAGTTTCACCTTGGATGAACTTGCCAGTGAAATGGGCATGTCCAAAAAAACGATTTACACTTATTTTAAGAATAAGGAAGATTTGGTATCGGAAAGTGTGGGGTTTTTAATTGAAAAAATCAAACACGATATGGACTTGGCTTTACTTCAGCAAACAGATCCGATTGTAAAGATTATAGAAATTTATAGAATTGGATTTGATTATTTTAAATGTTTTAAACCCTCATTTATATTTGGATTGAAAAAATATTATCCGAAAGCAAGTGAGGTGTTTGAAACGTTTAGAAACCAAATTGTTTTTGATAAAGTTTATAATTTACTGGTGGAAGCGCAACTTAATGAATCCATTGGAAAGGATGTGGACTTAAATTTGGTTTGTGAACTGTACTTTTTAAGAATAGATAACATCGCTTACAAAATCAATAATTTATTTGAAAAATATAGCAATGAAGCCTTATTGCAACATTTGATTATTCATAATTTAAAAGGAATTTCCAATGCCAATTACACCAATACGTATTTTGAATAATTCGTTTATTTTTACAGCATGAAAAAAGATATTGAAATTCCGAAAGTGGAAGGCGTGTATGTGGCTGTTGTTTACGAATACAACGATATTTACAAAACCAACGATTGGAATGCTTACATCATAAACGATAAAGAAGTCGATTTAGACATCGTACTTATTGTTACCACTGGTTATAATGAAGAAAAAATAACGTCCACCTTCAGAAAAAAACTGGATGTATTGCCTAAAAAAAGTTATGCTAAAATTGAGTTGATGCAAGAAGACTTATTTGCCTTAAATAACACTTTTAAAGTGTCCTTTTTTGAAGGAAACAAGATGTTTGATAAAACGTATTTGTTTAGAAAAAACACGATTCATTTAAAAGCTTTGCAACCGATACCTTTGATGGAAGTTAGGGGTGTTTTGGTGAAATAAAAGCCCCATTGTCTTGCAGACATTTCCCCAAAGGAGAAAAGGATTGCGTGTTCTCCTCCTTTGGAGGAGTTAGAGGAGGTTTTTTTAATCCAACTTCTCCGTCAACTTTTTAAACACTTTTTTCGGATTTTTATTCTCATACAAAATCTCATAAACAGCGTCTATAATAGGAAGTTTTGTTTTTTGCTTGTTCTTTTCATTAAGCAAATGTGCACTTTTGGTCGCGTAATAACCTTCGGCAACCATACTCATTTCCATCATCGCCGATTTTACCGTGTACCCTTTCCCAATCATATTCCCAAACATGCGATTTCTGGAAAAAATGGAATAGCCCGTCACTAACAAATCGCCCAAATACGCCGAATTATTAATGTTACGCTTCATTTTGTGCATTTTTCTGATAAAGCGTTTCATTTCACGAATGGAATTACTCATCAGCACACTCTGGAAATTATCGCCATAACCCAAACCGTGGGCAATGCCGGCAGCAATGGCATAAATATTTTTAAGCATCACGGCATATTCAACGCCAATGATATCATCGCTAATTTTTGTTTTTATATAATCGCTAGATAAGTTTTTGGCAATGGCTTTCGCTTTTTTGGCATCAGAACATGAAATTGTTAGATATGATAAACGCTCCAACGCCACCTCTTCCGCATGGCAAGGGCCCGCTATTACCGCAATATTATCATAAGGCACTTTATAAAATTCGTGAAAATGCTCACCAACCAATAATCCAGTTTCGGGCATAATCCCTTTAACGGCAGACACGATGGTTTTTTCAGAAATATCAACAGTCAGTTTTTCAAGTTCGCTATGCATGAATGCTGAAGGAATCACAAAAATGAGTACATCTGCATAGTTAGCCATCTCATTAATATCATTGCTCAGTTTCAGTTGTTCTAAATGAAATTCCACCGAACTTAAATAATTGGGGTTATGTTGTTCACGCAATAAATGTTCTTTGGTAGAGACACTTCGCATGTACCAACCCACTTCATCTAAATTTTCACAAAGCATTTTCACAATAGCCGTAGCCCAACTACCAGCACCAAAAACAGCATATTTTAAAGGCGTTTCCATAACATAATTTAATTCACAATCCTTCAAAAATACATAAAATATTGTTGAAAGGCAGATGAAGATATTATAAGCTAAAATTTTTTGGCACGCGTTTTGAAATCCAGTTAATATAACTCCTAAAATGTATGGTTATGAAGACTCTAAAATTACTTTTAAGCGTTGCTCTGGCAACAACTCTTTTTACTTCTTGTACTACCGATGTCATCGTTGATGATTATAACCCAGAGCCAACTATATCTATAAACCAATTATTGAATTCTTATGAATTGTGGTATGTAGATATTAATAGAACCACAGGCTACGGCACCACACCTTTTTTACAAAAAGCATTCACGATTTCTTTTAGAAATGGAACCATGTTTGCAAACAATAACTTGGTTGGAATTGGTTCTAGCGGAAATGGATTTGGTATAGATGTAGCAAGTTATGATGCTTATGATATGATTTTAGATGTAGATCATGATATTGACGGATTTGAAACGTTTGATGTCTTTCAAATAGATAATAATACCATAGAATTATATAACCCAAATAACGATACCTCTTACTTTTTAGATGGCTACCAACGTAGCAATTTTGATTACGATTTTGTGTTTTATGATAATATTCATTACTTCTTGCAGGAATACGTAGCTTGGGAAAAAACATATACTAGTAATTTTGGAGCCATCAATGAATTTGATAATGAACATTATTTACAGTTTTTATCAGGCGGAAACGACTCAGAGTTTAGAAGTTCTCAAGATGCCAACGGTATGAATGTTAATAATTTATATTGGGATTACACTGGGCTTTATGGTGTTGGAAATGTAACTGGAGATTTCTATTTAAAAACTTTAACATTAGATTATGATTTCTTCGACAATGAACATTTCGAATTGAGCGTTATTAATGACGGAAAGATAGAATTATATCACCCAAGTTCTGGAACGGTATATGAGTTTGTTGGTAGAGGTTACATTCAATATTTAAAAGAAGGTGATACAAAAGGAAAAACCGCGACTGAAAAAGAGAAGTTGCGTAAGTTTAAAAATGAAAAAATAGATAACCCAAGAAGTAACACTAGGGTTTAAGCATAAATTTTTTTGGTTGGTTATTTAGTTTGGAAACCGTTTAAAGATATTATTTCTTTAGGCGGTTTTCATTTTTGGGTATTTTATCTATGGCTAGAAACAGTGCATTTGAGGCGTCTATTTGTAACAACTGTTCTTATAACGCATTTAATAAATCTTTTAACTGTTGCATATTTACATCTTTTTCAATGGGATTTATTTTGTTCATAGAATTCGCCGATAAACTCTTATTCATTGCTTGAACTTTTTGAAGCATAGGAATTACATATTTTAGAAAATGATTAAAATTTTGATAAATGTCTTGATACGAGGAGGCAAGTTTATATCCAGGTTTACCTGAATGACTAATAATTAATAGGCCATCATATCGCAAATCTCTCACTAAAAGCCTTAGCTTATCAATTGTGTAATTTGGATAGAATTTCTGTAAATATGCAAGAAGTTCATGTGTTGGAACTAATCTTAGAGAGTCAATTTGATTTTGTAATTGTAAATATTCCAATAAGCGAATATGCTCATATTTATTATTGTTTTCTTTTTCTAAGTATTTATAAACTGATTGAAAATTCATATCTCGAATAATACCGTCAAATGCTTTATTTGAGGTGTCTAAATAAAAACTCTGTGATGTTTCATAGGGAAAATAGTCAACCGATAAACGCTGATGGAGTTTATCATAAATTTCTTTAGCACGTGGAGAAGAATGACTTAAACAGAAAATTTTTCCGAGACATCCGGAAACAAAATCAGCGAGTTGAACTAACTTTTCTCCAGTTTTATCATCTGTTAATTCAAATGCTCGATCCGGATTAAATAAATCTCTATCTATTCCATTCACGATTACAAAATCCTGAAGTTCACTTTTGAAATCAGTGCCAACAGCGTCTGCAAATATTGAAAAGCTTTCAAATCGTTCATTATACTTTCTAACAAATGTTTTTTGAAAATATTTATAAAATGTTCTTTTGTCAAGCAATCCAATACTATCTATTCGAGACTTATCTATAATTAAAACATCGATATGAAAATCTAGATTGTCAATCAAGTATTCTAAAATTTGCAGTCGTTTATCAAAATCTTTAACCTTAATATTCTTGGATTTAATATCGGGTCCAAGTCTAAATTTTTGACAAATGTCACTTCTAACTTGTCGAGCCTTTTCAATAAGTTTTTCATCAATAATTATTGACGTATATATAAAATGTGAAAACGTTCCACTTTTGGATAAATCCAAATGAGAGTTTCCAAACTCGTCAATAAAGATATATGCTTTATTCATTATTATTTAAAGGGTGTCAAATAAAATAACCACTAACTACTTAATAAAAAATGTTTCAATTTATATGTAAAACCGAACGAAGTTCAACAAATTTTCTCACAAACACAAACATCTGCAATAAATAATGAAGCCGCTTTTTTAATGCCCAGATTTATTATACCTTTATTTCAGCAGAAATTTTTAAAATGCAATATCAAGCAGAATCTCCAGAGCATTACATCAACCAGCTTCCAGAAGATAGAAAAGAACCAATTAGTAAGTTAAGACAAATTATTAAAAGTAATTTGCCACATGGTTTTGAAGAAGGCATTCTGTACGGCATGATTGGTTATTATGTGCCACATAGCTTGTATCCAAAAGGATATCATGTTACTCCAGAAACACCGTTGCCTTTTATCAATATCGCTTCACAAAAAAACTCCATTAATTTTTATCACATGGCTATTTATACAAAGTCAGAATTGCACGATTGGTTTGTAAATGAATTTCCAAAGCACAGCAAACACAAATTGGATATGGGGAAAAGCTGCATTCGTTTTAAACATATTAATGATATTCCTTATGAATTGTTGGGAGCATTATGCAAAAAAGTAACCCCAGAAGAATGGATTTCCATATATGAAAAGACATTAAAAAAATAATTAAACAACCTATTGGATTACACACACATTCTTGAGTCCTTTCATTTATCAATTTTTCAATGGCTGGCCATTGGTTTAGCGGGGTTTTTATTGGGAGCTTCAAAATCTGGCATTAAAGGCATTGGCATTGTTATTATTTTAATATTAGCATTTATTTTTGGTGAAAAAGAATCTACAGGCGTTTTACTGCCTATGTTGATAGTTGCCGATATTTTAGCGGTGATTTATTATAACAAACACGTGCAATGGAAATACATTATTAAACTTATGCCCTTTATGATTGTGGGCGTTTTGGTGGGCGTTTGGTTTGGCAATGATATTTCTGAAGTTCTTTTTAAAAGAATCATGGCCATTATTATCATACTTTCCGTGCTTGTTATGATATATACAGAAAACAGAAAAACCAGTATCCCTAACAATAAATTGTTTGCTTATAGCTCTGGTTTTTTGGCAGGTTTTGCAAGTATGATTGGTAATTTGGCTGGCCCCATTGCCGATGTTTATTTTTTAGCCATCCGGTTACCAAAAAATGAATTTATTGGTACGGGTGCATGGCTGTTTTTCATCATTAATGTATTTAAGCTGCCCTTTCATATATTTGTTTGGAACACGATAAATGTGGAAACATTGGTGTTGAATTCGGTGTTGATTCCTGCTTTGATTATTGGTTTTTTTGTGGGGGCTTATATTGTGAAGTTAATTTCGAATGTGAATTACAGACGATTTATATTTATTGTTACTGCTATTGGAGGCATTATTTTATTATTAAGATAATGAGGAACTTATAAACCAATTCATTTTTTTATTACTTTTATAATACTAACCAAGAAACCAATAATTATGTCTGACGAAAAAAATTTTAACGACGATATCAACGATGCCATGAATGATGCTAAGGAAAGTGCTAAAGAGTTTGTTCACGAAGCGGATAAAGTTGTTTCTTCTGGCGATAATAAAAAAATAATAGCAGGAGTCCTTGCTATATTTTTAGGCGGATTAGGAGTTCACAAATTCATTTTAGGATACAACAAAGAAGGTATTATTTTGCTTTCAATTACTTTGGCTGGCATTTTAACAACTTGTCTTGTTATTGGTGTATTTATTTTATGGATTCCTGGCATTATTGGGATAATAGAAGGTATTATTTACATAACCAAATCTGATGAGGAGTTTTACAGAACTTATCAATTAGGTAAAAAACCTTGGTTTTAAAAACATAGATTTTAAGAATATTAAATTTAACCGTTGAAGTTCATTCAGCGGTTTTTTATTATTAATAAACCCAATTATTTTCCTAAATTATAATCTAACGGAACCAAATCACCCACACGTTGATTTGCCATATATCCCGAAAACTCCACTTTTGTAGAATTGGAATAATTCCCATATTTATCTATGAGAATCTCAGGAACGTTCAATTTCATGGTCGAGCCTTGTTTATTATGAATAATAGTAATAGGCTTTTTTAAAGATAGTTTTTTTAAATCAGGATGTTCATTGGGAGTAATAATGATGAGGTCACTAGGAGAGACTAGAAATTTTTTATCATAAATCTGGTAGCCTTTAGTTTTTAGTTCGTTATTATAAATAGCTCTAAAAAATTCTATCACTGAACCTTTATAAGCTTTGTCTCTGTTTCTTGTGGCAGTTCGTTCGTTATAATTTTCAAGGTTTTTATAAAAAACAGACCCTTCATAAGTAACCATCCTAACATCAAAAATTTCATAATCTTTAGTTATTTTCACTTCTATAAAATCAATTTCAAAGAGGTTGATGTCATAAGATACTTCATATTGAAGACTTTTATTTTGAAAAATAACAGGAACTTTTGAGCTTGCGTACAATTTTCGTTCATTTTTATAATATCGCAAAACCAAATCTTTCTCATTTAAAATGGTGCACGAATTTGCAAATGTTGATTTACCTAAAAACTCTCTTCTAAAAATTTTTAGTTTTTGTTCCCTAGTTAAACCATCATCAGCATTTACAACGACTTCATCTAATGAATCAAAGGATTCTTTTAACAACACAGTCATATTATTTTGATTTCTATAATTTGAAATCACTTCTTTTTGATAACCCAAATAAGAGATTATTAAAACGGATTTTATAGCATCATTGTAGGAGATACTAAATTTACCTTCTGCATTGGTGGTGGTTCCAATAGTGGTATTGTCAAAATAAATGGAAACCGCTTCAAGAGGTTGTTGGGTATTAGAATCTAATACGGTACCCGTAATGGTTTGCGAATGGCAATTAAAACTGCCTATTGAAAAGATTAATAGAGTGAAAATAAAATATCTCATGATTAGCTGAAAATCACTACAATATAGTAAAAAAAAACAATTAAAGGATTTTCTTATAAAGAATGAATGGGAGCAAAGATTAACCTTCCGTGCTCTCCATAAACTTGCGTTCCAATTCCGCTTGAAATTCTTCCATAACGGGTTTCACGGTGCTTTCTGGTAGATCGGCAATTTTAATATACATCAACCCATCAACAGAGTTATTAAATAGAGGATCCACATTAAAGGCGACCAAGCGTGCATTTTGTTTGATATATTTTTTGAGTAAAACGGGTAGACGTAATGCTCCTGGTTCTATTTCGTCAATAACCTTATCAAATTTATTTAAATCGGCTTCGGTTTCATCAAATACAAAATCCTTGTCGGCATCCTTCAACTTCACTTTAAACTCTTTTTTTGGATGCACATATTGCGCAATGTAAGGGTCGTAGTAATGAGATTTCATAAACTCAATCATCAACGATTTTGAGAAATTTGAAAACTGATTGCTAATGCTGACGCCACCAATCAAGAATTTATGTTCTGGATGTCTTAATGTAATATGAACAATACCTTTCCAAAGTAAGAATAAAGGCATTGGTTTTTGTTGGTATTCTTTAATAATAAAAGCACGGCCCATTTCTATGGATTGGCTCATCATTTTATAAAGTTCTGGCTCGAACCTAAATAAATCCTGCAAATAAAAACCGTCGATGCCATAACGTTCAAAAATTTTGGAACCCAAGCCCATTCTGTAAGCGCCGGCAATCAATTTATGGTCGTTATCCCAAAGAAACATGTGGTGATAATAAGTGTCAAACGCATCTAAATCTATAGATTCGTTAGTGCCTTCGCCCACTTCCCGAAAGGTAATTTCACGTAATCTGCCAATTTCCCTTAAAATATTTGGGATATCATCTGGTTTGGCAAAAAACACCTCATAGTTTTTACTTTGTAAAAGTCTGGAATCATTTTTTCGAAGCACTTGAACTTCTTTTTCCATAACATCTACGTTTATGGGAGTCACGATGCGCTTCGGAATTTTAGGTGTCTTTAAAGTAGATGAAATATTATCTAAAATCTTTGATTTATCTTCAAAAGAATTAGAAAGCATATAGGTTTTTCGTCTTAAGAATTCTGAAAACTCTTCAAGCGTAGTATATTCTTTTTGATCAGCAACCGATATAGGTTTTCCAATCCTCACTTTAATAACGCGACGTTTTTGTGATAATACTTCTGATGGTAATTTAGCGGTTCTTAAGGTGTCGCTAATTTTAGAAAGTTTATAAAACAAACGACTGTTTTTAGCATGAAAATAAATAGGAACCACAGGAACTTCAGCCTTTTTTACCAGTTTCATGGCGGCTTCTTCCCACGGTCTATCAACTACTAATTTTCCATCTCTGTACGTTGAAACTTCCCCAGCGGGGAAAATACCTAGAGGCGAACCATTTTTTAAATGTAAAATAGCATTCTTAAAACCTGTGATACTGGATTTAGCATCCTTTCTATCTTCAAAAGGATTTACGGGCATAATATAAGGCTTCATGGGCTCTATACGATGCAATAAAAAATTGGCAATAATTTTAAAATCCTTACGCCTTTCCAACATTAATTTTAAAAGTAAAATACCATCAATACCACCAAGCGGATGGTTGGAAACCGTTATGTAAGCACCATCTTTTGGTAAACGCTTTAAATCTTCTTCGGGGATTTCAAATTTAATTTGGAACTCATCTAAAATACTATCCAGAAATTCAACATCTTTAAGATGCATATTTCTTCTGTAGAATTTATTAATAGTAGATATTTTCAAAACCTTCATTAATATCCAACCAATAAACGTTCCTATAAAACCATAGTTATCAACGTTTATGACTTTGGCTATTTCTTTTGCCGAAACCAAACCTATATCTTCTTTTTTAGACATGCACAAACCTAATCATTTTTTTTCATTTTTCTCACTTAATGGAACGACACAATGCTAGTTTTTAATTCTAAAAAATGAGTTTATTTTAAAAAATAAAAATCGATAAAAAATCTATTTAGTAACCATTTGAACCGTGCCTTCAGTGAGTTGTTTCAATAAAATGGTTTTGCCTTTTTCTAATTGATTGATGGCGTTTTCATTATAATGCCTGATTGTATAAAGGGATATATTTTCATGGCAGGTTACTTTGAATTTGGCTTTTAAATGAAGCAATAATTTTTCAAGATTATTATAAATATTATCCACGCAAACAGAAAAACTGATGGCCGAATTTTGAATGACATCGACCTTCATTTTATAAGTATGCAACAGACTGAATATTTCGCTGATATTTTCTTCAACGATATATGAAAAATCCAATGATGATAATGAAATTAAAACTTGGTCTTTTTTAACAATAAAGCAAGGAATGTTGGGTTCTAAAATAAGCTCTTTTCCAACCATCGTTCCAGGTGCTTCCGGATTTAAAAACGACTTAACGTACAGCGGAATTTCCTTTTGTTGCAAAGGTTGCAATGTTTTTGGATGAATGACTGAAGCACCGTAAAACGCCAACTCTATAGCTTCTCGATATGATATTTTATTAAGCAATTGAGCATTTTCAAAATAACGTGGGTCGGCATTTAAAACGCCCGGCACATCTTTCCAAATGGTCACGCTATCTGCATTTAAGCAATACGCATAAATAGCGGCTGTATAATCACTCCCTTCTCGCCCCAAAGTGGTTGTGAAATTATTGGCATCACTACCAATAAATCCTTGAGTAATGTTTAAAACGGATTTATTAAAATGCTTTGTAATGAGAGTTTGTGTTTCTTCCCAATTTACGTTTCCTCTTCTATAATAATTATCGGTTTTAATATGTTCCCTGGCATCAATCCAATTGTTTTTTATCTCAATATCATTAAAATACTCGCTTATAATCACGGTGGAAACCAATTCACCATAACCAATCACTTGGTCGTAAACAAAGTTGTAGTCAGGCGATTTATTAACCTCTAAAAAGCTGCTTAACGCGTCAAAAAGAGCCGTTATTTTTTTAAATGCAGGATGATGTTCATTTCTATATCTATCAGAATCAAATAAATCTAATAAAATGGCATTATGGTATTTTTTTACATCTTGAATGGAGCTTTGAAGTTCTTTTGTATTGTTGAAATAATTATTGATAACAACCTCCAGCGCATTGGTTGTTTTTCCCATGGCAGAAACTACAATCAAGTTGTTTTTATACCCGACTTTTTGTAACACCGATGCCACATTTTTTACACCATTGGCATCTTTTACAGAAGCTCCACCAAACTTAAATACTTGCATATTATAATTTTGAAATATAATCTTTTATCCCTTGTTCGCTAAGATGAACCACATTCCAATCGCGCATAACGTTAGCCCCTTTTTTTTCGTAAAAAGCGATGGCGGGTTCATTCCAATCCAATACTTCCCAATTAATACGTTTCACACCTGATTGTTGACCGTATTTTACAACTTCATCTAAAAGCGCCGTGCCCAATCCGGTGCCTCTTTTGTCTTCCCTAACTATTAAATCTTCTAAATGTAAAGCCCGTCCTTTCCATGTGGAATATCTATTATAAAATAATGCAATGCCTTCAATTTTAGAATCTATTTCCCCAACAAAACAGTCGAATTGAGGGAAGTCGCCAAAGCCGTCATTTTCTAAATCGGTAATCGTAATTTGTACGGCATCAGGTTCTTTTTCGAAGATAGCTAACTCATTAATGAGTTGAAAAACTTCTGCCATATCTTCTTTTTTTGCCTTTCTAATTGTGAAACCCATAATATTTTTTGATTATTTCAAAGATAGTTGAAAGTTGCATATTTTATAGGTGAATCTGAGTCTAAAACGTTGTAGTTAGCTAAAAAATAACGGATATTTGTAATAATAAAAGCTAATATATGTCTCAAAAAATACAAACTTTAGGAGAATTTATTATTGAAAATCAAACCTCTTTTAAATATTCTTCGGGCGAATTATCAAGCCTTCTTAACTCCATCAGACTAGCTGCAAAAATAGTAAATCATGATGTCAATAAAGCAGGATTGGTTGATATTATTGGAGCTGCCGGTGATGTCAATATCCAAG
>Ga0307414_10000323_pt1 | contig 27329 bp, 19 predicted proteins | sample DK1Ometagenome_FD_203804 | JGI IMG/M metagenome (GOLD analysis project Ga0307414, IMG submission 203804) | Maize rhizosphere microbial communities from greenhouse at UC Davis, California, United States - DK15-O-3 | ecosystem: Host-associated > Plants > Roots > Rhizosphere > Soil | place: USA... | reverse complement strand
GAAATGCTGATGCAGAGTCAGGAAGATGCGATTCATTTATTGCCTGCTTTGCCAACGGTTTGGAAAGACGGAAGCATCAAAGGTTTGGTTACCCGAGGTGGATTCGTAATTGATATGACCTGGAAAAACAATAAAGTTTCGACTTTGAAAGTGTACTCAAAACTAGGAGGAAACTGCCGATTGAAATTACAAAACACGTTGAAAGCAGACAAAGGAATTACGCTTAAAAAAGCAAAAGGTAAAAACCCGAATCCGTTGTTTTATGATGTAGAAGTGAAGAAACCGATTATTTCTAAAGAAGCTAAATTGCCTAAAGTGCAATTGCCAAAGTACAATGAATATGATGTGGAAATGAAAGCGGGACAGACTTATAGTTTTTCTGCGAATTAATAGGTCATTGCGAGGAACGAAGCAATCACACTTTGTTGCTCTCGTTATGCGATTGCTTCGTTCCTCGCAATGACAAAATAGGATTGTTAGATCGCGTGAGTGATGGCAGTGGAGCTCTTTTTTTGAGAGGCTTTTTCAGCCGAACAAAAAAAAGCGGGAACGTACAGCACGACCCGAAGTTTTTCACGAAGGTTCACGCCCAAATAATTAAAATAATTTGAATATGTTACACCAATTTAAATACAAAATAATAGCGATTGTTATCGTGATTTCGGCTTTGAACAGCGGATGTAAATCGGGTGCGGGGCATTCAAAAAAAGGAACTTCGGTTGTTTTGAAAGCGGATAATTTCAAGCATTATGTGGATTATTTCAACACTATGGAAGATGAGAATCTGAAATTTGCGATTCCGAATGACAGTGCGTGGGCGTGGATGGAAAAAAATATTCCGTTGTTTGAATGTCCACAGCAGAATTTTGAGGAGATTTATTATTATCGTTGGTGGACGGCTCGAAAACACATCAAGAAAACGCCACTGGGTTTCGGAATTACGGAGTTTTTAGTAGATCGTTCGTATGCCGATAAATACAATTTGATTGCTTGTGCAGTGGGGCATCACATCAATGAATTTCGCTGGGTGCACGATCCGCAATATATTGAGCAGGATGTCAAAATTTGGTACCGTGGCAATGAAGGGAAACCGATGAATAAATTGTATAAATTCAGCAGCTGGACGGCTGATGCACTGTACAACCGCTATTTGGTGAATAAGGATGAAAAATTCCTGTTGGATATGTACCCGAATATGGTTGTTGATTATGCGGTTTGGGAAAAAGACCGTCAGCGCAAGGATGGTTTGTTTTGGCAACACGATGTAAAGGATGGAATGGAAGAATCGTTGAGCGGTGGTCGAAAAGTACAAAATGCAAGGCCGACGATTAACAGTTATATGTTTGGAAATGCCGTGGCGATTTCGAAAATGGCATCGATGAAAGGCGACAAAGAAACGGAGGCAAAATTCAAAGCCAAAGCTGATGTTTTGCAACAATTGGTAGAAACGAAATTATGGAATAAGAAAAGTGAATTTTTTGAAACGTTTACCGAAAAAGATACGCTGGCACAAGTTAGAGAAGCAATTGGATTTATTCCGTGGTATTTTAATCTGCCACAAAAAGACAAAGGTTTTGAAAAAGCCTGGGAACAGATTAAAGATGAAAAAGGGTTTTCGGCGCCTTTTGGTTTGACAACGGCAGAGCGCAGAAGTCCGCGTTTTAGAACTCACGGAACCGGAACATGCGAGTGGGATGGAGCGATTTGGCCATTTGCGAGTTCACAGACTTTGACCGCCTTGGCGAATGTTTTGAATAATTACGATCAGAATTTCGTTGCAAAACCTGATTATTTCAAACAAATGAATTTATATGTTGAATCGCAATATTACAGAGGAAGACCTTATATTGGGGAGTATTTAGACGAAACGACAGGTTATTGGCTAATGGGCGACAGAGAACGAAGCCGTTATTACAATCATTCGACTTTTAACGATTTGATGATTACGGGATTGGTGGGTTTACGCCCGAGAGCAGATGAAAAAATTGAGGTCAATCCGTTGATTCCACAAGAAAAATGGGATTGGTTTTGTTTGGATAATGTGTTGTATCACGGAAACATCATTACGATTCTTTGGGATAAAACAGGAGAGAAATATAATAAAGGAAAAGGTTTTAGGATTTTTAAAAATGGAAAAGAGATTGCTGTTTCTGAGAAATTGGAGAAATTAGTATCGGAGTAAAATTGGAACACGGATGACGCGAATTAAAACGGATTTTTCTTTTTTTTGTCATTTCGACGAAGGAGAAATCACATCCAGAGAGCAGAAACGTAAATCCGTTATATGATTTCTCCTTCGTCGAAATGACACGCTTGATGGAATAAAAAAAAATCTGCAGGATCTGCCAAATCTGCGAGAGAAAATTATAGCAATTAGCTTAAAATTACAACTTATGAAAAAATCATTTCTACATATCTTCATTCTCATTGCATCGCTCTGTTTTTCTTTGGCGCAAGCCCAAAACAAAATCAGCGTCACGAATCTGCAATGCGAAATGCTGAACAATCCGGAAGGAATTGATGTGGTTCAGCCCCGTTTGAGCTGGCAGATAAAGTCGGATGTGAATGATGTAAAACAAACGGCGTATCAAATTATGGTCGCTTCGACTTTAGAAAATCTGAATGCGAACAAAGCCAATTTATGGGATAGCGGAAGAGTAACAAGCAACGAATCAGTTAATATTATTTACAACGGAAAAAAGCTGGAAGACCGACAAAATGCGTTTTGGAAAGTAACGGTTTTTACGAATAAAGGTGAAATTAAATCTACTGAAAATGCCCATTTTAGCATCGGGATTTTAACGTATGCCGACTGGAAATCGACACGCTGGATTGGGTATGAAAAATTATCGAAGGACGATAGCGTTTCTCAGTATTCGAGATTGTCAGCCCGTTATTTGCGAAAAGAAATCAATCTGAAAAAACAAGTCAAATCTGCCAAGGTTTACATTATGGGAATGGGGTTGTATGAGCTGTACATTAACGGAAATAAAATTGGCAATCAGGTTTTGGCACCCGTTCCGACTGATTATACCAAAAATGTAAAATACAATGTTTTTGATGTGACTTCGCAGTTAAAAGAAGGCAAAAATATGCTGGGAACGATTTTAGGAAACGGACGTTATTTCGCGATGCGTCAGGATTACAAACCGTATAAAATCAAGTCATTTGGTTTCCCGAAATTGGCTTTGCAATTGTTTGTCGAATATACCGATGGAACCAAAGACATCATCCGAACAGACGATACCTGGAAATTAACTACTAACGGTCCGATTTTGTCCAACAACGAATACGATGGCGAAGAATACGATGCCCGTAAGGAAATGAAAGGCTGGGCTACGACCAATTTTGACGATAAAAACTGGGTAGATGCCAGATACGTTCAGGAACCAGGTGGTTTTTATGAAGCTCAGATGATGCCGAACATGAAAATAATGGGCGAGGTAAAACCAATTTCGATTAAGGCGACTGCGAAAGGAACTTATATTTTGGATATGGGTCAGAATATGGTGGGCTGGTTGCAACTGAAAGTAAAAGGAAAAAGCGGAGATCAAATCACGATGAAATTTGCCGAATCGTTGCAGGCTGATGGTTCACTGTACATTGCCAATTTGCGTGATGCAAAAACGACTGATATTTACACATTAAAAGGCGAAGGTGAAGAAATTTGGGAACCCCGTTTTATATTTCACGGTTTTAGATTTGTGGAAATTTCGGGTTTTCCGACCAAACCAACTTTGGATAATTTCACTGGAAAAGTGGTGTATGACGATATCAAAACAACCGGAACTTTCGAATCTTCGGATGCGACGATGAACCAGATTTTCAAAAATGCCTGGTGGGGAATTAGCGGAAATTACAAAGGAATGCCAATCGACTGTCCACAGCGAAATGAGCGTCAGCCTTGGTTGGGCGACAGAACGACGGGTGCTTATGGCGAAAGTTTTTTATTCGACAACCAGACTTTATATGCCAAATGGCTCGATGATATTAAATATTCGCAAACCCAGGATGGAGGATTGCCTGATGTGGCGCCGGCATTTTGGCGTTATTACGGCGATAATGTGACCTGGCCGGGAACTTATATCACGGTGGGCGATATGCTGTACCAACAATTTGGTGATACCGAAGTCATCAAAAAACAATATCCGTCTATGAAAAAATGGATGGTGTATATGGAAGAAAATTATCTGCAAAATGATTTAATGGACAAGGACAAATACGGTGATTGGTGTGTTCCGCCGGAATCGTTAGAATTAATTCGTTCCAAAGATCCTGCCCGTTTAACAGATGGACAATTGTTATCGAGTGCGTTTTATTATCAGCTTTTGGGCATTATGAAAAAGTTTGCCAAAATCGCCAATGCCGAAGCCGATATTGCACATTACGATGATTTGACAACAAGAATCAAAAAAGCATTCAACGCCAAATTTTTGAATACGGAGAAAAACTACTACGCCAATAATACCGTAACGGCAAACGTATTGCCTTTGGCTTTCGGTTTGGTTCCTGAAAACTTAATTGACAAAGTTTTCCAAAATATGGTTCACGAAGTTGAGGTGACCAAAAACGGTCATATCAGCACAGGAGTTATCGGAACACAATTTTTGATGCGAACGCTGACGAATTTTGGAAGAGGGGATTTGGCTTATAAACTGGCTTCCAACAAAACCTATCCAAGCTGGGGCTTTATGGTCGAAAATGGAGCGACAACCATTTGGGAATTATGGAACGGAGATACTGCAGACCCATCAATGAATTCACAAAATCACGTAATGCTTTTGGGCGATTTACTGATTTGGTACTACGAAAATATGGCGGGAATCAAGAGCAATCCCGAAACTCCTGGTTTCAAACAAATTATTATGAAACCTGATTTCAATGCGGGACTGACTTTTGTAAACGCTTCTTATGAATCCATTTACGGTCTGATTAAAAGCGATTGGAAGAAAAACGAAAGCACTTTAGAATGGAAAATTACCATTCCGGCCAATTCATCAGCTGTAGTGTATTTACCAGCGACCAATGCATCATCAGTAATGGTAAACAAGCAAAAACTGGCTCAATTTTCTTCGTCTTATAAAACAGAAAACAACAACATAGTGCTGACTTTAGAATCGGGTACTTATGCAGTAAATCTTAAGCTTTAGTAGCATATTTCGGGACAGTACAGGATACTTGTCTGATTATTTAGTGTCATTTTTACACTTAATAAGTTTTTGCATTCTGATAGTAGCATAATATATTGAAAATTAACACTATTTCTTAAAAAATAAATAATGAAACTCACACAGATAACTATCGCATTTTTTGGATTGCTGCTTTTGGGAAGCTGTAAATCTGCTTTGGAAAAAAAGACATGGAAAGAAGGAATTTTGGTAGATGAATTCATTTACGACAAAGCACCTTATCCATCCTGTCATTCCGTAACGATTGTGGAAGCAACCAATGGAGATTTGGTTTCGGCCTGGTTTGGAGGATCACACGAAAGACATCCCGATGTTTGTATTTATTCAGCAATAAAACCAAAAGGAAGCGATAAATGGGGTGAACCCATTAAGGTAGCCGATGGTGTGATGAAAGACGGGACAAGATTTCCAACATGGAATCCTGTTTTGTACCAAATTCCGGGTGGCGATTTGATGCTGTTTTATAAGATAGGACCAAAACCATCTGAATGGTGGGGCGTTTACAGAACTTCTTCTGACGGGGGAAAAACATGGTCTGATAAAATTGATATGCCGAGTAAAGATTTCTTAGGTCCAATCAAAAACAAACCGGTTTTATTGAGCAACGGAACTTTATTGCTTCCTTCAAGTACGGAAGGAAATGGCTGGCATTTGCGTATGGAATCCACTCCGGACTTCGGCAAAACATGGGTGATGGGTGATACCATTTCAAGAGGAAAACAAAAAATAAATGCGATTCAGCCAAGTATTCTGTTTCATAAAGACGGAAGTATTCAGGCCATTGGAAGAACCAGAAACAGAGCGATTTTCAGCACGTTTTCTAAAGATAACGGCAAAACATGGTCAGATATTGAGTTAATCGGATTGCCAAATAACAACTCCGGAACTGATGCGGTAACGCTTAAAAACGGAAAACACTTATTAGTTTACAACCACGTTTTGCCTCCCGGAAACGAAGCCAAAGGACCAAGAACGCCTTTAAATCTTTCTATTTCTGACGATGGAATCAATTGGAAAGCGACATTAGTTTTGGAAGATTCAAAAATCAGCCAGTATTCGTATCCGTCAATTATTCAAAGTTCAGACGGAATGGTGCATATCGTTTACACATGGAGAAGACAAAAACTGAAATATGTGAAAGTTGATCCAAGCAAACTGGTAGCACTTCCTATCAAAAACGGAATCTGGCCAGGGCAGGAAGGTGTTGAAGTGAAAGCTGTTAAAGCAGAAGAGGAGTAAGATATCCGCCGATAGATCATTAAAGAATTTTAATCTTCAAAATCTTCCAAATCTGCGGGAAAAGTTACTCTCGCAGATTGGGCAGATGTAGCAGATTATTTTTTACTCCATTAATAAAAAATAATAATTATGAAGTTAACTAATTTTAAAAGAAGCCTGTTTATTGCATTGGTTGTTATCTTATCAGGAACATTCAATACAGTTTCGGCACAATCCAACAAAAAACAAAAATATAAAATAGCCGTTTGCGACTGGATGATTTTAAAAAGACAAAAACTAGGGGCTTTTGGCCGTGCTGCAGAAATAAAAGCAGACGGAATCGAACTTGATATGGGCGGATTAGGCAAAAGACCAACATTCGACAGTAAATTAGGCGACCCGGTTGAAAGACAAAAATTTCTGGATAAGTCCAAAGAAACAGGTGTTGGAATCAGCTCGATCGCGATGTCCGGATTTTACGCACAATCATTTGCCACAAGAGATTCAATCACCCTGATGATTAACGATTGTGTGGCAACAATGAAAAATATGAAGGTAAAAGTCGCTTATCTGCCTCTTGGAACGGAAAGCGATTTAAACAAAAATCCGGAATTACGTCCGATTATTATCGAAAGATTAAAATGGGCAGGCAAACAAGTCGGTAAAATAGGAGGGGTAATCGCCATCGAAACTTCACTAAACGCGACAGAAGAGAAAAGACTATTGGAAGAAATTGGCTGTAAGCATATTAAAAGTTCTTTCAATTTTGCGAATGCCGTAGATAATGGAAGAGACATCGCAGCAGAATTAAAGATTTTAGGCAAAAAACATTTAGCACAAATTCACGCTTCCACAACAGACCGCGTTTGGCTGGAAAACGATAAAAATGTCGATATGCCAAAAATCAAAAAAACGCTGGATGATATGAACTGGAAAGGCTGGTTAATCGTAGAGCGTTCCAGAGATGTAACGCAGGTACATAATGTAGTTGCCAATTACGGAGCCAACGTTGCTTACCTGAAGAAAATTTTTCAAGGGCAATGAGCCATTGAGCCATGAGCTTTGGGCTTTGAGCAAAAAATTGAATAAATTAAGTTAATTATTGCTAAGCCATCGAAATCGAATAAAAAAATATCTGTGTAATTTAGCTGAAAGCCCACCGCCGACAGCCCAATGCCTTTCAAAATGAAATATCTAAGCTTACTTTTTTTAGGACTATATGTAACTTTTGCATCAGCGCAAAACATCACAATCGTTCGTGATGCCAAAGCGCCAAGAGCACAATATGGTGCCGAAAAACTATCAGAAACCGTAACCGCCAAAGGATTCAAAATAACTTTTGCAGACAAGACCCCTAAAAAATCAAAAAATAAAGTAATCGTTATTGGCGAAAAAGGAACCGATTTCTGGAAACAAAATGCCAAAACCGCTAAAATCGATGATCGCCAATTGACCAAGAAAGAAGGCTTTCAAATCCGCACGCAAAAAAACATCATTTTCATTGAAGGAACCGATGCAACCGGAGCTTTGTATGGAGCTTTGGAATTGGCAGACCAAATCAAAACTACAGGTAAAATCCCATCAGAAATCAATATCGAAGACAGTCCTGAAATGGTCTTGAGAGGAACTTGTATCGGAGTGCAAAAACCGGTTTATCTTCCGGGTCGGGACGTTTACGAATATCCATACACGCCCGAATCGTTCCCTTGGTTTTACGACAAAAAACTGTGGACAAAATACCTGGATATGATGGTCGACAACCGACTAAACTCCCTGTATTTATGGAACGGACATCCGTTTGCTTCATTGGTAAAACTCAAAGACTATCCATTTGCTTTGGAAGTAAGCGAAGAAGATTTCAAAAAGAACGAAGAAATTTATAACTACCTAACCGTAGAAGCCAACAAAAGAGGAATCTGGGTGATTCAGATGTTCTATAATATCATCGTTTCCAAACCTTTTGCGGAACATTACAACATCAAAACCCAGGATCGTTCACGTCCAATCACGCCTGAAATCGCTGATTATACCAAAAAATCAATCACCGCTTTTATCGAAAAATATCCTAACGTAGGATTGCTGGTTTGTCTGGGTGAAGCCATCAACACCATCGATGACGACGTAGAATGGTTCACCAAAACGATTATTCCGGGCGTTCAGGACGGATTGAAAGCTTTAGGAAAAACCGATGAACCGCCAATTATCCTTCGTGCGCACGATACCGATGCACCTTTGGTAATGGAAAAATCGCTTCCGTTGTATAAAAATTTATACACGATGCACAAATACAATGGTGAGTCACTGACGACGTACACGCCACGCGGACCTTGGGGAGAAATCCACAAAAAATTGAGTTCGCTGAATTCCGTTCACATTTCAAACGTACATATTTTGGCAAATCTGGAACCTTTCCGTTACGGATCTCCTGAATTTATCCAGAAAACCGTTCAGGCGATGCACACAGTACACGGAGCCAATGCGCTTCATTTGTACCCGCAGGCTTCCTATTGGGATTGGCCTTACACAGCTGATAAAACAAAAACTGGCGAACGATTACTTGAAATGGATCGCGACTGGATTTGGTACAAAGCCTGGGCAAGGTATGCATGGAATAGTAAAAGAGACAGAAACGAAGAAATTAAATATTGGAGTGAAGATTTGGCTGCTAAATACGGAACTGATGTAGAAGCAGCAAATAATATCCAAAAAGCCTATGATGAGTCGGGAGAAATTGCCCCAAAAACATTAAGACGTTTCGGAATCACCGAAGGAAACCGTCAGACTTTGTTATTAGGAATGTTCGAAAGTCAGTTGGTGAACCCGGCAAAATGGCGTGTTTATCCGGGCTTCCACGAATCTTGCGGTCCAGTGGGCGAATTGCTTTTGGAGTACGCCAAAAAAGAATGGAACAAAGAACCGCATGTTGGGGAATTGCCAACGCAAATCATCGCCGAAATCACGCAACACGGAAAATTAGCCGTTGAAGCCATCGATAAAGCCGAGTCAAAAGTGACCAAAGACAAGGAAGAATTCCTGCGTCTTAAAAACGATGTACACGCTTACAAAGCCTTTGCCGATTTCTTTTCGGAGAAAGTGAAAGCTGCGATTTTGGTCTTGCGTTATAGTTATTCTAATCAAATTGCTGACTTGGATAAGGCCCTTCCGCATCTTGAAGAGAGTATCAAACACTACGAATTATTGGTAAATCTAACCAAAGACCATTATTTATACGCCAACAGTATGCAGACCGCGCAACGCCGAATCCCAATTGGCGGAGACGACGGAAACAATAAAACCTGGGCAGAATTATTACCACATTACGAACGTGAATTGGCGAATTTCAAACGAAATTTAGATTTATTAAAATCGTCCAAAGATGGTAAAATTGTAACTAAAGAAGGCAAACCGTGGCAACCTGCCGAAGTAACTTTGTTAAGCGAAAGCAAAGGAACATACGCAGTAAAAAACGGAACAAAAGTATACGGAACACCAATTTCAGAACTGATAAAAGTAGCTCCAGAACTGCAAAATCTAAAAGGAATCACTTTCGATGAAACGTCACAAAACGAAAACGGAACACACCTGAAATTCAAAAACACCAAAGCCGTAAAACTGGTGGTGGGTTATTTCAATTCCGACCAGAAAAGATTTTTATTCCCGCCAAGTCTGGAGACAGATGCAGCCGGAAATGCCCACGGTCAGGCCGAAGTAATCCTGGCAAGCGCGATGAATTTGAAGGAATTGCCACGAATCAATATTCACACCTACACCTTCCAGCCGGGCGAAAACAAACTGGATTTAGGCAAAGGAAGAGTCCTGATTTTGGGCTTTATCGATGCCAATCAAACCATTACGACCCGTGATGTCGGTTATATCGACGAAGGCGAAAAAGGTGCGGTAGACTGGTTGTTTTATTAAGATAATGTGGGCGTGACCCTCCGTAAAAACTACGGGTCGGGCTGTACGTTCCCGCTTTTTTTGAGGCGAAGAAAAATCGCCTCAAAAAAGAGCTCCACTGCCATCCCTCACGCGAACCACGTAGGGATAAGTCAGACCTGATAGGTTTTCAAAACCTGTCAGGTCTAATTAAAATAAACGCAACAATACTTAAATAACCTTATATGACTTATATGGTTAAAAAAAAGATATGAAGAAAATAGTTTTTTTTATTTTTTATTTTTTTGTAGGCGCTTGCTTTGTATGGAGTCAAAGTAGCAAGGAACCAGCGAAGTTTCGTAAAGAAGTTTCGCTGAATTCCTCTTGGGAAACCATTGTTCTGGACAAGCTTCCGGAACAGGAAGAAGCCTTTGTGCAAAATCCAAAAGTAGATTCGCAATGGCAAAAAGTAAACGTACCCCACAACTGGGATCAATATTACGGATTCCGAAGAACCAAACACGGAAATTTACACGGTACTGCCTGGTATCACAAAACATTAAAACTGGACAAAAAAGACACTTCAAAAAGACTTTTTCTCTTTTTCGAAGGTGTAAGTTCTTATGCCACCGTTTGGGTAAACGGCAAAAAAGTAGGCGAACATAAGGGCGGAAGGACCACTTTTACAGTTGATATTACAAAAGCTGTTTCTTTCGAAAAAGACAATAATGTGATGGTCAAAGCCTCGCATCCATCCTTCATTGCCGATTTGCCTTGGGTTTGTGGCGGCTGTTCCGGAGAGTGGGGATTCTCTGAAGGGTCACAACCCATGGGTATTTTCAGACCCGTAACTTTAGTTGTAACCGATGAAGTTCGAATAGAACCTTTCGGTGTTCATATTTGGAATGACAAAGCAACTTCCAAAGAAAAAGCAATTCTGAATATTACCACCGAAGTCAAAAACTACGGGACTTCAAACCGTGACCTTACTATCGAAAATACACTTTATGATAAAAATGGAAAAAAAGTTGTTGGTGTAAAAACTGATATCAAAAATGCTTCAGGAGAAATAAAACAAATAGCACAAACGCTTCCTGAAATTACAAACCCAAAATTATGGTCGCCAGCCAATCCGTATTTGTATGAATTAGTGACTGCAATTTATGAAAATGGAAAAAAAATAGATGAATTAAAAACACCTTACGGAATCCGTTGGGTAAGCTGGCCAGTGAGTCGTGACGGAAAAGACAATCGTTTTTACATCAATGACGAGCCATTATTCATCAACGGAACCTGCGAATACGAACATTTAATCGGAAACAGTCATTCATTTTCAGAAGAGCAAATCCATTCGAGAATTGAACAGATAAAAGCAGGAGGATTTAATGCTTTTCGCGAAGCGCATCAGCCTCATAATCTAAAATATCAGGAAGAGTTAGACCAAAACGGAATCCTGTTCTGGAGTCAGTTTTCGGCACATATTTGGTATGACACACCGGAGTTCAAAGAAAATTTCAAAACCTTGTTACGAGAATGGATCAAAGAACGTCGAAATAATGCATCGGTGGTAATGTGGGGATTGCAAAACGAAAGCACGATTCCAAAAGAATTTGCCGAAGAATGTACCCAAATCATCCGCGAAATGGATCCGATGTCCGCTTCGCAACGCATTGTGACGACCTGTAACGGAGGTGAAGGAACCGATTGGAATGTCGTGCAAAACTGGTCCGGAACCTATGGTGGCGATCCGTTTAATTACGATGTCGAAATGAGTACGCAATTATTAAACGGAGAATACGGCGCATGGCGTTCACACGATTTACATTCCGAAGGCGAATTCGACCAAAAAGGAATTTTGAGCGAAAATCGTTTCTCTCAATTAATGGAAATCAAAGTCCGTGAAGCCGAATCGGTAAAAGATAAAATCGCAGGACAATTCAACTGGCTTTTTGCTTCGCACGAAAATCCGGGACGCGTGCAAAATGGAGAAGGATTTAGAGATATTGATAAAGTAGGACCAGTAAATTACAAAGGGCTTTTCAGTATTTGGGGCGAACCTCTGGATGCGTATTATATGTATCGTGCCAATTATGTTTCGAACAAAACCAATCCAATGGTTTATATCGTTTCGCATACCTGGCCAAATCGTTGGGAGGCTCCTGGAATCAAAAACGGAATCGATGTCTATTCGAATTGTGATGAAGTGGAACTGTTCAATGATATCGATAAAACATCATTGGGTAAACTAAAAAATCCGGGCTTGGGACAGCATTTTCAATGGAATAATGTCAACATTCAATACAATGTTTTGTATGCCGTTGGTTATGTAAATGGAAAAGCCGTTGCCAAAGATTATATCGTATTGAATAGTTTACCAAAAGCGCCAAATTTCAAAGCATTAGAAACCAAAAAAGAAACGCTTTTACAGCCTCAAAAAAATTACAATTACATTTACAGAGTCAATAGTGGCGGAAGCGAAATCACGGATTCTCTCGGAAATTTGTGGCAGGCAGACGTTCATAAAAGCGGAGAAAATACTTGGGGTTCATTATCGTGGACGGATAATTTCCAGCAATTGCCTAATTTTTATGCCAGCCAACGAAGCACTTTCGATCCAATTTCGGGAACAAAAGATTGGAAATTGTTTCAGAGTTTCAGATACGGAATCGACAAATTACGTTACGAATTCCCAGCTCCCGACGGAGAATATCTGGTAGAATTGTATTTCACCGAACCTTGGTACGGAACCGGCGGCGGACTGGATTGCAAAGGCTGGCGTTTGTTTGACGTAGCCATTAATGATAATGTTGTTTTGAAAGATTTGGATATTTGGTCTGAAGTTGGACACGATTCGGCATTGAAGAAAACTTTCACAGTAAAAAGCATCAACGGAAAAATTATTATCTCTTTCCCGAATGTAAAAGCAAGTCAGGCTATCATTTCGGCAATTGCCATAGCCACCAAAGATAAAACGGTAAAAGGAGCTTCGGCTTCGCCACGAAATATTCAGTATGTTGAGAGTAATTCCAACACTAAAATTAGTTCTTGGTTAGATATTAATTCCAAACAATACTCAGATTCAGATGTAGTTTTTACCCAATTACCTGCTGAAGTTTTTGGAGCAGATTATTTGCAGATTTCATCAAATTCTAAATCTTCAGGTTCATTTATAACCAAAGAAGATTCGGAAATTTATCTGTTTATCCAATCAAAAGATTCAATTTCGGGTTATAAAAGAATGACCGAAACGGCTAAAAATTCAGATAAAATTGAATTTTCGGTTTTCCATAAAAAAGTCAAAAAAGGGGAAAAAGTTGGTTTTGAAAACAACACAATAGCAGTCGTTCCAACTTACGATATGGACGAAAAAGACGATTCAAGACCAGTCGTCCTTTTAGAAGCAGAAACTACCAAAACCACCGGAACCGGAATCGAAAAAGGAAATTTCAAAAAAGCGGATTACATCGAATTTACACAAAAAACAAAAAACAGCATCCAGTTCGAAGTAAAACCAGGAGTTGCGGGAATTTACCTAATGCGTTTCCGATTTATGAACAGAAACGAAACACCTTTGAAAGTCAAATTCAAAATGGAAGACGCCTACGGAATCCTGATGCGAAATGACACAATCGAGTTTCCGTCTGCAACAGAAAAGTGGAAGATATTAAACACAACTTCCGGCGGTTACATCAATGCCGGAACCTATAAAATCACAATAGAATCAGAGGATATGAAAGGTTTGATGCTGGATTCTTTTGAGTTTCAGTAACGTCATTGCGAGGAACGAAGCAATCACAGTTGTTGCTCTCGTGATGTGATTGCTTCGTTCCTCGCAATGACAAATAGAATTAAAAAACATTTACAATGGTAAAAAAAAATAAAACCGTTTTACAAAAAATAACAATTGTATTAACATTATCGCTTTTAGTTGCCTGTGCTTCAAAAAGTAAAAACCCCAGAATCGTTCAAGACTTCAATCAAAACTGGACCTTCAAATTAGGCGATCATCCAACGGCAATCGAATCCAATTTCAGTACTGCCGATTGGAGAACTTTGCAATTGCCACACGACTGGAGTATTGAAGGCACTTTCGATAAAGACAGTAAAACCAAACAGGCACAGGCATTTTTGCCGGCAGGAAAAGGCTGGTACCGCAAAACCTTTACACTTCCGGAAGATTGGGCAACCAAAAACGTTTCAATAGAATTTGACGGCGTTTTCAAAAATAGCGAAGTATTCATCAACGGACATTCGTTGGGAATGCGCCCGAACGGATACATTTCATTTACTTATGAATTGTCGCAGTATTTAAATTTTGGAAAAGAAAACGTAATCGCGGTAAAAGTCGATAACGATGCACAGCCCAATTCCAGATGGTACACCGGTTCCGGAATTTACAGAAATGTGCGATTGGTGGCGAGCGAAAAACTTCACGTAGCGAAATGGGGAACGTATGTAACGACACCGGAAGTTTCGGCTGAAAAAGCATCGGTACATTTGGAGGTAACAATTGAAAATAAAACCAATTCCGAAAAAGAATTTCAATTGGTGACTTCAATTCTGGATGCGAATAATAAAGAAGTAGCAAACTCCAAAACAACAGAAAAAATCGGAGCCAATACAAACTCAAAAAAGATTCACAATCTAAACGTAAACCAGCCAAAATTGTGGGATACAGAAAATCCGAATCTATACAAAATTGTCACTACGATTTATGAAAATTCAAAAACAGTTGATAATTACAAAACACCTCTAGGATTCCGTTTCTTCAATTTCGATGCCGAAAAAGGATTTTCATTAAATGGAAAACCAACCAAAATATTAGGTGTTTGCCTGCATCACGACAACGGAGCTTTGGGAGCTGTAGAGAACATTCACGCTGTCAAAAGAAAACTGAAAATCATGAAAGAGATGGGCGCTAATGCTATTCGAATGGCTCATAATCCGCACTCTTTAGAAATGATGCAGTTGTGTGATGAAATGGGATTTATTGTTCAGGATGAGTTTACCGATGTCTGGAAAAAGAAAAAAGTAACCAACGATTACCATAAAGACTGGGATGCGTGGCACAAACAGGATCTGGAAGATTTCATCAAAAGAGACCGAAATCATCCGTCGGTGATAATGTGGAGTATTGGAAACGAAATTCGTGAACAATTCGACAGCACCGGAATCGCGATTACCAGAGAACTTACTCAAATCGTAAAATCGCTCGACACCACTCGTCCCGTTACGAGTGCTTTGACCGAAAATGTTATTGAGAAAAATTTCATTTACCAGTCGGGAGCTTTGGATTTGTTGGGATTCAATTACAAACACGAAGATTACAAAGACTTTCCGATTCGTTTCAAAGGGCAAAAAATATTGGCTTCCGAAAGTGTTTCGGCACTTGAAACCCGCGGGCATTACGATTTTCCTTCGGACGGAATCAAGGCCTGGCCTCCAAAACACGGCGCGCCTTTTGACGGAAATGCAGACTGGACCGTTACGGCATTCGATCAGGTCCAATCCTATTGGGGAACTACGCACGAAGCCAATTGGAAAACCATCAAAAAACAGGATTTTATGGCGGGAACTTTCATTTGGACAGGCTTCGATTATCTGGGCGAACCCGATCCGTATCCGTATCCCGCAAGAAGTTCGTATTTCGGAATCGTAGATTTGGCAGGCTTTCCCAAGGATGTTTATTATATGTACCAAAGCGAATGGACGACCAAGCCCGTTTTGCATCTTTTCCCGCACTGGAACTGGCAAAAAAATCAGAAAGTCGATGTTTGGGCGTATTACAACAATGCCGATGAGGTTGAATTGTTCCTCAACGGAAAATCATTGGGAAAAAAAGCCAAACAAAATGACGATTTGCATATTTCCTGGCGTGTAAAATTCGAACCTGGAACCATAAAAGCCATTTCCAGAAAAAACGGAAAAGTAGTTTTGGAAAAGGAAATTCACACCGCCGGAGAAGCTTCCAAAATAGATTTGAAAGCTGATAAAACAACCCTAAAAAATGATACTTACGATTTGGTTTACGTGACCGTTTCTATTACAGATAAAGACGGAAATCTGGTTCCGAATGCCGATCATAAAATAGATTTTGAGGTAACCGGAGGCGGTAAACTCGTTGGACTCGACAATGGTTATCAGGCCAATCTGGATTCTTTTAAAGCCTCATCCTACAAAGTATTTAATGGTAAATGCATCGCAATCATTCAATCGAATGGGAAAAAGGAAAGCATTCAGCTGAAAGCTTCGACAGGTAATGGAATTTCAGGTAAAGTGATTGAAATTAAAGTAGAATAAGGTTTTGAGATAAATAATTTGTATTTTTGAATAAAATATGATGTTATGGATTTGCAAACCAGAAAAATAGAATTTGTACAGGAGTTTCTAAAGCTTCAAAGCGAAGAATTAGTTTCTCAGTTCGAAAATTTGCTGAAAAGTAAAATGCAAAAAAATACAAAACCGATGTCTGTTGCTGAATTAAATTCACGAATAGACCAGTCAGAAAATGATTTTAAGAATGGTAAATTCAAAACCAATGAAGAGCTTTTATCAAAGTATAAATAATGGGATTTAAAATTATTTGGTCGGATTTTGCAGAAACGGAATTAGACAAAATTTTTGAGTATTACATTGAGAATGCAAGTTTACAAGTCGCAAAAAATGTAATTGAGAAAATCATTCTGGAACCAAATAAAATACTTTCGCATCCAGAAATTACGCAAATCGAAGAATTATTGCTCGACAGAGAAAATGAATATCGATATTTAATTTGCGATAATTATAAAATAGTTTACTCTATAGATTCCAGGCAAAAACGTATAATGATTGCCGATGTTTTTGATACCAGAAGAATCCGGCAAAATTAAAAGAACAAAATAACTCTAAAAGGTTGTCCGAAAGGGCAACCTTTTTTATTGAAAACACTTTCATCTGATTTTTATTATTTGGGTATGCTTGTCCCGATAGCTATCGGGAGGCTGTCCATTATATTTTTTCTTTTCCTAAAGAAGGAAAAGAAAAGGATGCCATTTCCATCCCTTATGCGGGAAGTGGTTTTCAGAAGATGATTTGGGTTGAAAAGAAGTTTAGTTGTTGTGATAGAAATAATATTATATTCGCTTTATAAACTCTTCTACAAATGAACATTAGACATACAGTAATTGAAATCGAATCAGGGAATCCTTTTGGAAATTGTAAATTAGATAGAGAGAAATATTCTCGTGTTTTGACAAATATTGTAAATGAATATCCTGAAGGATTTGTATTAGCAATCAATAATAAATGGGGTACTGGAAAAACTACTTTTATAAGGATGTGGGAACAAAGTCTTAAAGATAATGAACATAAAACAATCTATTTTAATGCATGGGAAAATGATTTTGAAAATAATCCATTAGTGGCGCTAATGGGGGAGTTAAAAGCCTTAACTAAAAAATCGACTGAACCAGAATTTAAAAGTGTTTTAAAAAAAGCAGCAATATTATCAAAACATGCAATCCCAATTTTGGCACAAGCAGTTGCGGATAGATATATAGACACTAAGGAAATTAAGGAAGCTATAGTTGGCGCGACAAAAGGTTTAGCAGATGTTTTTGAAAATGATGTGAATGAATATGCAGCTAAGAAAAAGAGTATTCGAGATTTTAGAACAAGTCTTTCTCACTTCATAGCAAATACAAATGAAGGCAAACCTTTAATTTTTATAATAGATGAATTAGATCGATGTCGACCAAATTATGCAGTATCAATTTTAGAACAAATAAAACATTTTTTTACAGTTCCAAATATCGTTTTTGTGTTGTCTATAGATAAAGAACAATTAGGTAATGCGGTAAGGGGAGTCTACGGAAGCGATAGAATTGACGCTGATGAATATTTAAAACGTTTTATTGATATTGAGTATTCAATACCCGAACCAGAAAAGGATACTTTTCATAAATATTTATATAGTTTTTTTGGTTTCGATGATTTTTTAGAAAAAGAAACTAGAAAGAAAAACAGAGATTTATCTTTCGATAAAAGAAGTTTTTTAGAAATTTCAAATATTTTATTTTCAGATTCTTCAATAACTCTGAGACAACAAGAAAAAATATTTTCTCATTCACGTTTGTCGTTAAGGTCATTTCATGACAATGTTTATTTAATTCCTGAAGTCTTTCTTTTTCTAATTTATATAAAAGTCATTCATGAAAAGTTTTATAGTGATATTGTTCTTAAACGGCATACTATTGAAGAATTACAAAACAATTTTTTAACTATTATAAAAAATAGACTTAATGATGATAATGAACGAATATTAATGTGGTTGGAAGCTTATTTAATACTCTATTACAATAATTTTATTTATAAGAATTATAGAGGAAATAGAATTTTTGAATATGATTCAGAGACAAATAAAAATAAGTTGCTAATTCATTCAATCATAAATAAAAATAAGGATGAAGAATTTTTAAGTATTTTTGAGAATATAGAAAGAGATAGAAGCTTTGGATTAGATATGGATTATTTTTTTAAAAGAATAAATTTAACTGAGTCATTAGTTGGATAAATCACCGTTATTTAGAGTTTTCCAACTCTTTACCATTCTATTATAATATAAGACCATAAATGATAAAGAAACTTAAAGTTATAATTCTTCTAATTTCAATCCTCTTAATTTCCTGCGAACAAAAGCAAGTGAAATTTGAACAAAATAAATGGAATGCCCGTAACGATATAGATTATAATCATCGTGAGTTTATGATTCAGGATTTAAAGGGAAACTATTTAAAACCAGGCATAAAATACAATGATGTAAAAAAATTACTTGGAGGAAATTATAATGAACGTTCAGAAGATTCAATCCAACTTCAATATGAAATTTATACTGATTTCGGAACCGATATTGATCCCGTAGAAACTAAAACATTTATTGTAAATTTCAATTCTGACTCTGTGTTGGTTAATACTAGAATTGATCATTGGAGTAAGTAATTCGAAATTCATAGGCATCCAAAGTATTAAGAGCGTTTGCAACGAGGATTAATTTAATTAATTTTAAAATCGCATAATGTTTTAAGATAAGTTTAAAAAAATAGGTGCACAAGAAATATTGATATATTTTGTATATTTGAAAAATAATTATTCCACAATTATGAAAACACAAACAGCATTGCTAATTGACTTGGCGAAAAAACTTGAAAAAAGACAAAGCTCTAAAGAATCAGCTATTAAATCTTTGAGTTCTGCTGGCATTGTTACTAAAGAAGGAAAAATAACTAAATCTTTTCCTAATTTGGAACGCGTACTATCTGTTGCTGAATAGATGTATAGTTCGAGGTCTAATCTCTTAATTGGATTTCACGGTTGCGATGAATCTATCGCACAACAACTTCTTACCAAACCCAAAAACATAAAAATTAGCGAAAAACCATTTGATTGGCTTGGTCACGGATTTTATGTTTGGGAAAACAATTACGATAGAGCTCTACAGTGGGCTAAAGACAAAGAGAAAAAAGGTCAAATTAAAAAAGCTTCTGTAATTGGAGTTGTATTTACCCTTGATTATTGTCTTGATTTGATTGATAGTGAATTCATTAAAATGCTTTCGGTGTATTATGAATTGATGCAAAAGGATTTTCATAGTATTGAAAAAGAACTTCCAAAGAATAAAGATGTAAAAGAAGACGAGCACAAAGATTTATTAATACGAGAATTAGATTGCGCTGTAATTCAATATCTCCATCAAAAAATAAAAGAAGAAATCGAGCAGGACAATACAACTTCCTTAAAAGAATTTGACTCCGTAAGAGGTGTTTTTACAGAAGGAGGTCCCGCATTTCCGGGTGCAGGTGTACAAAAGAAAAGCCACATACAAATATGCATTCGCAATATGGACTGTATTAAAGGATTCTTTTTGCCTCGAAAATAGTTGTTATCGGCTCACTATCGAATATTATCGTATCATATCGTATCAAAATAGTGAAATCGCTGTATTTGCATTTACAATCTATTCAAAGTCAAATTTTAAATTTCTTAAAGTCACTAACTTTTTCAGGATTCTTTTACTTATATCCTCACAACTCATTCCCCTCCGTCATATCAATAGTTTTTGGATGCAGGCTAACCAGTTGTAAAACGATAGCACTCACAACGACAAATAACAGCAATACAAAAACGTGTCTCATTCCACCATTATCAGCGGCTTTTCCTAAAAACTCGGTGATAACAGCCCCGGCCGAAATACCTACAAAATTCATAATTCCGTATCCGGTAGCACGGTAGCGAGGCGCAACAAACTGACAAAGAATAGGCATATTGTTGGTGTCGTATATTCCAAATCCAAGTCCAAAAAGGATAGCGCCAAAAATAATAGCTGCTGTGTCGCAGCAGTAGCCAAATAAAAACAATGCCGGAATGGTCAGAGACAATCCAATAGCGCTGGTGTAAATTCTTCCTTTAAGATGTTTCATTACCCATCTGTCTGAAATGGCACCGCCAATTAAAACGCCAAAAAAGGAAGACATCGAAATGGTTACCGTTGCAATGGGTCCCGCCAGAGCCATGTCTAAATGTAATGTTTCAGTAAATAAGGTGGGTAACCAGTTTTTAGCCGCCCAACCCGGTAAACTTGGTGCAGAGAAATAAAAGAGTGTAACCCAAAAGGAGATATTACCGAATAACATTCCCAATCCTTTGAACATTTGCCTGAATTCATAGCGGACAGATGACTTTTTTGTAGTGTCAAAAAAATACGTTTTCTTTTCCTCTAGAAAAAATATAAGTACTAAACTGTAAAGCACACCAAGTAAACCTACGGAGTGAAAGCTAAAATGCCAGGAAAAATGTTTGGAAACAGTGGCTCCAAAACCACCCAGTGCTTGTCCTAAATAAATTCCGGTGGTGTGAATGGCAATAGCAAAAGAGCGTGTTTTTTCCTGATGGTAATCGGCAATTAAGGATAATGCAGCCGGAACATAAAAAGCTTCACTAAAACCCATAATGCCACGCAAAATATAAATCTGATTGAAAGTTGTGGCATAACCCATCGCCATAGTAACCCCGGACCAGATAAAAAGACTGGCTATGATGATTCTTTTTCGGTTAAAGCGATCCGCTATAATTCCGGAAACTGGACTCATAAGCGCGTATATCCAAAGGAAAATAGCCATTAAGAGACCGAAATTTTCAGCTTTGGCCAATTCAGGAATGTCATCCATCATCGCTGATTTCATGGTGGAAAGCATTTGTCGGTCTAAATAATTCAATAATGCTACAAGCCACAACAAGCCAACAACAATCCATGGATAGGATTTTTTTTCATTCAATTTTGCAATCATTTTCTTTTTTCAAAATAATGGGCGAATATACGAATTCAAACACAACAGGAAATAATTGTTTTTCAATCTGATTTGTTTATGATGTTTGCTATTCGATTCGTACTTGTTTTCTTGTTTTTGAATGATTACAAAAAAGCAAAATGTTGTTTTGTAGCCCCGATCGCAGTGAAAATCCTTGTGTGCCGGGGTTCGGCACATAAGATTGCAACGAAGAGCGGGACCAATGCTCACTGATAGAGCCTAATCTTTCTGCTCCTGAAATTAAAATATAGGATTCAGGTTATTAACTTGACTTCAAAAATAAATTCCCATACAGCACACAGCAGGACACTTACTCCCCATAAATTCATTTATTTAGGATTTCTTAAAAAATTGAAAAACAATGGAAAGAGTTTTTGCAGAATATCTTATCGAAACGCCTTATGATGTAGAACAGGCTTCGGCGGTTTTGGCGGGCGAGCAGTCTTCGGGAACTTTTGTGTCGGTTCCGGGCGAAACCGAAGAATTGAAAAAACGTTTTGCGGCAAGGGTAGAGGATATTCAGTTATTGGATTTGGCAGACGAACCCTCCATTCCGGGCGGGAGTATTCCCGGGAAAAAATATCAGAAAGCAAGAGTAAAAGTAAGCTGGTCGATTGAAAACTTCGGTTATAATCTGCCGGTTTTGATCAGCACTTTACAAGGGAATTTATACGAAATCACGCAATTCACGGGTTTAAAACTAATGGATTTTGAAGTGCCGGATTCTTTCGCAACTCATTTCAAAGGGCCAAAATTCGGAATCAAAGGCTCGAAATTATCCTGTGGCGTAACCGACAGACCGATGATTGGAACCATTATAAAACCAAGCATCGGAATGAGTGTGGAAGAAACCGCCACTTTGGTAAAATCACTGATTGATGCCGGAATCGATTTTATCAAAGACGATGAATTGATGGGTTCTGCGGCTAATTCTCCGTTTGACGAAAGGGTAAAAGCGATTATGAAAGTCATTCGTGACAACGAACAAAAGACAGGTAAAAAAGTAATGTATGCCTTCAATATCAGCGATGAAATTGACGAAATGCAGCGAAAATACGATTTGATTAAAAAAGAAGAAGGAAGCTGTGCGATGATCAGTATCAACAGTGTCGGACTTTCAGGAACAAAGAAAATTTGTGATCAGGGCGAACTCGTGATTCACGGTCACAGAAACGGCTGGGGAATGCTGAACCGACATCCGTTGTTGGGAATAGAATTTCCTGCCTATCAAAAAATTCAGCGTCTGGCAGGAGTCGATCAGCTGCACGTCAACGGAATCCAGAATAAATTTTGGGAATCCGATGATTCGGTGGTAACGTCGATAAAGTCCTGTTTGAAACCTTTTTTGGGCGGATACGAAATCTTGCCGGTAGTATCTTCTGGACAATGGGGCGGACAGGCCGTAGAAACTTACCGAAGAACCCAAACCACTGATTTGCTATATATGGCAGGTGGCGGAATTTTGGCACATCCGATGGGGCCAAAAGCCGGAGTAAACGCATTACAGCAAGCCTGGACAGGAGCCGTTGACGGTTTGTCTGTGGAAGAAACAGCTTTGAGATATCCGGAATTTGCCGAATCGGTAAAGAAATTTTCGAAATAATGAAGAATCATAAATTGCTTTTGGCCTATTATGGCGATGACTTCACGGGCTCTACGGATGCCTTGGAATTCCTGACATTGGCCGGAGTGAAAACAGTTCTCTTTCTTCGAAAACCGGAACAAAAAGACCTGGATCGTTTTCCGGGAATTCAGGCAATTGGTCTGGCTGGAAAAAGCCGATCAATGTCGCCGTCGGAAATGGACACAGAACTTTATAGTGCTTTTGAAAATCTGAAAAGTTTTGCCCCAAATCACTTTCATTATAAAGTCTGTTCCACTTTCGATTCGGCGCCACACGTGGGAAACATCGGAAAAGCAATCGAAATCGGAAGCGAAGTTTTCAATCAAAAAACCGTTTTGGTTTCTCCATCAGCTCCGCATTTGGGACGATTTTGCGTTTTTGGAAATCTGTTTGCGAGAATGGGAACGATTGGCAAAGGAGAAATTTATCGAATTGACCGTCATCCCTCGATGAGTAAACATCCCGTAACGCCTGCATTGGAAGGCGATTTGACTATTCATTTGGCAAAACAAACGGAGAAATCAATAAGTCTAATCAATTTAACGACAATTGAAAAAGGGACATCTGAAGTTTTAGAAGCAGTAGAAAATAATACAGCCGAGGTTCTGTTTTTTGACGGTTTCAATTTGGAACATCTCAAAACCATCGGGAGTGTTTTTAACCAATTGGCAACCGATAAAACATTGTTTTCAGTAGGTTCATCAGGAATCGAAATGGCTTTGGGATTGGATTGGGCAGCACAAAAAATAATAGGAAAAGAAATAGCATTTGAATCAGCAGGAGAAGTTTCGCCCATACTCGTTTTATCGGGAAGCTGTTCTCCGGTAACTTCTAGCCAAATTGAATATGCTCTCGAAAATGGTTTTTTAGAAATTGCGTTAGAAAGCAAGGCTGTTGACGTTCAAAATCAGGAAACAATTATAAAAAATACTGTTGCTCATATTGTTGAAAATTTCAATCAGGGTAAAAGCACGATTCTGCATACGAGCACTGGGTCAAACGATCCGCGTATTGTTGAAACTGAAACTTATTTTAAGGCAAAAGGAATTTCGGAAAATGATATTCAGAAACAATGCAGTTCGATTTACGGAAGCATTTTGGGACAAATTACCAAAGAAGTGCTAAAGGCTGTCAAAATAAAAAGAATTCTTTTTGCAGGTGGCGACACATCCAGTTACGCCGCATCCGAATTGGATATTCTGGCACTGGAAATGATTGCGCCAATAGCTCCCGGAGCTCCGCTTTGTAAAGCAGTTTCGGACAATGAATGGGTAAACGGAATAGAAATGAATTTTAAAGGCGGACAAGTGGGTACCGCCGATTATTTTATAAAAGTATTAAAAGGAGAAAAATTATGAGTGCAAAAGTTTTAGGTTTCGTACATACATCAGCAACATTGGTTCCGTTGTTTCAGCAATTAAGCAATGAGTTTTTAGAGGGAATTGAAACATTCAATATAGTCGACGACAGTCTGATTAAAGACGTAATCAAAAAAGGAAAATTAATGCCTAATACGGCTTCCAGAGTGGTGAGTCATGTTAAACTTGCTGAATCCGCAGGTGCCGATGTAATTCTGGTAACCTGCTCGTCTATTGGTGTTGCAATTGAAACGGCTGCAACATTAGCAACAGTTCCGGTTATTCGCGTAGATCAGGCGATGGCTGATGAAGCCGTACAAATTGGCAATAAAATTGGTGTTATTGCAACTTTGCCAACCACATTAGAGCCAACAAGCGATCTGGTTAGAAGAAGAGCAGAATTGGCCGGTAAAAACGCAACAATAACTTCTAAATTATGCGAAGGCGCTTTTGAAGCCTTAATGAGTGGAGAAGCCGCCAAACACGACGAAATGGTAGCGAAAGCACTGAAAGAGTTGATGAAAGAAGTAGACGTTATTGTTTTGGCGCAAGCTTCAATGGCAAGAGTGGTTGACGGTTTGAGTACCGAAGAAAAATTGGTTCCAATTTTGGCAAGTCCCGCCATTGCCATGAAAAAACTGGCAGAGCTTTATTTTTAATCAAAAAATTTCCACCATATAAGTTATATAAGTTCATATTAAGTTTGACTTTTGAGTTAGCTTAAATGACCTTATAGTTAGCTTTTGTTTTCAATCCAGATTAAATGAACTTATATCACTTATATGGTTTAATAATAACATTCTAATAATTTTTTGTATGCGTAAATATTTTCTTTGGGCTGCTCCACTATTTTTCATTGTAGCAGGTTTAGGCTTTTTGCAGGAAATAGACATTATTTGGAAGCTGGGATTAATTTTGGGTTTTTCAAGTATTGCCATTGGAGCAGGACATCTGAAAGTATTGAGCGGGTATCAATACACATTTTGGATTATCACTGCGGTTTGCGCCGGATTGCTGTATCCCGATTTTTTTCTGCATGTCGGCAGTTTTGATATGCGGAATAAATGGCTTATTCTGATCATCATCCAAATGGTAATGTTCGGAATGGGAACACAAATGAGCATTGAAGATTTTACAGGCATCCGAAAATCAGGAAAAGGCGTTCTGATTGGCTTGCTCGGGCATTTTACCATTATGCCGATTATGGGTTTTATCATCGCTAAAACATTTGGTTTCGAACCCGAAATCGCCGCCGGAATTATCCTGATTGGATCTTGCAGCAGCGGATTGGCTTCGAATGTAATGACGTATATTGCCAAAGGAAATCTGGTATTGTCCGTAACCGTAACGGCAATCTCTACTCTGGCAGCACCAATTATGACACCGTTTCTAATGAAAATATTCGCCGGAACTTTAGTAGAAGTTCATTTTTTCAACATGATGATGGAAATCATTAAAATTGTCCTTGTTCCTTTGGCAGCAGCAATGGTGCACGATATTTTAAAAACCTACGGACCTGTCGCAAAAAGAAGAATATATGTTTTGACTGCTATCTCAACAATTTGGTTGGGAATTATTATTTTCTTCGGGGATGCATTTCTAATTGCCGAAGATACTTCAGCTTCACATATCTTAGAAATCATCAACTTTACCTGTGGCGCTTTCATCGTGGGTGTTTTATATCACTGGCTGTACAAAGCATATCCAAAAATTGATGCGATTATGCCGTATTTCTCGATGTTCGGAATCATTTATTTTACGCTGGTGACCACAGCTGCCGGAAGAGATAATTTAATTCAGATTGGATTTTTGCTTTTCCTGGCTTCAGTTTTGCACAACGGAGCGGGCTACTTTTTTGGCTATTGGCTCAGCAGATTAAGCGGTCTCGACAAAAAAAGCAGTCAGACCATCGCTTTCGAAGTCGGTCTTCAAAACGGCGGAATGGCTTCCGGATTAGCAGGCTCTATGGGGAAACTGGCAACTTTGGGATTGGCCTCAGCCGTATTTAGCCCGTGGATGAATGTTTCGGGATCTTTACTGGCCAATTATTGGCGTAAAAAAGGAGATGAGGAAGAAACAGAAATCATTGCCGATACAACAAATTAAAATATACAAAACTCCATTACACGATGGAGTTTTTTTATGGAATTAAGTTTTGATTGATTTAAAATTTGGGCATGACCACAAGGGTCGGGCTGTCCATTATATTCCCGATTAACAAAAACTACGGCAAAAAAGCCTTGTTTTTCTAAATCGGGAGATGCCATTCCCATCCCTCATGCAATGCGGTTTCATCACGAGTTTTCGGTTGAGTTTATGTTTCGAATTTCTAATAAAAATAATATTATATTAGCGGTAATAATCATAGAAAACAGCTATTCAAATAAAAAATATATGATAACCGTAAAAGTAACTTACACAGTAAAACCTGAGTTTGTAGAAGCAAATAAAAATAATATCAGCAGATTTCTAAGCGACTTCAAAAAATTAAACCCATCCGAATTTCGTTATAATGTTTATTTGCAGGAAGACGGAATAACTTTTCTTCATCTTTCAACTTACAAAAATGAAGAAATACAAAAACAAATCCTCAATATTCCATCTTTTAAATCTTTTCAGGAAGAAAGAGATAAAAGCGGATTGAATGGCACACATAAAGTTGAAATTTTAAGTCATGTCGGTTCTTCTTTTGATGCTTTATAAAAATTGCAATACTAAAATT
>Ga0307414_10000321_pt1 | contig 27353 bp, 17 predicted proteins | sample DK1Ometagenome_FD_203804 | JGI IMG/M metagenome (GOLD analysis project Ga0307414, IMG submission 203804) | Maize rhizosphere microbial communities from greenhouse at UC Davis, California, United States - DK15-O-3 | ecosystem: Host-associated > Plants > Roots > Rhizosphere > Soil | place: USA... | reverse complement strand
CACAGCGACATATTGCCGACCTTTGACGGTGTAGGTCATCGGCGCTGCAAGAACACCAGCCTGCGCCCAGAAGGACCATGTTTCCTTGCCGTCCGTTGCGCGCATGGCCTTGAAGTGACCGGTGCCGGTCCCCTGAAAGACAAGATTGCCCGCGGTCGCCAGCACGCCGCCATTGCCAAATGTGTCGCGCGGCGCGCGCCAGGCTTCCCGCTGATGGACCGGGTCCCATGCAAGCAGATAGCCCTTGGCCTGCGCAATCGGCGATTTCGCCTCGGGATTGCCACCGCCCATCACCGTCGCGCTATTATAGCCGATGGGCGACTTGCGGAACGTCGGATCGTCGACGAACTGCACAGCCAGTTCCTGTGCGGGGATGTAGACAAGGCCGGTTATGGGATTGAACGCCATTGGTGGCCAGTTGTGACCGCCAAGGCTGCTCGGCGTTGCAAAAAAGCTCTTCCCGGTCTCGCTGTAGCGCGCCTCGGGGTTTTCCACGGGTCGGCCAGTCTGGAGATCGATCTTCGTCGCCCAATTGACGGGCACATATTTCTCGGCGGAGATCAGCTTGCCGGTCGCGCGATCCAGAACATAGAAAAAGCCGTTCTTGGGCGCTTGCATCAGAACTTTGCGCGGCGTTCCATTAATCTGGAGGTCCGCCAGCATGATGTGCTGCGTTGCCGTGTAATCCCACTCATCGCCCGGCGTCGTCTGATAATGCCAGACATATTTGCCCGTGTCGGGGCGGACTGCCAGGATGGACGAGAGGTAGAGGTTATCGCCCTTCCCTTCGCTGCGCGCCTTCCGGCTCCAGGGTGATCCATTGCCTGTGCCGATGTACAACAGGTCCAGCTCGGGATCATAGGCGAAGGCATCCCATGCCGTGCCGCCGCCCGCCTTCTGCTTCCACCAGGCATCGCCGGACCAGGTGCCGCGCGCAATCTCGGTCTGTGCGTCCGACACTTCACCATCGGGCTGCCCCGGTGCGCCGGGCACCGTGTAGAAGCGCCAGAGCCTGCGCCCGGTTGCCGCATCATAGGCACTCACAAACCCGCGCACGCCAAGCTCGGCGCCGCCATTGCCGATGATCACCTTGCCTTTGATGACGCGCGGTGCGCCGGTGATCGTATAGGGCTGGTCTTGCGGCGTGGTCTGGACGCTCCAGACCGCCTTGCCGGTCTTTGCATTGAGCGCGATCAGTCGCCCGTCCAGCGTACCCACGAATATCTTGCCACCCGAGGCCGCCACACCCCGGTTGACGGCATCGCAACAGGCCTTGACCAGGGTCCTGCGGGGAACTTCTGGATCATAGTCCCACAAGAGCCTGCCGGTCGCGGCGTCAAAGGCCTTCACCATGCTCCATGCGGTCGACACGTAGAGCACGCCATCGATCACCAGCGGCGTTGCTTCCTCACCACGTGAGAGGCCTATGTCGGCGAACCAGGCCAAGCCCAGTTGCGCGACATTGGCTTCATTGATCTGAGCGAGCGGGCTGAAGCGCTGCTCGTCATAGGTGCGGCCCGTAGTGGTCCAGTTCGCGACATCAGACCCCGGCGCCCCGCTTGCCGGAGCCCGCGAATGCGCCTGCCACGCAGCACCTGCGAAAAGGAGTGCCGCACATCCCAGCACGCGCAGGCCAGCAAGCGGCTTCAGCCTGCGCGACATCGGAATAGGCAAAGTCGGACTATTCATTGGCTCACGTAAACCAGCTTGCCGTCAAAGATGGTTGCAGCCACCTGCAAGTCCCCGCGCGTTTGGGGCTGATTGCGGCCCAGATATGTTTTCAGGATTACGACATCGGCGAGCTTCCCGATTGCCAGCGTGCCCAGCCGATCATCATCAAATGTGGCATAAGCTGTGCCTCGGGTATAATTGTCGATAATTGCCAGCGGGTCCATTCGCTGATCCTGACGCCCCATGCTCATGCCGTAGATGCGGCCAAGCGGATCCATCGGATAGACAGGCCAGTCGCTCCCGAACGAGACATGCGCGCCGCGCGCATTCAATCCCGCCCACCGCGCTCCGTCGCGTGGTTCACGTTTGGCGGGAATGGCTGGTTGCGCTGGGGGCGGAAAGGCGTTCACCGGCTGGAAGTTCGCCACGACATTGAGCTGGGCAAAGCGCGGCAAATCAGCAGGATCGATGAGAAACGCGTGTTCGATGCGATGGCGTCTCCCGCGCGCCGGAGCGCTGTTGGCGGGGAGCCCGGCCACTTCGTCCAGCGCCATGCGCACGGCGCCATCACCCATTGCGTGCATCATCAGCTGCCATCCTGCGGCATCGAAAGCTGTGGCCCATTTGTGGAACTGGTCACGCTCCATCAGCGGATGACCTTCGTCATGCTGCACGCCCCAGGGCGCCAACAGAAAGGCTGTGTGGGCTTGCGGCACACCATCCAGAAAGAATTTTACTGCGCCCATTTTGAGGCGAGGCGTCGCAGGGTTTGCGCGCCAGAGATTTTGATAGGCCTCAAAGTCCTTGTCGGTAAAGTCAGGCCCCACGCCGAGCGCATAATTGATGCGGGTCGTCAGCGCGCCCTCTGCGTCCATTGTCTTGAGCAGGTTGAACTCGTCAATTCCGCCGCCAAGCGCTGCGTGGGTGAGCGCCGTAACGCCATTCCGGTTCGCCTCCACCATCGCGAGCTTGAGCAATTGCTTATGTTCTTCGGGCGTCGGCTCCGGGATCGCCTCGGTCAAAATGGCAATCGCGGAGGCCTCCTTTATCCATCCCGTGGGCGTACCCGAGGCATCGCGCACAAATTCGCCCATCGGTGGGTTAGCGCGATCCCGCGTGATGCCGGCAAGCTCCAGCGCCTTGCTATTGGCCCAGACACCATGCCGATCGAGCGACCACAGCACTACGGGCCGGTCGGCAATGACAGCGTCGAGCATCTGACGGGTCGGTCCGCCATCGGGAAATTGGGTTGGCAACCATCCCCCAGCCTGCACCCATCCAGTTGGATTTCGCTCCGCTGCCAGGCGCACGATATCCTGGATTGCAGCGACGTCCGCTGCAGTACGCACATCTGGCTGAGACAGGGACAGCGCGCCCTGCAGGAGATGAACATGATCGTCTTCGAACCCGGGCAGGATCCAGCCACCTTTTGCGTCCAGTTCCTTGGTCGAGGAGCCGCGTAACTTGGTCATGTCGGCATCTTGCCCGACAGCGATGATCAGATTGCCGCTGATGGCGATGGCCGTGTTCGTCGCGTCGTCGCGACCGGCATAGATATGACCGTTGCTGACGATAAGATCAGCCTTGCGCGCCTGCGCAGGAAGAACGAGCGCAGCAAACAGCGCAGCAAACAGCGCAGTTGCGGCTATGGAGCGATGCACCCTGACCTCCCAATATTGCAATCCTTAAAGCTAGATGAGCGCCCTGCGATGTCGAGGTGACTAGCTGGGAGATGGCGGTGACTGAGAGTCACCACAGACCGGCGTAAAAGGCTTGAAATCAAGCGGATCAGGGTTTTCCGAGACGTCAATTACGGGCCCAACACTATGTTTGACCGGAGCGTCGATTGACAGCAGCAGACGGAGGTGTTCCATTGAAGCCGTGAGCACGACTGATCAGGATGGCACGGCCAACACAGCAATGGCCGCAGAGACCATTGGGCTGACCAAAGAGCAGCGCAATGCCATGCCGCCCTTTGCCATGATCAGGGCATTTGAAGCGGTTGGAACATTGGGCGGCATCCGCAGGGCTGCGGGCGCGCTTTCCGTCGATCATGCTGCGGTGAGCCGTCATTTGCGCGCGCTGGAACAATGGACGGGCACGTCACTGGTCGATCGATCGCAGGGATCGGGCGGTCAACTCACCCCCCAAGGCCGCATTTTTCACAGGCGCGTAACGCAAGCGCTGATCGAACTCGCCAGCGCGACGCAAGAACTGTGCTTCCGGACCGACGAGCACAAGCTGCGGATCTGGTGCATGCCCGGCCTCGCATCCGAATGGCTCACGGGCAGAATTGGTGATTTCTCGGGCGAACATGCCGATATCGACATCGAGCTGCAACCCAGCGACACCGCGCCCAATTTCGATATGCAGCAGGCCGATGCGTTTTTATATTATTTGATCGATAATCGCGCTGGCGCACCGGACCTGAAACTGCGGGAAGCGCAGATTGCCAGACCGCCTGTGCTGGCTGTCGCAAGTCCTGCCTTTCTGGAATCCGCGCCGCCCTTCGCGACCCCTCAAGACCTGCTCGGCACGACCCTCCTGCATGAATCGAACGACAGCCAGTGGCGTCGCTGGTTCGCGCAGCATGGCTTCGAGGTGGATGGCGATATCAAGGGTCCCAAATTCTGGCAGGGCCATCTGACGCTGGCTGCCGCGCGCCGAGGGCAAGGTGTGGCTTTGGCCAACTCGCTGATCGTGGGCGATGATCTTCGCGATGGTCGACTCATCTCGATCGGCAGCTGGGATCCTGTTTTTCTCGGCAGCTATATGTTCACGACCCGCAGCGATGGCTGGCGCAAACGGACGATCTCCAGCTTCCGACGCTGGCTGGAAAAGGCCGTTGCGGAGAGCTTTGGTGGTGTCTCTCGCACAACAGTTGGGCCCTGAGAATCATCTTGCGAGGACATGGCTCGACACGCGATGTCCTAAGCATGGTTTGGAAGCAGTCTTCGCATCATCACAGGGAAAAAGGGCCGTGCTAGACGCCCGCATTGCCCGCCGCGATGCCTTGCTTTTATTTGGTGCGCTGGGGCTGGCCGGGTGCGGGCGGATGTCCCACGATCCCGGCGCCATTCGGATCGCCTCCTCCCCCACCGGCGTGCCCTTCAGCTTCGTGGACCCCTGGACCAACGAACTCACCGGATCGATGGTCGCGACGGCTGAGGCTGTCGCCAAGCTGCTCGGCAAGACGGCAGACAAGCAGGTCACGCCATTCTCGGCACTGATACCGTCGCTCACTGTCGGCAAGGTCGACATGGTGGCTGCAGCCATGCTGCGAACGCCGGAGCGAGAGCAGATCGTCGATTTCAGCGATCCGGTTTATCGCTATACGGGCGCACTCGTATCGCGGCGCGATGATCGGCAAGCTTACCCCAATCTGGCTGCGATCACTGGTCGCCGCGTGGGTGTGCAGGTTGGCACGCGCTTCGTCGATCAGCTGAGCGAGGCGGGTGTGAAGGACGTCGCGACCTATGACGGATTGAGCGACATATTGCGCGACCTTGGCAATGGCCGCATCGATCTTGGCTATGGCGACGAGCCGATCCTGAAATATCAGCTGCGCGTCGGCCCGAAGCGCGATGCCAAGATTGTGGCAGGTTTCAAAGCGCCTGCCCTTGAAGAACTTTGCCTGATTGTGCGCAGGGGCGATCCGCTTCTGCCCGCCATCAACGCGGCGATACACCGGCTGGGGGCAAGCGTCCTTCCCGCCATTTCAAAGCATTGGGGGCTCGATTGATGCAAGAATTCGCAAGCGATGCGATCCTGTTCTTGCCCGTGTTGATGCGCGGCCTGTGGACGACGATCCTGCTGACCATCTGCGCGCTCGCACTCAGCATCGTGCTGGGCATGGGCTGGGCCTTGCTTGGCGCCTCCAGCAACGCCTTCCTGCGCGGGATCAGCATCACGGTAGTGAATGTGGTGCGCGGCATCCCCATCATCGTGCAATTGTTCGTGGTGTATTTCGTGCTGCCAGAATGGGGTCTCGATTTCCCGCCCTTCGCTGCCGGTGTTGTCGGACTTGGCGTCGCCTACTCGGTTTATCAGGCGGAGAATTTCAGGGGCGGTATCGCGTCGGTCGATCATAATCTGGTCGAGGCGGGCGTGGCGCTGGGGATGAAACGCAGCACGATCCTCAGCCGCATCATCCTGCCGCTGGGCATCCGCACCGCGCTGCCATCGCTGGGCAATACGACAGTAATGCTTCTCAAGGACAGTAGCATCGCCTCCACGATCACGATTGCCGAGCTGACGCGTGAGGGCCAGCTGCTGGCGATTTCGACCTTCAAAAATGGCACCATCTACCTGCTGATCGCGCTGCTTTATCTGGCGGCCAGCCTTCCGCTTGCCGCGGGCGTGCGTGCTCTGGAACGAAAGATGGCTCGCAAATGATCAAGCTCAACAATGTCGCCAAGCGCTTTGGCGACAAGGAAATTTTGCGCGATGTCAGCTTCTCGATCGGCGCTGGAGAAGTGGCCTGCCTGATCGGACCATCCGGCTCGGGCAAGTCGACCATCCTGCGTTGCATCAATGGGCTTGAGCGCCATGATGCGGGATCGATCGAGGTCGATGGCCAGTTGGTCACCACCGCAAGCCTCCCGCAAATCCGCTCGACGCTGGGCATGGTGTTTCAGCGCTTCAACCTGTTCCCCCACCGCACCGCCGTCGAGAATGTGATGGAGGGCCCGGTGCATGTGCTGCGCGAGCCGGTCAGCCAGGCCCGCGAGCGCGCCATGTCACTATTGGACAAGGTCGGGCTGGCAGAACATGCCGATCATCTGCCGGGGCAGCTTTCCGGCGGACAGCAGCAGCGCGTCGGCATTGCGCGCGCGCTGGCAATGCAGCCGCGCGCCATATTGTTCGATGAACCGACGTCCGCACTTGATCCTGAGCGCGTTGGCGAAGTGCTCCGCGTCATGCGATCCCTTGCCGAAGAGGGCATGACGATGCTGGTCGTGACGCATGAGATCGGCTTTGCAAGGGAAGTCGCCGATACGGTATTCTTCGCCGACGAGGGCCGGATCATTGAGCAAGGGCCCGCCAGAGACGTTCTGACTGCGCCTCAGGTGGAACGCACCCAGCTCTTCCTGAGCCGTGTTTTAGCACCACTTTGAGGGCTGGTGGTGATCCTCCAGCACCGCATCCGCTGCCGAACTCAACTCCGCAACCACCGCGCCATCGACCAAGTTCCCCACAAAGAACAGCAGGAACAATATGATGGCAGGTAGCATGATCAGCGTAATTCGGGCGGAAGACCTACTTCAAGTCGCGCAACCCGCCGCGCCTGTCCCACAGCCATTGGGAGAGCCGATTTCACTGGTGCGTTCGGCATCGTTGGCCGGGGTCTCCAGCCGGCATGGCGCTTGGGAATGCTCACCGGGCACATGGCGTCGGCAGGTCGCGCAGGCTGAATTTTGCCACTTTCTTGAGGGCGAAGCGATCTTCACGCCCGACACGGGCGAGGCAATCCATTTGCGCGCCGGAGAAAGCGCCTACTTCCCCGAAAACAGCACGGGCGTTTGGAACATCCTGACCCACAGTAAAAAAGTCTTCATCGTCTTCAATGAGAAAGCATCGGATTAACCGTGGTGGCCAACCCCTCGCACCAGCCATTGCTAGATCCGATTGCTGGAGATTTTTGGATAACAACGTCAGGCGATGACCTGACCCTGCGACCCGCACTGGCGCGGGACGAGACCGTTGACATCGCCATTCTGGGCGGCGGATTTTCCGGGCTTTGGGCGGCCTATTATCTTCTGACCGCGCAACCCGATCTCAAGGTCGCCATCGTTGAGCGCAATTTCTGTGGTTATGGCGCGTCGGGGCGAAATGGCGGCTGGTGCTCGCCGCGCTTTCCGCTGGATGCAGGCGCTCTCATCAAGCGCTTTGGCGTGGAGACTGCACGTCGCACAATCGGCGCCCAGCTCGAAATAGTTGCCGAGATCGGACGCATTTGCGCCCATGAGGGCATTGATGCTCATTATCGCAATACTGGACTGCTCAGTCTGGCGCGGAGCGAGCATCAGTTCCATTCCCTCGTCGGCACTTTGAAAACCTATCAGGATCTGGGCCTGGGTGACGGCAATCGCCTGCTCTCGGCTGGCGAGGCCTTCGACCGGGTTCATGCAACGCATGTTCATGGTGCGCTGGAAGCGCGGGCTGGAGCGAACGTTCACCCCGGCCGGTTGGTGCGCGGCCTCGCCCGCACCGTCGAGCGACTTGGGGCGACGATTTACGAATCGACCGAGGCCCTCAAAATCGATGGCGGCCAAAATCCGACGATCGTTACGGATGGTGGCGTCATCACGGCGCGCAAAGCCGTCATCCTGGCTGGCGAAGGCTATCTGACCGAACTTCCCAAATATCGCCGCCAGCTTCTTCCCATGTCGTCCATGATCGCGCTGACGGCGCCGCTGACGCCGGAGCAATGGAAGATTGTCGGCTGGGATCGCGGTGAGAGCCTCAGCTCCCAGGTTCATACCAAAAATTATCTCACGCGGACCCAGGATGGTCGGATCCTGTTCGGCAGTCGCGGCGCGCCCTATCTGTTTGGTTCGCGCATGTCCGAGGGCGCCCTGCGGGAAGACGCGATCTATGAGTGGATGCGCGGCTGTGTGCTGGAGTGGTGGCCTGATCTGGAGGGCATCGCGTTCACCAATGCCTGGGGCGGATATCTGGGCGTTCCAAGAGATTGGCTTCCCACCGTCCATTTCGACGAAGCGTCGCGGATCGGCCATCTTTACGGCTATACCGGCCGGGGCGTTTCCACGAGCGCGATGTGCGCCAAGCTGCTCGCTGGCCTGATCGGCAAGCAGACATCGGGGCTCGAAGGCCTGCCCTTCCATCGCACACGTGCGCAGAGCTGGGAGCCTGAGCCGTTTCGCTGGGCGGGCGTGCGCTACATCCAATCCGCTTTTGCCCGCATTGATGAGGCGGAAAGCGCGGACAAGCCACGGCCAATCGACGCCGGTTTTGCTGAGTATCTTGGCGAACCTTGAGCGCGAGCGCTAAAGCAATCCCCAATAAAAGCGTCCGCCCTTGCGAGAGAGCGGACGCTTTTCGATTCACTTGCGTGCAGCGCTCCACCGGACAAATGAGAAGGAGCGCGTCGACATCAGCGGCGCGCTCCTTCTTGATCTTGGCATAACCATGTGGCGCGACCATTGCCGCACCGCAGACTGCTGCTGCGCTATTCAACGCCGCTCGTAAACGACCTTGCCATCTAGCACCGTCATGTCGACCGGGATCTCGGAGAGGCGCTTCGACGGCGTCGTCAGCGGATCAGCGCCGAGCACCACAAAATCGGCCATCTTGCCAACCTCGATGCTGCCGAGTTTATCCTCAAGGAAGTTGGCTTCAGCCGACCAGATGGTGAACATCTTGATGCCCTCCATCACGCTGATTGCTTCTTCGGGCTGCACGATCGACCCATATTTCGAGTCACGATGCACCGCACGCTGGATCGAGAACATCGGATAAGTCGCGAAATTCTGTGTACCGACCGTGTCCACGCCGCCCGAAGGGTGGAAGCCCTTGTCGATCAGATCCCGGAACGCGAAGAATTTGACGTTGGGCTCTTTGATGTTCGTGTCGGTCAGCCGCCACAGGAATGCAGGCTGTGGCGAGGGAATGACGCCGAGACGCTTCATGCGGGCCAGCCGCTCTTGTGTCCGCTTAGGATCCTGAACCAGAAAATGGCCGAAATGCTCGATGCGGAACCTTGCATCCTTGCTCGGCACGGCTGCCGCCGCCGCCTCAAAGGCCGTCAGGACCATATCCTGCGCGCGATCACCATTGGCGTGGACCTGAACCTGCCATCCCGCCTTACGAGATTTAAGCACCAGGGCATTGAGCGTCGGCTGATCGAAGCTGACGCCGCCATGATTATCCTCGACCCAGGTTGTGCCCGAGCCTTCCCAGAAGGGATGGTTTACGGCGGCGGTCGTCCCCCACACGCCATCTTCGAAGAACTTTATCGCGCCGACGCGAATGCGGTCGTTCCCGAACCCGGTATAGATGCCGGTGCTGATCAATGAATCCAGCAGCTCGGGCTTTCTGACGATATAATTGAGGCGAACGCGCGTCGGCAGCCGCCCCTCTGCGAGCAACTCGCCATAGGCCCGGTAAGCATCCGCGTCGGACAGATCCGAAACCGTCGTGACGCCTTTCTTGAGGTAGAAGTCCTCAAGGATGGTGCGGACACCCTCCTTCAGCTGAACATAATTCAGCTTGGGCGCTGGCACATTGATGGGAGCATCGCGGCTGATCATCACCTCGCCGTCGGGCGTGCGCTCATATCGACCGGGCGTCCCCTTTGGCGGGTCCGGGAAATCCTTGCCCATACCCAGCGCAACGGCAGCGGCATGGTTGATCAAATGATCATGCACGCTCCATTGCAGATCGACCGGCGTATCGGGAAAGGCCGCGTCCAGTTCAGCACGGGTCGGCATGAGCTGGTTGTATGTGCCTTGGCCGATGAGCCAGTCGCCCTTCGCCTTCCCCACCTGAGCGGCCTTGAGCTTGGCGATGATCGCCTTGGTGTCTTTCAACGGCGGAATCTGCACGTTGATGTAATTGGCTTCGACATTCGCCATACCGGACACATGCGAGTGCGCATCGATAAAGCCCGGCAGAAGCGCGCGGCCTTTAAGGTCGATGACGCGGGTATCAGGTCCGCGCCATGCCGCCACATGGCCAACCGCGACGATCCGATTATCCTTGACCGCTACGCCGGACACCACCCGATCGGTCTTGTCGACGGTGATGATCTTACCGCCGACAAACATGAGATCGGCATGGGTATGCTCTTCCCCGAGGGCGGGGCTTGCCACCGTCCAGCACAATGCCAGTGTGAGCGCCCCAGATGCTGTGTAGCGGCCAAAGTTCATCCGATGCTCCTTAGTAGCGCGCGATGATTTGCAGACCGATCGTGCGCGGCTTGTTCGTGGTGCCCTTCACGAGCGTGCTGCGTGGATAGGCAGGCGTCCAGCTGAGGACGCTCAGCTTGTTGAACATATTCTCGCCATAGAGTGACAGGTTAACCCGCCCGATATCAACCCCGACGCGCATATCCACGGTCCCAAAATCGTCATTGTAGCGACGGCCAGGATCATAGATGGTCGATGCCGGAATCTGGTAAAGGAACAGCCCGCGGTTTGCCGCCTTATAATTATACTGCACGCGGATGAAGGGATTGAGATCGTCGCCCAGCGGCACCTTATATTCACCGCTCAGATTGACCGTCCAGGGCGTTGCGCCAAGCGTCTGCCCCTCGATCGTGAACGGCGCCGTGCCGATGGCGATGGTCTGATCATAAACGGCATCGACATAGCCGATCGAAGCATTCAGCGAGAGGTCGCGATTTGGCTTGACCGTGATGCTCGCATCGAAGCCTTTACTCGTCGCCGAGCCTGTATTGGACACCAGGCTGAATGCGCAGTTGAGCCGCAATTGCTGCTGGATGTTCTTCCACTTCACATAATAAGCGCTGACTTCATATTGCAGCGCTCCGCCGAACAACCGGTTTTTCGTGCCGACTTCATAGCTGTGCGTCCGATCGGGATCGAAGGTTGCAGGGCTGATGCCAAGCTGGGCAGTTTCAGCATTGCAGGTTGAAGGCACCGTCTTGTTCACGCCGCCGACGCGATACCCTTCCGCATAAGAGGCGTAATAAAGCGCATTCTGCGTCGCCTGGAACGAGAGTGAGGCCTTGGGCAGGAAGGGCGTACTCTTCTGCACGCCGGTTACACGGGCAACGCCGCCGGTGGCTGCATAGGAAACACCGCGCTCCATAATGTCAAACTCGACCTTGTTGCGCGAAATACGGCCACCCAGTGACAATGTCAGGCGATCGATAAATTTGAAGTCGACATTGGCAAAGGCTGAGATTTCACGCTCGATCGTGTTTTCCTGCCCATAATAGATCGCATCGCCCACCATGAAGCGCGCGGCTGGCGCAGGGACGCGAAAGCGCGTCAGATATAGCTCGCGATAGGTAGGCAAGGTGATGGGGAGATCGGATGTGACCTGACCGCGCGCATAATATGCGCCCAATGTGTAGCGGATCGTATCATTGCGCAGATCGCCCGAGAGCCGGACTTCCTGCGTGAAATTGCGCTGTTTGATATTGGGATATTGCTGCCCGATCGTAATTGGGGCGTTGGCCGAGATCGGGAACAGATAATTATTGGCTGTGAGCGTGCCGGTGCCAAAGAATACGCGCGCGTTCGTCTGCGTCGCATCGTTCACATCCTGCACGTTGCGGTTGAACCAGCTCGTTACCGAGGTAATGGTCGCGCCGCCAAGATCGATTTCGGCCTTGATGGCAGGCAGCACAAATCTGTCTTTGCTCGGCTGAGCGGCTGGTGAGTAGCTGATCAGACGGCCGCTTTCCAGATCGGCGGCGCCGCGCGGGCATGGGTTCATGCCGGGGTTGAGTGGCGAACCGGTCGTCGCTGGGCATTGGAGCCACAAAGGCGTCTGATCGCGGAACTGCAAATCCTGAAAATAGATGCTGGGCGACACGGCCAGCCAGTCATTGGGTTCAAAGCGCAGCGCAGCGCGGCCGACAAAGGCCTTGGAGGAATTGACATTGCTCTGGCGTACATTGGGGTCAAGCCAGCTCTGCCGGTCAATCCACCCGCCATCCCTGCGATAATAAGCGCTGGCGCGGAAACCCAGAACGTCCTGCACGATCGGGCCGCCAACGGCGCCGCCAATTTCATAGCCAACGTCTCCGCCCTTGACCGTGTTCACAGACGCGCGGCCATAGGCACTGTAGCTTGTCAGGCTGGGCGTTGGCGTAATGAAGCGGATCGCGCCGCCCTGCGAGCTCGCGCCGAACAGCGTCCCCTGAGGACCGCGAAGTACCTCGACGCGATCGATATCGAACACAAATGGTACGGTGCTGCCGTTATAGTTCAGTGACGAATTGCGCGCCTGAACCGGGGTATCATCGATATAAATTGCCGACGTCGCAGCGCCCGCATTGGAATCGATGCCACGGATGATCAGGCGGTTCTGGCCAGCGGAGCCAGCTGCTCCGGTGCGTGACAGGTCGACACCTGGCGTCTGATTGATGACGTCCTGAATATTGCGGATTCCGCGCTGATCCAGATTTTCCTGGCTGAAGGCGGCCATCGAGATTGGAACCTTGGAGATGGCCTCCGATCGACGAGTTGCCGTGACGACAATATCGCCCTGTGCTTCGGCTTCGCTCTGCGGCGTTTCTGATGCCTGCTGCGCCCAGGCCGAGGAAGACATCGCCAAAACGGAAATCGACCCGCCAAGCAAAGCCCCGATGATCGCTCGATTAGATTTCTTAGACATGACAGCCCCTTTGCGTCTCTGCAGCGTGCCATCGCACGCGATGCGTTTCTCCGGCGAATTCCACCTGTTCTTATATTTCAGGCAGTCTGTCTGGCTGGCTCGGCAGGGGGAAGGTGCGAAAGGCCGTAGAGGTGGTGACGTTGGATCACCTTGAAAAATGAGCGTCTTGGTGAACTTATGTCACCTCGCCAAGCCGATTAGTCACCGTCTTCATGAAGGCGCACCCGCTATCGTCCGGCAAGAACCGAACTTGGGGAACGAGAATGTGTCGTGCTGCCTATATGAGCGTCGCCATGCTGATCACCACGATCGCGACCAGCCCCTTATTTGCACAAGACATGAAGAAGATCGGCGAATGGCATCTGGATCTGCAGGCGTCCAAGCTTGCTGGCCCTGCGACGAAGTCGGACGTCCGTATCTATGAACAAGCAGACGATGGCATGCTGCGTTCGATCCACACTGTCGTGCAAGCCGATGGCAGGACGTCGACCACCATCTACACCGCGCGGGACGATGGCATGGAGTATCCCATGATGGATGCGAAGGGGCGCTCGCTCGGGACGATCGCGTTGAAACCAGATGGTGACGGCGCGCAGACCTTCTTCACCAAGCGGGATGGTGTAATGACCGGGCGCGGTCGAACAAGCCTCTCCCAGGACGGGCGGCAGATGACCATGGTGATCGACCTCCTCGTCGGCCCGGCCGCTCCGCGCCAGATTCGAACGGTTTTCACGCGCGTGAAATGATAAGCTGGTGGTGAGCCACCTGCACCGGTCAACACCGGTTTGACAACTTCCAGGGATCGCCCCCATCGGCCAAGTCGCTGGCAAAGCTCACCTGTTTCTGGAGACCATGAATGCGCATTATCGACCATGTGCTGACCAACACCACGGCCGACCCGGCGGCCCCGCGCTATTCGGATGTTTTCGACCCAAGCAGCGGTCAGGTTCAGGCGCAGGTGAAGCTGGCAACTGCGCTCGACGTCGATCAGGCAGTCGAGGCTGCAAAGCAGGCCCAGCCTGCCTGGGCGGCTCTCAATCCGCAGCGCAGGGCGCGTGTGCTGTTCCGCTTCAAGGAACTGATCGAGGCCAATATGGACTCCCTGGCCCGCCTGCTCTCTTCCGAACACGGCAAGGTTCTTGCGGACTCCAAGGGTGATATTCAGCGCGGGCTCGACGTTATCGAGTTTTGCTGCGGCGCGCCCAATCTGCTCAAAGGCGAATATACGCAGGGCGCTGGTCCCGGCATTGATGTCTATTCGCACCGTCAGGCGCTTGGGGTCGTGACCGGCATCACGCCATTCAACTTTCCCGCAATGATCCCGATGTGGATGATGGGGCCGGCCCTTGCGGTGGGCAATGCCTTCATCCTCAAGCCCAGCGAGCGCGCGCCCTCCGTCCCGGTGCGTCTGGCCGAATTGCTGGCGGAAGCCGGGTTACCTGCCGGGATCCTTCAGGTGGTTCATGGCGATCGGGTGGCCGTCGAAGCGTTGATCGACCATCCCGATGTCAAGGCGATCAGCTTTGTCGGCTCGTCCGACATTGCTCAGACCGTCTATGCACGGGGCACGGCAGCCGGAAAGCGCGTCCAGGCGATGGGTGGCGCCAAAAATCACGGCATCGTGATGCCGGATGCCGATCTCGATCAGGCGGTGTCGGACATTATCGGCGCGGCTTACGGCTCTGCGGGCGAACGTTGCATGGCGCTTCCCGTCGTCGTGCCCGTCGGCGCGCAGACCGCCGTCGCCCTGCGCGAGCGACTGGTCAAGGCGATTGCTGGCCTGCGCGTTGGCACGTCAATGGACCCTGATGCAGACTATGGCCCGGTCATCACGGCTGCCCATCGCGCACGCGTTGCCGATTATATCGCCATGGGTGTGGATGAGGGCGCCGAACTGGTGGTGGACGGGCGCGACTTCAGCCTGCAAGGCCATGAGGAAGGCTTCTTCATCGGGCCAAGTCTGTTCGACCATGTGAAGCCCGGCATGCGCAGCTATCATGACGAAATCTTCGGCCCGGTTTTGCAGATCGTGCGCGCGGAGAGTCTCGACGCTGCCATCGGTTTCGCGACCGAGCATCAATATGGCAATGGCGTTGCGCTGTTCACCCGCGATGGCGGCGCTGCGCGGCACTTTGCCGATCGCGTCGAGGTTGGGATGGTCGGCATCAACGTGCCCATCCCAGTGCCCGTCAGCTATCATAGCTTCGGGGGATGGAAGCGCTCAGGCTTTGGCGACCACAACCAATATGGCATGGAGGGCATCCGCTTCTACTCGCGGACCAAGGTCATCACGCAGCGCTGGCCCGATGACCGGGGCGAGGTGGTAAACAGCTTTCTCATTCCCACCTGACCGCAGCCGGTGACTGGGTTTCACCACTCGCGATGTGGAACGCAACTGCCCGGCGCCCCCAGCGTCGGGCAGTTGGGGTTCAGGAGGTATGTCCATGTCGAACAATGTCACCCTTGCAGCCCGTCACCACAGTGCAATCCCCCGCGGGGTTTCATCCGCAACAACGATTTATCCCGAACGGGCGCAGAATGCCGAGGTCTGGGATGTCGAGGGACGTCGCTATCTCGATTTCGCCGCAGGAATCGCTGTTCTGAACGTCGGGCATCGCCATCCGCGCATTCTTGCCGCCGTCGCCGCGCAGTTGGAGCGCTTTACGCACACAGCGTTTCAGGTTCTGCCTTATGAAAGCTATGTCGAGCTGGCCGAGCGACTGAACGAACTTGCGCCGCTGGATGGTCCGGCCAAGACGATTTTCTTCACGACCGGCTCTGAAGCCTCCGAGAATGCGGTAAAGATCGCTCGGGCAGCGACGGGGCGCAGCGGCGTCATCGCCTTCGCTGGCGCCTTCCATGGCCGCAGCGTCTATGCCTCCGCTCTGACCGGCAAGGTCAATCCCTACAAAGCGCCCTTTGGCCCCATGTCAGCGGGTGTCTTCCATGCGGTGTTCCCGTCCGAGGAGACAGGGATATCGGTGCAAGACAGCCTGCGCGCGCTGGAGTTCATCTTCCGCGCCGACATCGCACCTGTCGACGTTGCCGCCATCATATTGGAGCCTGTGCAGGGCGAGGGCGGCTTCCACATTGCGTCGACCGAATTTCTCCAGGCCCTTCGCGCAATCTGTGACAAGCACGGCATCATGCTGATCGCGGACGAGGTCCAGACCGGTTTCGCGAGGACCGGCAAGATGTTCGCGATCGAGCATAGCGGCGTGAAGCCGGACCTTATCGCGATGGCAAAATCGCTGGGAGGCGGATTTCCAATCGCTGCCGTGACGGGTCGGGCCGACATCATGGACGCCGTGCCGCCGGGCGGTCTTGGCGGCACCTATGCGGGATCGCCGGTCGCCTGTGCAGCCTCGCTTGCCGTTCTGGACGTGATACGCGACGAGAAGCTGTGCGCGCGCGCAAATGAGATCGGTGCACGCTGCGTCGAGCGGCTCAGCCAGTTTGCCGCGCGCAAAGACCTTACGCCGATCACTGCGATCCGCACGCAGGGCGCGATGACGGCATTCGATCTTGTTGGCGATCCTGAGAAGAATATCAGCCCGGCTGACATCGTCGCCAGACTGCGTCATCACGCCCTGGAGGCAGGGCTGATCATCCTGTCGTGCGGCGCAGAAGGCCAGACGATCCGCCTCCTCGCACCGCTCACGATCAGCGACGCCCATCTCGACGAGGGTCTCAGCATGCTCGAAATCGCGCTCGGCAAGGCGGTGAGCGCATGACCCGCATCACACCGGCTGAATATCGACCATGCAAATGACTCGCCACGGTTCCCGTCGCAATCATACGTAGGTGGCGACGGAGATCCGGTGGCAGTTGCAGCGGGCGCAGGAAAAACACTTAAGGGATGAGCGAGCAGCGAACCGCCCAATATTGCTGTTGATAATCACTCGCAGGTTCGATAACTGGCCATATGCTAGCATTTGCCGCCTCTGATCTGGATAGCCTATATCGCGCTCATGGGGGATGGCTGCTGAATTGGCTTGCGACGCGCGCCCGCTGCCATGCACGCGCGAGCGATCTCGCTCAGGAAACCTTTTGCCGGCTTGCAGAGCAGCCACAACTGCGCCTTCATTCCCACCCCAGGCGCTACCTTGCGACGGTCGCCCGGCGGCTCCTGATAGACGACATGCGAAAGCGATCATCGGAACGCTGCTTTCTGGACGCTTTTAGCTTGCATATGGGCGACGTCGCGGCGCCATCGCCTGAGCGCATCGCCGAAGCGGTTCAGCAACTTTCCCTGCTCGCCCAACTCCTGGAAGAGCTTCCTGCGAAACCACGGCAGGCGCTGCTGCTGAGCCGGTTGGACGGCCTGACCTACGCCCAGATTGCTGAGCAACTCTGCGTATCCACGAGTATGGTAAAGCAATATATCGCCCGCGCGCTCGCCCATTGCTACATCGTTGCGCATGGTTGCCCAGACTAAATCGGCTGAACCGAACCGCTCCGTGATCGAGGTGGCTGCTGCCTGGCAGGCGCACCTTTGCGATGAGCATTGCGACGAAGATGAGCGGCAGGCTTTCCTGCGCTGGCTCGACGCCGATCCAATGCACAAGCTCGCCTTCGACCGAATGAGTGCGGTGGCGCAGCAGGTCACGACACGCACGCCGGTCGAGCGGGCCGCGCTCGGGATGATGTTTGCACGCAGAGGCGGCCGCAGCGCCTTCATGCTGCTCGCTCTTGTCGGATCGGCGACAGCTTTGACTTGGTGGGGCGCCGGTGAGCCTTCGATCCGGGCAAGAATCGCCGACGAGAGAACGGCGGTCGGTCAGCAGCACAGAACGGCTCTAGCGTCGGGGGACAGGCTGGTCCTGGATACAGATACAGCGGCGGACATCGCTGAGAACACGCGGACGATCGCGCTATGGCGCGGCGGCCTCATGGCGAATGTGGAGAAAGGCGGCACACGGCCGTTCATCATCCGCACACCACAGGGAACGGCGCGCGCGCTCGGCACGCAATATAGCGTGCGCATTGAAGGCAAGGTCACGACAGTGTCAGTGATCGAGTCCAGGGTCGAAGCCTGCGCAACAGCCGGTAATCGGGCATGCCTCACGCTTCGCGCAGGTCAGTCCGCGCGGCTCGACGCATGGGGAGCGCGCCGTGTCGGCGACATCGATCCCGCTTCGGAAGGCGCATGGAGCGAGGGACTTCTGGTGACTGATGATCGTCCGCTCAGCGAAGTCGTCGACAGGCTCAATCACTATCGGCGCGATCCAATCCGCTATGCGTCCGGGGATATTGAGGGACTTCGGGTGTCCGGCACTTTCCCGCTCAATGATACGGAGCGCGCTTTGACCAGTCTGCGCGCTGCACTGCCAATCGCCGTGGAAGACGGGCCGGATGGCACGACCGTCAAACGACGTTGAATTTTTTCGGCACACCGATTGCCCGATTTTCCGGCTGATCCGTCCAAAGGGTGAAATTACACCTTCAGGGGGATCTGATGAATCATCGTTTCGTGCGCTTTGCGAGCGCATTGCTGTGCTGCTCGACGGCTATGGCCTCACTGCCCGCCATGGCGCAAAGCGCGGCAGCGGCCCGTATCGACATTCCGGCGCAGCCACTTGCGCGAGCAATCGCTGAATATAGTCGCCTGACCGGTATATTGGTGGTGGCCGATGCATCGCTGACGCGGGGACGGAGCAGCACTGCCGTCCGCGGCCAATTCACATCTGAGGCTGCTCTCGCGCAAATGCTGAGTGGCACTGGCTTGCAGGCATCCTCCGACGGCGCAGGCGGCTTCGTGCTTTCGCAGGCGCGGGCCGATCGCGACGCTCGAACGGAACAACAGTCCTCGAACGCAGCCGGTGCAAATGTTCTGGCAGCCGCCGAAATCGTGGTGACCGGCTATCGTGCGACCGAGCAGCGCAGTGCCACCAAAACCCCGCTCTCGCTCAAGGATACGCCACAATCAGTTTCTGTCGCCACGGCTGACATGATTGCGGATCGGGGTGCGCAATCGCTGGCTGAGGCCATGTATTTCGTGCCCAATGTCGTGGCCTTCAATGACGGCGCGAAGGGCGGTGCTGGCGGAGGTGGGAACAGCCTCGGCGTGGAGTATAATATCCGCGGCGTCTATGAGAGTGGCGGGCTCGCCTATCGCCGGGTGAATGGCCTTCGCACCCATAATCGCGCCAGTATCGACATGGCCGCTCTGGAGCGGGTGGAAGTGGTGCGCGGCCCGGGCTCCATGTTCGGCGGCGCCGTGCCGCCCGGCGGTATCATCAATCTCCTCCCCAAGCGTGCATCGGCCGCATTCGGCGGGTTCATCACCGCGCGCGTGGGCAGCTATGACGCCAAGGTGATTGAAGCTGATGTGGGAGGCGCGCTTGCGGGCGATGGCGCTGTGCGGGGCCGCATCAGCGGGAAATATGTCGATGAGGGCTCGTGGATCGATTTTCGCGAGAGCAATCTGTGGGTCGCGACGGCTGCGCTCGGCGCGGACCTGACGCCGAGCACCAGCATCGACGTCACCGGCAGTTTCCAGCGCCGCTCCTTCCTTGAAGGCGGTTCTTTTGCCGTTGGCGCTGACGGGTGGGTTCCGGACATTCCACGCTCGCGCTTCGTCGGCATCCCAACCCCGCATTCAAAAGGCGATCTGGGCTGGATTGATGCGGAGCTGCGCCAGCAACTCGCCCCCGGTTGGACGCTGACGGCCCGTGGCCGGTACGAAGATGGCTTCAATGCGCAGCGGGCCACCGAATTTGCCGGCTATGTTAATCGCGGCGCGGGCATTGCCGGGCTCAACAAGCTCAACCGGCGCTATTCCTATGATACCGTCGCGACTGATCTGTTCGTCTCGGGCAACATCCCCTTGTTCGGACTCACCAGCGATCTGCTGATCGGCACCGACTATTTCGAAAATGACGAAACCGTGCGCGGCGGGCGGACCAGCGGCGTCGCCATGATCGACATCTTCGATCCGGATTACACGGCTAGCATCGGCGCCTTCCCAACCGATTTGCCCCGGACTTACGCCAGCGGTCGCGCCGGCTGGGGCATCTATGGTCAGGCGATCATTCGCCCGGTCGAGCGGCTGGCCGTTCATCTCGGCGGCCGGTATGACTGGGCGCGGACGACCGCCGGTCTGGTGGCGGCTCCGCAGAAGACCGAGGCCTTCACCGGTCGTGCCTCGCTCACCTATCAAGTCACAAATGCTCTGACTGCCTATGCGACCTACAATGAATCCTTCATCCCCTCATCGGGAAGGACGATTGAGGGCGATCTCGTCAAACCCGAAACCGGCTATCAGATTGAAGCCGGCCTCAAGGCTTCGCTGATCGACGACAAGCTCAATGCCTCGCTCGCCGGCTATCGCATGGTGCGCCGCGATATTGCGACCTTTGACCCCCGCAGCGGTACGGGCGAATTTCTCGTCATTCCGGTGGGCGAGCAGGTTCACAAGGGTATCGAGCTGGAGATCGTCGGTTCACCGCTTCCAGGCCTGCAACTCGTTGCCTCCGCCGCCTGGCAGGATGCCGAGATCACGAAGAACAACGACGGCATGGAGGGCACCGTTCCTTATGACGCGCAAGAGTTCACCGGGGCGTTCCTCGCGACCTATGAAGTGCAGTCCGGCCCCCTCAAGGGCTTCGGCTTCGGCGGCAGCGTGCGCGATCTGGGAACCTACTATCCCTACACTTTCCCGCAGAACCAGCTCGCCTACAATCCGCCGCCGATCGTCGATGCGCAGCTCTTCTATCGCGGCATCGAGAATTGGGACATCCGCCTCAATGTGTTCAACCTGTTCAACGAGCGCTATCTGAGTTCGGTCAGCATTTACGGTTCGAGCACCTTTGGCCGCCCCCGTTCCGCGCTGCTGTCCGTCACGCGCCGCTTTTAGATGGGACGCATGGGGGCAGGTTTGCGCATCGCCGCTCGCGTGGCGGCAGCGACGGTGGGGAGCTATGCCGTCACTGCCGGTTCGGCGGATTGCTCGCGCTCATGCTGGTTTCCACCGCGGAACCATCCCGATCGGATGCGCTGATCGTCGGCAGTTGCATCGGCTACCTGTTGTTCACGGCCATGATGCTCTGGTGTTTCGCTGAGCGGCGCCTGACGCGGGTCTGGCTGGTGATCGTCTCGGTCTCCGTTGCAACGCATGGCGCGGCGATGCTGATCGAGCGGGGGCTGACATGAGCGCGCCCGCTCATCCCGACGATCCGGGTGGCCTGCGACTGGCCCTCAACTGGTTCCACACCTGGTTCGGGCTCTTCGTGGGCGGCTTGCTGGACGCACGGCTCATTTACGGAATCCGGTCCATGAGGTTGCGGGGGTTGTCAAGAATCGGCCCCGGCGACCTGTTTATCAGAAGGTCAAACGCAGGCCGGCGCGTGCGCTGCCGCGTCTGTCTGCGCCGCCTGCTTCCCCGCGAACCGCACCGAACAGCGTCAGGCTTGCATTTAGAGCGACGTCCGCTCCCAAAGTGGCGGTGGCCAAAACGGGCGCGCGCGGGGCGCCAGGTGCAGCAAGGCCGAAGTCTCCTCCGCCCATGGCAGCAATTGCGAACGCAGACCGACCATCGAACTGGTAACGCGCACCGAGCGAAAGATAAGGCCGTGCAGCAGTAGAGCCCTTCATGCCGCCCTTGAACGTCAGGGCGGCATCAACGAATAAGGCGCTGTCGCGATTGCGAGCCACTTGGAGCGCGTAGGGACTGCCCCCCGTCTCTGTCACCTGATCTCGACCTGTGCGAATGGCCGTTACCCCGATGCTTGGCTCTACGATCCAATTACCGCTGAGCGGCATAGTGTAGCCGACACTGAGGTCGCCAGTCCAGCCAGTCAGGTCATAGTCCCCCATCGCGGAGTCACCAAGCACACTGCGCTGCGTCTCGGCGTTGCTGCCGTCATAAGCCACCATTGCCTTGATGCCGAGGCTGCCATTGGTCCAGCGGCCATGAACACCCGCAACCACCGCATTGACCGAGGTCTTGGCACCGAGCGACGACAGTGTCTGTTGGCTGTCAAGATAGCCGACGAAGCCGCCGATTGACCAGTGATTGCTTCCCCAGCCAATCCCGCCAAGGAAACCGTAACCGCTGATCCGTGTTCGCGCTGTGCCTTGCAAACGACTATCGAGCGTGCGGATGTTGCCCAGCGTGCTCGCGAACGTAAACGCTCCAGGCGTGTCACGATTCGGCGCGAATGCATCACTCCGCCCGACATCCGCCAGTTCCAGCCCCTGCTCCACCATAAGCTGACCGGCTGCCGCATAGGGCTCCGGCGTCAATTGGACGAAGGCGGTTTGGTTTGACGTGCTGGCGTTAGCGATCAATCCTGGAGCCGCAGCCAAGAAGGTCGACGAGGCCTGGCCGCTGATTAAAAGGCGGTTGACGTAGTTGATGGAGTTTTGGACCTGCGGAGTGAAGGACGGATCGTTTTTAAACTGCCCCAGCAACGAAACAGTCCCGCCGGCCTGGGTGATGACGCCGAAAAGCGAACCCGGCTTGAGGATGTTCGTAAAGCTTCCGGTGATGCTGTCGGCGTCGATCAGGTCCAGAGACTGGCCGGCGGTCACGAGCCCGCTCACCTCGATCTGAAGTGTGGCGCCCTGAGCGATCGAGAGATTGCCATTGACGATCAGCTTGTCGGAGGCAGTAGGCGTAATCTCGAAGATCGAGACTGAAGTACCAGCCAGTGCCATGTTGCCATTCACGGTCATCGTGCCGGGCGACGCGCCGGGGCTAAGCGTGCCTGCGACGGTTATGTTGCCGGCGACGGTGCCTGCCGAACCGAAGGTTGCCCCTTGCCCGACCGTGATTGTCGGCGCCGTGATCGTCGAGCCCGCAAGCCCGACCACTCGACCGCCGGTGAGCGCTAAGCTGCCGAGCGAGGCATCCCCGGCTATTGTGGTGAACCCCGCGCTCATGCGCAGCGCCTCCACATCGGAAATCGTCGAGAAGGCTGCTTCGCCTTCGGTGATGTCCACGGTGTCGGCGCCTTCTCCGCCGTCGATGGAGCCGCCAAACGTGCCGCCCGTGAGGCGCAGGAGGTCGTCACCGCCACCGAAGGCAACCGAGCCCATCGTGCCACTGTTCTCAATCAGATCATGGCCTTCCCCAAGCACCACGCCGCCCAGGATGACCCCCGTGTTGTGAACGATGGCGGGAAATGCATCCGACACGTGAATCGCCAGCGCGCCGTCTCCGCTGGCCTCTATGCGGCCGGCGTTCTCGAGATTGAAGGACAGGCTCTGCGTCTGGATCGCCACGGCACCGGTGCCGGAAGCAACGATCGTCCCCGTCTCGGCATTGGCAATCGAGCCATTCACGACGCCGTCAGCGGGGCTTTCTTCGCCATATAAGGGAGGAATGACAATGCCCCGCAGGCTAATTGCTATTGCGGTTCCATCGTTCACAGCTGTGCTTGCGCTGATCTCGCCATTGTTGGAGAGCGAGACGATACCGGGCTTGCTGGCATCATATGATCCAGCCCAAAGTCCCAGGGCAATACCGGCAGCTCCATTGATGATCGTACCGCTGTTGGCCAAGCTTACCGTGCCAGGCGCTTCGCCTGGCGAGGTACCCGCAGAGGCTTGCAAGCCACCTTCGAACGTGGCGGTATTAACGACCTCAACGGACGTTGCATGCAAAGTCGATGACAAACCACCATTCGGGCTGGCCGTCACTAAGCCGCTGTTTTCGAACGAAAGTGCACCTTGATTCCAAACCGTGATCGCGGGACCGGCAAAGTCGGCCGATCCGATCGTCCCGCTGTTGCCAAGGCGCGTAACCGAGCCGCTAACGTTACCTGCGATTGAGTTGCCGTTGATGAAGCCGCCCAGCGTCTGACCGAGGATGGCAGTTTTTCCAGAGTAAAAAGGGCTGCCCAGCACCGCATTGCCCGAGAGCGCGATTTCGTTAACGACGGTGCCGTCACCCACGGCATGGAAATCGGTGAAGGAGGCATCGAGCCCCGTCAGTGTCGCGACCGTATCCGCGCCGAAGGCTGCGACTACCCCGTCTTCGAAACCGCTGCCCGGAGCCGCTCCGACTGCGACCGTGCCACTCCCCGTCAGCACGATGCCGTAGGCATCGCGGCCTTCACCTGCGTCGATAGTGCCGCTCACCCCACTGGCGTTTCCACTCTGGAGGAAGACATCGTTGCCGTTGCCCAGCGTCAGGTTGCCCGTCAGCGTGCCACCATTGGCATAATAGGCGCTGCCGGAGCTAGTCCAATAGCCAAGGTCGACATTGCCAATGATGGAGCCGGCGTTTGTCACGGCTCCGCCGTCCATGATGATGGCCATGCCGTTGCCACCCGTAATGGTGCCTCCAACAAGATTGGTGACTTGCTTGGCATATGCGATCGCGGGGGATGCAGTACTGGCGATTGTGCCCGAATTGACGATCACGGTGCCGTAGCCACCCGAGATCGCGCTGCCTGCCGTCTGGATGGTGCCGCTGTTGGTTACCCTGCCAGCATTGTAGACGCCGTAGGAGGTCCGCGTACCAGTCTGCGTAACCGTGCCCGCGTTCACCACCGTGCTGACGTTATAGGCGCCGTAGCTGCCTTCAAGTTCAATGTGTCCGTTGTTGACCAGAGAACTGGCCCAGGCAACGGCGGCATTGAAAGAGTCGCCGCCGTTGGTCGCTATGTAAGCGGCGTTGATCGTGCCTTCGTTCTGGAAAGTGTTGGCGGATCCCAGGCTTACGACACCAAAGGCTCCTGCGTAGTAGTCGTCAGTCGTGCCGGTCAAAGTACCACGGCTGACGATGATCAGCTTGCCATCCTGTGCGGATCCCTGAACCAGGGCGGCCGCAGTGACTTCGATCGCTTTCTGATTGGTGGTCGAGATGTCGGCGTCCAGATCCACTGTCCCGCTGCCGGCGAGCACCAGCGGCTGATTCTGGGCCGTGTCTGCAGTGAGGGTCAGATGCGCGTCGTCGACGAGTTCGTAGCCGGTCGTGGCGAACGGTCCAACCGCGCCGATCACTGCACTCTTGTCGCCAGAGGCGCGGTAGCGCAGCAGGCTGTTCGTGGTGGTTACGGTGCCATTGATCCCGGCGAACTGGCTCGTCCCGCTATTGACCAGATCGACCACCAGCGTGTCGCCCTTGCCCAGCGTCAGGTCCCCGTTGAGGACGCCGCCAGTGAGCGCAACATAAGTGTTGTGGTTGCTGGAGGAGCTGTCGCCCGGGGATACAAAGGTCACGTCTCCGTTGATCGTGCCAGCATTGAAGACATAGGCATTGTAGGTTCTGGTTGATCCGTAGGGATCGTATCCGGTGATGGCCCATGCCCCGCCTTCGATCACCCCGCCGGCAACGTTGTTGAGCACGCCGTAGTTTCCAAGGCCCACTGCGGTGCCGTTTTCACTGGTGGAGATCGTGCCGCTATTGGCCAGGACATAGCCGGTGACGGCGCCGTAGGTCGCGCCCTCGATCGTGCCGCTGTTGATGGCCGGTATATTGTCGGTGTTGCCGCTGAGATTGACGCCGATGCCCCCGGTTGACCGGATCGTCCCACTGTTGTTCAGTGCGCCGTTGAACATCGAAAGCGCAGTGTTGGCGGCGGTGATGGTGCCGGAATTAACGACGCCGCCGTTTGCGCTCACGCCGTTGCCGCTGGACGTGATCGTCCCGCTGTTGGTCAGCGTGCCGTCAAAGCCCATGGCTACAGCGTAATAACCCTGGGTCACGGTTGCATCGATGGAGCCGGTATTGGTCAGGCTAGGACTTCCAGACACGAAGTAGGGCGCTACGAAAGCCTGCCCCTGCGTTGTGATCGCCGTCGCGTTGACGACGGTACCAAAGCCGTCCAACGCAATTGTACCGGGAGCCACGAAGCCCTGGCCAAGCGTGAGCGTCGTGTCGGCCGCGGGGGCAAGCCGCAGGTTCTGAAAGCCGGTCGGCAAGGTGATAGCGGTGGAGACGGTCAGGTCCGCGTCGGCCGCGAGCACGAGTGAGTTGGCGCCGTCACCAGCATCGAGCGTGCCGGTAATCCCCGTCACCAGCGTCGCCGTGCCATCATAGCGGCCATAGACGAGGTCGTTTCCGCTGCCGAGCGAGACGTTGCCCACGATCTCGCCCAGGGTGGAATCGATAATGCTGTAGAAACTATAGCCAAAAGCTGGCTGTGTCACGATATCGCCAGTGATCGTGCCGCTGTTGGTGAGCGTCAGCGAGGTCGCGGTGATCGCGGTGCTACCCGCAGTGGAAATGCTTCCCTCCGCCATGTTAATGATCGAGATTCCCTGCCCCTGAATTGCCGCGCCAGCGCCGCCATTGGTGATCGTGCCGCTGTTGGTCAGTGGGTTGAACGGGGTGGCCAGGTTTGCGATCGTCGCCGTCGAGGAGGTCGAGCGGATGGTGCCGCTGTTCGTCCATCCGGTAGGATAGGCACGCGAATTGTAGGTGGTGGTCTGGTCGATCGCACTGAGCGACCCACCGTCGATAATCCCTGCGTTGATCAGTTCCCCCACCGTACCTACGATGGCGCCGATCGTACCGCTCTCCGCGTTGTTAATGACTGCGAAAGCACCGTATGCCGGATCGGTTGCCAACAGCGCGACACCGGCGCTCCCTGTGATGGTGCCGGCATTCGTCACGCTGACGAGCGCAGAGGCATAGCTGTTCCCGACTGAAGGGCCAGCCGTGATGCCCGTGGCTCCCGACACGGTAGCGCCCGCCTGAACGGTGACATTCGCGGTAGTGCCATAGATGTCGTAGCTGTTCGCTGCCACCGCTCCGGACAGAACCGCGATGCCGCTCTGCGTGCCGCCGTTCACGCTGCCGCCCACATTGATGGTGGCCGTGCGCGCCTCATACGATTCAAGGTCTTGCGCGATGTCAACCGTGATCGCCGCACGGCCACCGCCAGCGACGATGGCAGAGGAAGCAACCTGCACCGTGCTGCCGTTGGTGTTTACAATCAGCCCGTCAATATCTGTGCTTGTGCAATCCGTGGTCGCATTGGCCACCGCCGGGTCAGGACTGCATTGCGCCCAGGCCGGAGATGCCGATGCAACAGCGACCGCTGTAACGCTCGAACCCAGCGCAAAGAACCAGTGACGCGTCCGCGCCATCTGTCGGTCAGACATTGAAGATTTCCCCGTTTTGAACACTATGTGACTGTGTGTCCGAGATTTCGATCTTGTGGCAACAAAGGGTAAGATGTCCAGAAAAGCCAGCGAGGTTACAAAATTTTAAATGCGACTGGGGCACCGGGGACATAGCCGGCAAAGGCTATTTCAAAGGCGAGGATGCTGGCCTGCTTCTGGCCCAGACAATGCGTAGCTCAGCAGAGCAAGAAGCCCTGCGAATATAGCAGTCACTGCAAGTGTCACCGAATTCCTGCTCGTCAATAGAGCCAAGAGGCACAAGGTGCCGAGCA